>Ga0102832_1000320_pt1 | contig 100421 bp, 92 predicted proteins | sample EBPBio282013_DNA_FD_88942 | JGI IMG/M metagenome (GOLD analysis project Ga0102832, IMG submission 88942) | Wastewater treatment Type I Accumulibacter community from EBPR Bioreactor in Madison, WI, USA - Reactor 2_5/28/2013_ DNA (Illumina Assembly) | ecosystem: Engineered > Bioreactor > EBPR >...
CACGCCGACACGCCCAACCAGCCGCAAACCCGCAGCCCAGCAGCACCCCAGATCACGAACTACGGCTGTAGTACTAGGACGAGGTCGTTGCGTAGGAGGGTCTCGATGGTCTTCCCGACGGTGTTGTCGGCGATGCCCCGGTACAGGGTCTCGACCAGGTCGGCCGCGGTCACGTACCGCACCCGGTAGCCGGCGAGGACGGCGGCATGGCCGAGTGCGATCAGGGTGTGGGACTTGCCGGTGCCGGCCGGGCCGATCATGGCCAGGTTCTCGGCGGCGCGGACCCACTCCAGGGAGGTCAGGTACGCCCAAGTGGGCGGCGGGATGGAGGAGGCGGCCAGGTCGAACTCGGCGATGGTCTTGGCCACGGGGAAGGCCGCGGCCTTGAGACGGGCTCGTTCGTTGGAGGCGTCCCGGGCGGCGATCTCGGCCTCGACCAGGGCCCGCAGGATCTCCTCGGGGGCCCATCGTTGGGTCTTGGCCGTGAGGAGCAGCTCGGGCGCGAGCTGGCGGATCGCGGCGAGCTTGAGGCGGCGTAGGCCAGCGGTCAGGTCCGCTGGCAGCGGCGGGACGGTCTTGGCGGTCACGACCACACCACCTGCCCACCGGCGCCGGCCGTGACCGTGCCAGCGGTGACGGTCATGGGTGAATCGTCAGAGGCAGCAATGGTGCTCGCTTGCCTTGCGGTGGGGGTGTACTCGGCCAGGGACCGTCCGGGCGCGACGGGCAGGTCGATGACCAGGGCGTTCCCGGCGGGTCGTGGGGTTGGCAGCGCTGTGCCGGCGGCGAGGATTGAGCGCACGTCGGCGGCTCGCCACCGGCTGAACGCGACCGCCCGCTCCAACGCCGCGACCATCGCCTCACGGCCGTGGGCGACGGTCAGCGTGTTCAGCTCGGCCAGCTCGGGACCGAGGCGGGTGTGCCCGGCCGCGGCGGCTCCGGCGATGAACGCCTGCGCGACCGGCCCGAGCGAGCAGAACTCCTTCTCCGCGACCGTGCGAGGGCGGATCGCCCGCTCCGGCACGCTCGGGCGGGGCCCGCCGTAGTGCTCATCGAGGATGGAGGCCTCACCCGGGGCGGTGAGGGGATGCTCGGCGTGCACCGCCCCGGTGCCGACGTCCAGGACCAGCACCCGGGGTCCGTCGACGACGACCGCGACGGTGGCCCCGACCAGTGTCGTGGGCACCGAGTAGCGGGCCGAGCCGAGGCGGATGGTGGAGAGCTTGTCGACCTTGCGCGTCACCGGTGCCGGGCCGATCCTCGGCCGCAGCGACGGCAACGGCGTGAGCAGCTCCCGCTCTTGTTCCAGCCGCTGGGTCGGGACCGCGCACGTCTCGCTGTGCACGGCCGCGTTCACCTCGCTGCACCACGCGGCGGCGTGCTCGTTGGCTGCCGGAAGGTCGGCCAGGACCGTCGCGGCCACGACGGAGTCGTCGATGCTCGCACCAGCGTCCAGGGCGTGCTCGAGCAGCAGCGGACGGAGCAGGTCGTCCTTGCCGTATCCGACGAGGTTCTCCACCAGGCCCTTGGACTCCGGGTCGGCCGGCTCGCAGAAGTCCGGCCGGAACCGGTAGTGGGTGGCGAAGCGGACATACTCCGGGCTGGGCACGACCCGGCCCGCGACGACGCCGCCCTTCAGGCAGCCCATCCGGTCCGCAAGGACCACCTTCGGCACCCCGCCCAAGGCTTCGAAGCACTCCGCCAACAGGCCCAGCGTGGGTGTCCTGCTGCTCGTCAGCGGCGAACCGCACGAACCGGATCCGCGACCACGCCAGCACCGCGGCGAAGACGTGCACCCCGGCGATCACGCCCCAGTCGATGACCAGATGCTCACCCGGGGACCACACCGCCGGACGACGGGTCCGGCCCTGCTGCTGACGGTAGCTGCGCTTCTCCGCAGCGACCAGGCGCCGGAAGTTGCGGTCCGAGCCCGCATATCCAGCCGCCCGCGCCCGAGGCAGCAGCCGCTTGGCGCTGACCCGTCCCTTGCCGGCCTTGACGGCGGCCGCGACCAGCGAGCGGACCGTCTCGTAGTTACTCGGCCGCGGCCGGCGCGGCGTGCCGTCCTGGCCCGCCTCGACACGCTCGATCACCCGCCGCACCGTCTTGTGCGTGGTCCCGCAGATTTCCGCAGCGCCACGGTAGGTACCCACCAACTGGTAGGCGGCAACAATGTCCATTTCTTCCCTCTTGCTCTTCAATGGAACTCCCTGAGCGGTGACAACGGTGACTGGCAGACACCGTCACCGTCACCGCTCAGGAACTCCCGCTCACGAACGACACGACGAGCAGAGGGTGGGGACTGCTACTTGGCCACCAGTGGGGACCTCACCTGGCCACCAGCGGGGACTTTTCCATGGCCACGGACACCCGTCATGGCAGGAGGCGGCCGCAGCTGCGAGTACGCGCGAACCAGGGTGAGCCCGCTCCCAGCCAGGGGAGATGTCTGGTGGTGCGAACTGCCTGACATCAAGCGGCGGCCGGTCGTGGTGATCTCCCGCGACGCCGCCGTGGCCGCGAGGCGGCGGGCGATGGTTGTTCCCTGCTCGACGGTCGAGCGAGGGCTGGCATCTGAGGTCGCTCTGCGCGTGGGGAGGACCCGGTCCCGAAGGACTCCGTCGCGGCGACCGTTGCGGTTGAGGGCGTCTCGGTCGCGCTGTGTGTGGAGCGGATCTGGCGGCTGGCGGACGCCCCGGATCCGGGAGATCTGTGCCGCACGGTCGGTGCCGGTGGATTGCTGAATCATGTAGCGGGCTCGCGCACCTGCTAATTATCACAATATAAGACAGTGTTATAGGACCCATAACTTCGGCGCGTATGATTTCGCGCGTGACCGAGACGATCAAGCGGCCGACGCGGACTCAGCTGACGGGGGCCTGGGCCGACGGGGACCGCACCCCGCTGAACGGCAACGAGCGCTTCAAGCAGGAGGACGACGCGCTCAACGTGCGCCGGCGCATCATCGACGTCTATGCCAAAGAGGGCTTCGCCGCCATCCCCGGCGACGACCTGCGCGGCCGTATGCGGTGGATGGGCCTGTACACCCAGCGCAAAGAGGGCATCGACGGCGGCCAGACGGCGACGCTCGCCCCCGAGGAACTGGACGCCGAGTACTTCATGATGCGGGTGCGCAGCGACGGCGGGATCCTGTCCACCGAGCAGCTGCGCACGATCGGGCAGATCAGCACCGACTTCGCCCGGGACACCGCCGACATCTCCGACCGGCAGAACATCCAGTTGCACTGGATCCGGATCGAGGATGTGCCGACGATCTGGGAGCGGCTCGAGGCTGTCGGACTCCATACGCTCGAGGCCTGCGGCGACGCCCCCCGCGTGCTCCTCGGCTCTCCCGTTGCGGGCATCGACGCCGAGGAGATCGTCGACGGCACCCCCGCGATCCAGGAGATCCGGCGCCGCTTCATCGGCAGCCCCGAGTTCTCGAACCTGCCGCGCAAGTTCAAGACCGCCATCTCCGGCTCCCCCAAGCTCGACGTCGTCCACGAGATCAACGACGTCTCCTTCGTCGGCGTCGTCCACCCCGACCTGGGGCCGGGCTTCGATGTCTGGGTGGGCGGCGGGCTGTCCACCAACCCGATCTTCGCCCAGCGACTCGGCGCGTTCGTCACTCTCGAGCAGGTGCCCGATGTCTGGGCCGGCGTCATCGGTATCTTCCGCGACTACGGCTATCGGCGACTGCGCAACCGGGCCCGGCTGAAGTTCCTCATGGCCGACCTGGGTCCGGTGCGCTTCCGCGAGATCCTCGAGACCGAATACCTCGGGCACGCCCTGCCCGACGGCCCGGAGCCCGTGCTGCCCGAGGGTGTGCGCCGCGACCATGTCGGCATCCATGCCCAGCGGGACGGCAAGGTGTGGGTCGGTGCCGCTCCGATCGCCGGCCGCGTGAGCGGCACGGTGTTGCGTGGGGTCGCCGACCTGGCCGAGCGCCATGGGTCGCACCGCGTGCGCCTGACCCCGCATCAAAAACTGCTCGTCCTCGACATCGACCCCGCGGACGCGGACGCCGTCGCAGCTGCCCTGCTGGCCTACGACCTCGATGCCCGCCCGTCGGAGTTTCGCCGGAATGTGTTGGCCTGCACCGGGATCGAGTATTGCAAGCTGGCGCTGACCGAGACCAAGGAGCGCGCGCGGACGGTCGTCGTTCAGCTCGAGCGCCGCCGCCCCGACTTCGACGTCCCCCTCGGGATCCACGTCAACGGCTGCCCCAACGCGTGCGCCCGGACCCAGGTCGGAGACATCGGCCTGAAGGGCATGGTGCATCGCACCGACGACGGGGATCTGGAAGAGGTCTTCCAGGTCCACCTCGGCGGCGGGCTGGGCGCCACCCCGTCGGTGGCCCGCAAGACCCGGGCGCTCAAGGTCGCTGCCGACGATCTGCCCGACTACATCGAACGCGTCACCGGCCACTATCTGGAGCAGCGCGCGACGGGGGAGTCCTTCGCCGCCTGGGCGCACCGCGCGGAGGAGGACGACCTGCGATGAGCGCTATCCCCGCCGAGAGCCTGACGGCCGAGATCGAAGCCTTCCTCGTCCGCGAGTCGGGTGCGACGACCTACGAGGAGAAGGTGCAGCTCGGTCACGACGTGCTGGCCTGGGCACACGAGACCTACGGCGCCGGCCTGACCATCGCCAGTTCGATGGGCGATGAGATCCTCCTCCACCTGGCAGGCACCACCGCGCCGGGCTTCGATGTCTTCTTCCTCGACACCGGCTATCACTTCGCCGAGACACTGGGCACCCGCGATGCCTATCAGGTCATGCTCCCCCTGCAGATCCGCACGGTCCTGCCGCGCGAAACCGTTGCGAGCCAAGACATTCGCTTCGGCCCGCGGCTGCACGCCCGCAACCCCGACCTGTGCTGCCGGATGCGCAAGGTCGCGCCGCTCAACGCCGCCCTGGAGGGGTATGCCGCCTGGGTCACCGGCGTGCGTCGCGCCGACGCCGCGACCCGCACCGACTCGCAGCTGATCGAGTGGGACGCCAAGCGCTCGATGATCAAGATCAACCCAGTGGTCGGGTGGTCGCACGACGAGGCCGAGCGGTATGCCGCGGAGCACGGCGTCTTCATGAACCCGTTGCGGGAGCTGGGCTTTGCGTCCATCGGGTGCGAGCCCTGCACCCGCCCGGTCGGCACCGGCGAGGACCCGCGCGCCGGGCGCTGGGCCAACTCCGACAAGGTCGAATGCGGGCTGCACATATGAGCACCCCCGCCTACCCGATCACCCTCGACGTGCGCGGCCGCCGCGTGCTCGTCGTCGGCGCCGGCCCGGTGGCCGAGCGCCGCGTCCGGGCCTTGCTCGCCTCGGGCGCCCGCGTCGACGTCATCGCCCCCCGGGCGACCGAGTGCGTGCGGCACCTCGCCGAGGACGACGCCGTCACCTGGCACCAGCGGGCCTTCGACCCGGCGGACCTGACCGCACCGGCGCGCGCGTGGCTCGTGCACACCGCCACCGGCCGCGACGAGGTCGATCAGCACGTCTGCGAAGCCGCCGCGGCGGAAGCCATCTGGAGTGTGCGGGCGGGAGACTCCACGCGATCTGCGGCCTGGATGCCGGCGGTCGGCGCCGGCAGGGGTGACGCCGACGGCATCCAGGTCGCCGTCACCGGCGGGGGCGACCCCCGCCGCTCCACCGCCCTGCGCGACGCCATCCTCATCGCCATGGAGACCGGCGAACTCCCCGTCGCCCGCCACCGCCACCCCGCCCAAGCCCCCGTCGAGATGTCGATCGGACCCCGTCGAGCTCTCGATTCCGCCCCGTCGACAGAGCAATCGGCCGGCCGGGTCGTCCTGGTCGGCGGCGGTCCGGGTGCCGATGACCTGATCACGGTCCGTGGCCGGCGCCTGCTGGCGCAGGCCGACGTCGTGGTGACCGACCGGCTCGGCGCGACCGGCTTGCTCGACCAGCTGCCGCAGCGCACGAAGATCATCGATGTCGGCAAGACGCCCGGGCATCACCCGGTGCCGCAATGGGAGATCAACGAGATCCTCGTGCGCGAGGCCAAGGAGGGCCAGCTCGTCGTCCGGCTCAAAGGCGGAGACCCCTTCGTCCTCGGCCGCGGCGGCGAGGAGATGTTGCACTGCGCGGCACACGGCATACCGGTCGACGTCGTGCCTGGTGTCACGTCGGCGATCTCCGTGCCCGCTGCCGCCGGCATCCCCGTCACGCAGCGGGGCATCACCGCATCCTTCGTCATGGCTTCGGCGCACGAGGGGCCGGAACACGTTCTGGCAGCTGCCCGTTCGGCTGCCCCGGATGCGACCCTGGTCCTCCTCATGGGTGTCTCGCACCTCGACGAAACGGCTCGCGGGCTCATGGCGGCGGGCCGCTCCCCGCAGACGCCCGTCGCCATCATCGAGTCCGGCTGGACCGAGCGTCAGCGCACCACGACGACGACGCTGGAGTCGGCCGCGGCCGATGCGCGCGCTGCTGGGGTGCGGCCGCCGGCCGTTGTCGTCATCGGTGAGGTCGTGGGGGTCCGGGAGGAGCTGCTGGCGCTGGAGGCGTTGCCGGGCTGAGGGGCGTGGCCGGACGTTGCGTCAGCGCGACGCGGCCGTGCGGTGCCGATCGGCCAGGGTGTTGAGCAGGGCTGCACCTCGGGCCGCGTCGTCGACCGTGACGACGAAGCGCTGACCGTCACCGCGCGTGACCTCGATGGCCTCGCCCTTGCGGACGACGACGCCACTGCGTCCGTCGAGACCGATGCGGAAACCCCAGCCCCCGAACTCGCCCATGGGGTCGACCGAGACGGTTTGTGCCACAGCGACATCCGACAAGGGCGTCTGGAATCGCGGGACGCCGAACAGGCCCCGCACAACCAGTCCGTCTTCGCCGACGCTCACCCGGAAGACCAGTGTCGTGGCCAGGGCGACGGCGAGCAGGATCCCCATGGCGGCGAACGTGAGCCACAGGCCGCTCACGATCGCCATGGCGATGAAGAGTGCCAGGACTCCGCCGAGCAGCGCATAGGCGATCCGGGAGGACCGGGTGCGTTTCGACCAGGCGGCCCGCTCGCCGGGTGCCAAGGCGACTCGGGGCGCGTCCGGTGGAATCGGTTCGAGCGCGGCCGCGGCATCCGCGGTCGATCCCGGCACCAGCCACGCTGCGAGAGCGCCGGCGGCCACCGCGGCGAGCACCGAGAGAGCGACGGACCCGTCGATGTCGCCTGCGGCCGACGCTGCGTCTGTCAGGCCGCGCTGGGCATTGACGCTCAACAGCACGACGAGGCCGAGGAAGACGGCCATACCCGCCGCGAAACCCGCCGCGAAGCGGCGGTTGAATCCCTGGCGTCCCCCGAGGGCGAGGGGCAGGCAGCCGGCCGGGAGGGCGATGAGAGCCAACAGGCCGAGCCACGGAAGATCCGCCAATGATGTGAAGCCGTCGGGCGTGCTGCCCGATCCCCAGTGTGTCGCAACGGGATCGGGCAGTTGTCCGCGCCAGCTCCGGAGGACGAGGGCGGTGGTGGCCGCCACGAGGACGGGCACGAGCACGACGATGAGCCAGGCGCGCGTCATGCTCCGAGGAGTGGAAGCGGACGTGCGGGTCATTTCATTCTCCCTTTCACCAACTCTGCGGCCTCCTCCGCGGACATCCCCGCCCGCGACGCCGCATCCACATAGGCCTTGAGCGCATCCAGGTGCGCCGCCCGCCGGGCGTCGCCGACGACGATGGCGCCCCGGCGCCGGCGCAGGTCGACCAGGTCCTCGTCGCGCAGGTCCTGATAGGCCCGAAGCACGGTATGGACGTTCACGCCGAGACCGGAGGCCAGGTCACGAGCCGTGGGGAGCCGGTCGCCAGGCCCGAGGTTCTGGGCGCCGATCTCGCGGCGGATGGCGGCGGCGATCTGGGCATAGATCGGCGTCGACGAGGTCTCGTCGATCCGGATCAGCATGCCTCGAGCATATCTCTAATTGCGCTAGAACAAACAAATTTATGGACCGGCGCGGCAAACACCGATCAGGTGCGCCGCTGCCGCGGCATCTATCGTTCGGCCATGACCACTGGCGAGCGGCGGCGACCCGATGTCGTCCTGCTCGCTCATGGGTCGCCGGATCCGCGGCATACCCGCGACATCGCCGCCCTGGCTCACCGCGTCGCCGTCGCCGCGCCGCACGTCGTGGTGCACACGGCATACCTGGATCACCACCCACCACGGATCGCGGACGTCGCCGACGCCGTGGGCGACACCGGGTCCGGACCGATCGGCCTCGTCCCGCTGCTGCTCACCCGGGCCTTCCACGCCCGGGTCGACATCCCCGCCGCCGCTCGGGAGTTGGGACTGCGCACCGGACGATCTGTCGTGGTCAGCGCGGCGCTCGGGCCGCATCCGCTGCTCGGCTCCGCGGTCGGCGAACTGCTCGACCAGCGCGGCGAGAATCGGGCCGTGGTGCTCCTCGGCGGTTCGTCGCGCACTGCCGCCGTGGACGACCTGGTCGCGCAGCTGCGGTCGACGCTCCCCCCGGTCCGGACCTACGCCTTCGCCACCCTCGATGATCATCTGCCGATCGACGCCGCCCTCACGGCACTCGGGCGGGCGGAGGGAGTCGTCGCAGTCACCGGCATCCTCGCCGACGGGGTGCTGCGGGACCGGATGGTGCGGGCCTGCGCCCAGCGGGGCGTCGGGGTCGCCGCCGGCGTGCTCGCAGACACCGACGCCGTCACGCGTCTCGTCCTCCAGCGGATGGCCGGCCTTCGGGAATCAGGCTGGGACGCAGGAGGTTCACCACAACTATGAGCATGCCCGCCTGGAGAGTGATGCACAGCCTCACTCAGGACTCGGACGTCGCCGACGCGAAGCTCCCGCCCGGGACCACCCGCCGGGTGCTGTCGTATGCCGCGCCCTTCCGCCGCGCCATCGCCGGCTTCCTCGTGCTCGTCGTCGTCGACTCGTTGCTCATCGTCGCCGCCCCGCTGCTGCTGGCGAGACTGGTCGACAACGGCATCATGCCGGGGGACCGGCGAGTGGTGATCACGCTCGCGCTCATCGTCGCGGCGATCGCCGTCGTGGCCGCCGTTGTTGCCGTGGTGTCGCGCTGGTTCTCCGCCCGCATCGGTGAGGGCCTCATCTATCACTTGCGCAGTGAAGTATTCAGTCACGTTGTGCGGCAACCGATTGCGTTCTTCACACGCGCACAGACCGGCGCGCTCGTCACCCGGCTCAACAGCGACGTCATCGGCGCGCAACAGGCTTTCACCAGCGTCCTGTCGAGCGTGGTCAGCAATGTCGTCTCGCTCGCGCTGATCCTCACCGCCATGTTCACGCTGTCGTGGAAGCTCACGCTGGCAGCGCTCGCGCTCGTGCCCTTCTTCCTGCTGCCGGCCCGCTGGATGGGTCATCGCCTGGCTGCCCTGGCGCACGAACAGATGAGCCTGAACGCCGATCTCGGCTCGCGAATGACGGAGCGGTTCAACGTCGGTGGGGCCCTGTTGGTGAAGCTTTTCGGGGATCTCGAGCGTGAGGACCGCGAGTATGCCGAGCGCGCCTCCCGGGTGCGTGACATCGGGGTCAAGATCGCGATGAACCGCACCGTCCTCTTCGTGGCGCTGACCTTCGTGGCCTCGCTCGCCACGGCCATGGTCTATGGGTTTGGTGGCGTGATGGCCATCGACGGCACCCTGACGATCGGCACGCTCATCGCGTTGACGGCGCTGCTGGCGCGGCTGTATGGCCCGCTGACGGCGCTGAGCAATGCTCGCGTCGATGTCATGACCGCACTGGTCTCCTTCACCCGGGTCTTCGAGATCCTCGACCTGAAACCGTCGATCACGCAGTCGCCGTCAGCCATGCCCCTGCCCGGCGGCGCGGTCGACGTCGTCTTCGATCACGTCGGCTTCGCCTATCCCGGTGCCGACGAGGTCTCCTTGCGGTCGTTGGAGGCCGGGGCCTCCGGTGACCGGGGTCGAGGGTCGACCGTGTTGCAGGACATCAGCTTTCACATCGCCCCCGGAGAACTGGTCGCGTTGGTCGGGCCGAGTGGCGGCGGCAAGACGACGATCACCAATCTCGTCGCGCGCCTGTATGACCCGACCTCCGGGGCCGTCCGCCTGCAGGGGCTGGACCTGCGTGACGCCACGCTCGCCTCGGTTACCGGCGCGGTCGGCGTCGTGACCCAGGAGAGCCACCTCTTCCACGACACGATCCGCGCCAACCTGCTGTATGCCCGTGCCGACGCCTCCGAGGACGCGATGCGGGATGCCCTGCGCGCGGCCCAGATCCTGCCGCTGATCGATGCGTTGCCCCAGGGCCTCGACACGGTTGTCGGCGACCGGGGCTACCGGCTCTCCGGCGGGGAGAAGCAGCGCATCGCCATCGCCCGGCTGCTGCTGAAGGGGCCGGGGCTGCTCGTGCTCGACGAAGCCACCGCCCACCTGGACAGCGAGTCCGAACTGGCCGTGCAGTCGGCGCTGGACAGCGCCCTGGCGGGCCGCACCGCCTTGGTGATCGCCCATCGCCTCTCGACCATCCGCCGGGCCGACCAGATCCTCGTCGTCGACAAGGGGCGGATCGTGGAGCGGGGGACCCACCACGAGTTGCTGGGCCAGGGCGGGCTGTATGAGGTCCTCTACCGCACCCAGTTCCAGGACGATTCCGCGCCAGTAGGGGGCTGAGGGCCTACCCGGCAACGGGAGATCAGGCGTCCTCCTCGTCCCAGATGCGGGTCTTCTTCGGCCGCGGCGGCTTCGGTGCCGGGGTCCGGGCCGCCCCCGCCCCCGCCCCGGCCGGCGCCTCGCCGGCCCCACGCTCGGCACGACCTTCGGCGGCCTCGCGGCGCAGGCCGAAGAACATCAGGATGAAGCCGAGCGGCATCGAGGTCCACCACTGGTAGGCGTAGGCCTGGTGCGGGCCGAGACTGCGGTCCGGCTGGCCGAGCGGCTGCGGCACCAGGGCGTCGCCCGGCGTCGCAGCGGGAGTGTCCGACTCCAGCTGGACATACCCGCCCAGGAGGGGAGTGCCGAACTTCTGCGCAGCCTCCGGCAGGTTGATGCTGGCGATGGTGCCGGCCGTCGCGGAGCTATGGCGTGCCTTCTCGCCCGGGCGTACCCAGCCGGTGAGCGTCACCTCGCCGGGCGGCGGCGCGGCATACGCCGGGACCTCGGCAGCTCCCTTGTCGCCCAACGGGATCCAGCCGCGGTCGATGAGCACCGTGGCCCCGGAGGCCAGGCGGAAGGGGGCCAGCACCTCATACCCCACCTGCTTGTCCAGCGGCCGGCCCCGGGCGACCAGCTTGGCTTGTCCGTAGGTGCCTGTCGCGCTGACGTGCGTCCACTCCTGCGCGATGGGCACGGGGGAGGAGGTGAGCACCGAGCCCACCGGCACCGGTGCGGCACCGAAGTGCGCGCTGATCCGCTCGTTGCGCTCGACCTTCGCGACGTGCTTGCCGTATTGCCAGTGGCCGAGGTGATAGGCGGCGACGGCGAACAGGGCCGACAGGAGGAGGGCGCCCAGCCAGCGAGGGGTCAGCAGGGCGCGCAACACCCCGTCACGGTACCCGCACGACCTCCACGCCGCACTCGCGGGTCAAGCGATCGGCGTCGCTGGGGTCCAGACCCGAGTCGGTCACGAGGACGTCGACATCGGCGATCTCGGCATAGCGATAGATGGCCTCCCGCCCGAACTTCGAACTGTCCGCGAGCAACACCCGCATGCGCGCCGCCCGCACCATCGCGCCCTTGATGGCCGCCTCCGCCTCGTCCGGCGTGGAGAGCCCGTGCTCGAGGGAGAACGCGTTGGCGCCGAGGAAGGCCACGTCGGCGCGGAGCGACTCCAGCGCGCGCAAGGCCCAGTTGTCCACGCTGGCCTGCGTCTCGCGGCGCACGCGACCGCCGAGTATGGACAGCGTGCCGACCCGCCCGAGAAGGGTCTCGGCGATGGGAAGCGAGTTCGTGAAGGCCATCAGTTCCGGGGCGATCGGCATGATTTCCGCGAGCCCGGTGGTGGTGGTGCCGGAGTCGAAGAGCACAACTCCGGTGGCCGGCACGAACTCCCTGGCCGCCGCCGCGATCCGCGCCTTCTCCTCACCGCGAGCGGTTCGTGAGGTCACCGGCGGTTCGTAGGCGAGCGACTCGACGGGCACCGCCCCGCCGTGGACGCGGCGCAGCAGTCCGCGTTCCTGCAGCAGGACGAGGTCCTTGCGGATCGTCTCGTGTGTCACGCCGAGGCTGTCGGCGACCGCCTTGGCTCCCACCTGGCCGCGGGTGCGCAGGGTGTCGAGAATGAACTGGTGACGCTGCGCCGCGAGTTGGTTCTCCGGGACGCCGGCCGCGGCCGTCACGGCCGGATCAGCACTTTGATCTCGGACCCGCTGAGCGAGGCGTCGAAGGCGTCGCGAGCCTGCTCCAGCGGGAACTCCTTGGTCACGTACATGCTTGGGTCGATCGCGCCGGACTGCAGGATCTCGATGGACTTGGCGTAGTCCTGCGGCACATAGGTGGCGCAACCCTGAAGGCGGATCTGGTTGTCCTGCACCGTGATCGTGGGAATCGTCACGTCCGCGGACGGCACGCCGACGATGGCGACGGTGCCGCCCTTGGTGGCCAGCGCGATGGCGGCGGTGATCGTCGGCTGGATCGCCACGCAGTCGAAGACGACATCGGCGCTCTCGCCAAGTGCCGCCCTGACTTGCTCGACCATGTCGGGGGCCGCCGCGTCCACGACGACGTCCGCGCCGAGCTTGCCGGCGAGTTCGCGTTTGCCCGGCAGCGGATCGGTCTGCACGATGCGCTTGGCCCCGTCATACTTGGCCACGGCGAGCATGAGCAGCCCGATGGCGCCCGCGCCCATGATGACGACCGCCTTGTCCTTGAGGGGCCCGGCGATCCGGCCCGCGTGCACGGGCGTCGACAGCGGCTCGATGAGTGAGGCGGCGGTGTCGTCGAGATCGTCGGGTATGTGGTGCAGCCGGTCAGCCCGCACGACGAACTCCTCCGCCATCCCGCCCTGCTCGAACCCACAGCCGAAGAACTGGAGGTTCTCGCACAGGTTCTCCTGACCCTGCGCGCACTGCTTGCACGTCCAACAGGGCAGGGTCGGCTCGACCACCACCCGGTCGCCGACGGCCACGCCGGTCACGTCCGGGCCGAGTTCGGTGACCACGCCGGTGGCTTCGTGCCCGGGGAAGTAGGGCGGCGGCACGAGCGGGTGGCGCCCGTGGAGAGCGTGCGTATCCGAACCGCAGACGCCGACGGTCACGGACCGGACGCGCACCAGACCCGGGCCGATGGGCGCCGGGGGCTCGGTCAGCACCTCCACGGTATCGATCGCGGAAACACGGATACGGCGGATGTCGTTCATGGTCAAGGCCTTTCAGCGGTTTCGATCTGGGAGACGGTGATGCCCTCGGTGCCGGCGGATCCCGGCCGGGGGTCGACGGTGGTGGGGCACAGACAGGCGGAGCGGCCCCACTGCATGGCCCGCGCCATGCGTTCGGACGGCGTGCCCGCCGCCGCCAGCCAGCCGGCAAGGAAGGCGTCGCCGGCGCCCGCGGTGTTGACGGGCACGAGTGCGGGGCCGCCGCCGTGGATGACCGAGAAGCCGTCGGTGTGGATCGCGCCCGCCTTTCCCATGCTGACGAGCAGCTGCGCGTCATACTCGAGGGCGACGCGTCGGGCGAGCGCGGCGGTCTCGTCGACGCTGGTGGGCTTCGGCACACCGAGCAGGTCGGCCAGCTCGATCTCGTTGGGTGCCAAGAGATCCGCGCACGCAGCCAATGCGGCCGCAAGGGCGGGTCCGGAGATGTCGACGGCACAGCGGGCCGTATGCCGGTGGGCCAGCTCGACGAAGGCCGTCACCACCTCGGGTCCGGCGCCCGGCGCCAGGGATCCGGAGATGACCAACCAGGTCTCCTCGTCTCCGCCGGCCTGGGTGAGTTCCTGATCCACGGCGTCGAGCACGGCGCCGACGTCGACGGGGGTGAGAGCGGCACCCGGGCCGTTGATCTTGATGGTCTGGCCATGGGGGAGCAGGACGGTGGAGTTGATCCGGGTCTCGCCGGAGCTCGCTGGAGCCGCGTGCCGGACGCCTTCTGCGACAAGGAGTTCGGCCAAGTGCCGGCCGGTCGCCCCGGCACTGGGAAAGACGGCCGCCGTCGCGACACCCGCCGCGTGCAGGTCGCGAGAGACGTTGATCCCCTTGCCGCTGGCCTCGAGTGTCTGGCTCGTGGAGCGGTGCACGTCGACGGCGCCGAGCGTGTCGTCGGCCAGGTGGTAGGTCAGGTCGAGCGCCGGGTTGAGGGTGAGGGTGATGATCATGTGCGTGGCCCGGAGACCAGGCCGGCGAGTCGCGCGGCAACTGCGGCGATCTGCTCGCGACCGGGCCGGACATACTTGCGCGGGTCGACGATCTTGGGGTCGGAATCGAGGACCTCGCGCACGGCGCCGGTGAAGGCAACATTGAGGATGGTGCCGATATTGACCTTGACGATGCCGGCCTCGACGGCGGCGCGCAGGTTGTCGTCGGCCACGCCCGAGCTGCCGTGCAGCACCAGTGGCACCGGCACTGCGGCCGCGATCTCCCGGATCAGGTCGAGGTCCAGGGCCGCGGTGCGTTCGACCATGGCGTGCGAACTGCCCACGGCCACAGCGAGAGCGTCCACACCGGTGGCTTCGACGTATGCCGCCGCCTCACCGGGGTCGGTGCGCACACCTGGTGCGTGCGCGCCGTCCTTGCCGCCCACCTTGCCGAGTTCGGCCTCGACGAAGAGCCCGTTGGCGTGGCCCCAGTCGGCCGCCGCGCGGGTGGCGGCCACATTGTCCTCGTATTCCAGGTGCGAGGCGTCGAACATCACCGAACTCAGGCCAGCGTCAGCGGTCTGATGCAGCAGGCCTTCGTCCTCGACGTGGTCGAGGTGCGCAGACACATCGACCGTGGCGGCACGGGCGATCTCGAGGGAGCCGGCGGCGATCGGGCGTAACAGTCCATCGTGGAACTTCACGGCGTTCTCGCTGATCTGCAGGATCACTCCGACCCCCGCCTGCTCGGCGCCGGCGACGATGCCTTCGGCATGCTCGAGAGTGATCACATTGAAAGCGGCAACTCCATGACCGGCCTCCTTGGCGGCGGCGACGAGTTGGGCCGTGGGGACGAGGGGCATCGGTTCTCCAGTTCGATCTGGTCGGGACTCAAGCGGTTTCGGGGGATGGTGCCGATTCGAGGTCGGCGTAGATGCCGGCGGCGAGTCCGGCGAGCAGGGCGGCGCCGCGGCAGCCGGCCTCGGAGACGGCGGAGAGTCGATAGGGCCCGAAGGCGACGGCCTTTGCGTCCCGGACTGCGGCGCTGTGGGTCCAGCCGCCCGCCACGACCAGGTCGCGCCGGGGTCCGCTGGCGGCGGTGAGCCGATCGCTCAGGGCCGCGGCCTGGGCCGTGATGCCGCGCGTCGCCGCGCGCCAGATCTCGCCCGGCGCGGCGTCGGGGTCGATGGTGACATCGCCGGAGCCGGGGCCGAGGGTGACGGCCGTAGGCACATCGTCGGCTGCTGCGGCCGCCTGGTCGAGTTGCGGCAAACCGTCCCGGTCGACACCCAACGCTGCCATCACCTTGCCGAGGATGAGGCCGCCCTGGGTCGCGCCGAGCAGGCACCAGCGGCCCGGGGCCGCGTGGTGGCCGACGGTCACGCCGGCAGCCGTGAGCGTGCGCACGGCGTCGGTGGCGATGTCCGGTGTGGAGGTGCGCAGAATGGCCTCTGCCGTTCCCGCAGAATCGAATTCGTCACCAGGACGATGGGCACCCATGCCGATCGCCGCGACCTGATGGTCGTGGCCCGCGACCGTGACGACCGCGCCGTCGAGTGCCGCGAGCGCACCCTGCCCGCGGGCGGCGCCGATGCCGGTGCCGGCCGGGACGAGCGGCCCGAACAGCGAGGCCTCGGCGCCGGCCCAGTGCAGCGCCGGTTCCCACCACGTCGCGGTGCGCAGGTCGAGCATCCCAGTCCGCGAGGCGAGCGAGGGCTCACTGGCGTGACCCGCGCCGAGATCGTAGGCGAGCCACTCGGCCACGCTGAACCGTTTGGTGGCCGCGGCGACGGCAGGCACGTGGCGGGTCAGCCACTTGTGCTTGGTGACACTCCATTGCGTCCACAACGGCAGCCCCGTCGTGGCGGAGTAGGTCTCACCCCCGAGTTCGGCGATCAGCTCCTGCAGTTCGTGCTCGTCGCGGTGGTCGTGCCAGGCGATCACCGGTGCCAGGACGCGGCCGGCCTCGTCGACGAGGACCCCCGCCTCGGCCATGCTCGCGATGCCGATGCCGATGATCCGGCAATCGGGAGACTGGGCGAGAGCGTCGGCGAGGGCGACCCGGGCGGTGCGGGTCAGGGCGGCGGCGTCGGTCTCCTCACCGTATGTCGTGCGCTCCCACGTGGTCGGCGCACGGCCGAGGGCGATCTGCTCTCCCTCCGGGGTCAGCAGCGCGACCTTGACCGAGGTGGTCCCGGCGTCGATCCCGGCCAGCAGTTCCCGCGGCATACCTGCGTCTCCGTCGTCGTGGTGTTGGGAATAGTTGTAGTTGGTTGGGAATGCTTGTGTCAAGGGGTTGTCTTGAATCACGGGTTGTCCGGAGGCGCGCATAGGGTGGTCTCTCATGACCGACCTGCCGATGCCCACGGTGCGCTCCGACGCGCCTGGCTCGGGCCCGCTGGTCGACAGCTTCGGCCGGATCGGCCGTGACCTGCGCGTCTCCGTGACCGACCGGTGCAACCTGCGGTGCACCTATTGCATGCCGGCCGAGGGACTTCCCTGGCTGCCCAAGCCCGAGATGCTCACGGACGACGAGCTGATCCGGCTCATCGGGCTCTTCGTGCGCCTCGGGGTCCGCCAGATCCGTCTCACCGGCGGCGAGCCGATGCTGCGCAAGTCACTGGTGAGCGTGGTCGAGCGCATCGCCGACCTCGACCCGCGGCCGACGATCGCCATGACCACCAACGGAATCGGGTTGGACCGGCTGGCCGCTCCACTCAGGGCGGCCGGGCTGGACCGGGTCAACGTCTCCCTCGACACGATCGACCCGCAGGAGTTCGTCGCGCTGACGCGGCGAGACCGGCTCGGCGATGTCGAGGCCGGGCTCAAGGCCGCTCAGGACGCCGGCCTGACGCCGGTCAAGGTCAACGCCGTCGCCATGCGCGGAATCAACGACGAGGACGTCGCCGACCTGCTCGCGTGGTGTCTCGATCGCGGCTACGAGTTGCGCTTCATCGAGCAGATGCCCCTCGACGCGGGCCACGAATGGCAGCGTGGCACCATGGTCACCGCCGGCGAGATCCGCAGCGAACTGGAGAAGACCTACCGGCTCACCCCCCTCGACGGTCGTGGCAGCGCACCCGCCGAGCGCTACCTGATCAACGACGGACCGCATACCGTCGGCATCATCGCGAGCGTCAGCGCGCCCTTCTGCGCCGCCTGCGATCGGGTGCGCCTGACGGCCGACGGCCAGTTGCGCAACTGCCTCTTCGCCAACAGCGAATCCGACCTGCGCGGGCCGTTGCGCGACGGCGCGGACGACGCCGACCTGGAGGCCATCATCCGCGGCGAGATGTGGCGCAAGGCCCGTGGCCACGGCATCGGACGACCGGACTTCCACCAGCCCGACCGCCCCATGAGCGCCATCGGGGGCTGAGAGCGGCTACGGGTCCCTCGGGTGATGAACGACGTGGCCTTCGAGCGTCTCGGCTTCGTGGGAGAGCATGGGCACGACAGGGGTGACCGGCGTGATGGTGCCCTCTGCCCGCGGCTTGACGGCGTTGGCGAAGACGACCGCGACATACGGCAGCACTACGGCCGCTGCGACGGCGGTCCAGCGCATCCACCCCTGCAGCGGCACGGCCGCGACGAAGCAGATCGTGCGGATCGCCATCATGACGAGGTACCTGCGGATCCGCGAACCCTGCTCCTCGCGCAGGCTCTCCGGGGCAGTCGTCACCGACTGCGGGGAGGGCTGCGGCCGAGTCACATAAGCAGGGTATGCCGCGAGCGGCGTGTGCATCGAGGTGCGCCGTCCACTAGGTTCGTCTGTGACCTGCAGCACCCCGAACGTGAGAGGCGATCGATGACCGCACGCAATGTCCTGGTGACCGGTGGCAATCGAGGGATCGGCAAGTCGATCGCCGAGGCCCTGGCCGCGGCCGGACACAACGTGGTCGTCACGACGCGTTCCGGTGACGCACCCGAGGGCCTGCGTGCCGTCCGCGGCGATGTCACCGATTCCGCGTCGGTCGACGCCGCCTTCGCGGCCGCCGAAGAACTCCTGGGCGGACCCGTGGAGGTGGTGGTGGCCAACGCCGGGATCACCAAGGACGGGCTGCTCATGCGGATGAGTGACGCCGACTTCGACGCCGTCGTCGACACCAACCTCGCCGGGTCGTTCCGGTGCGCGCGACGCGCGAGCGTCGGGATGATCAAGAAGCGGTTCGGCCGGATCATCTTCATCTCCAGCGTGGTCGGGCTGTATGGCGGTCCCGGCCAGACCAACTACAGCGCCAGCAAGTCCGGTCTGGTCGGGCTGGCCCGTTCGATCACCCGTGAGCTCGGCGGCCGGGGGATCACCGCCAATGTCGTCGCTCCCGGTTTCATCGAGACCGATATGACGGCCGAACTGCCCGAGGACCGGCAGAAGGAGTACAAGGCGGCGATCCCTGCCGGCCGGTTCGCCACCCCGGCCGAGGTGGCCGCGGCGGTGCTCTTCCTCGCCTCGGACGAGGCCGCCTATATCTCCGGGGCCGTCATTCCCGTCGACGGCGGCCTCGGCATGGGCCACTGAGCGCGGACTCGCCGACCCGACCACACCGCATACCCGAAAGGACGAACTGATGCTGCTCGAGGGCAAGACCCTGCTGATCACCGGCGTCCTCATGGACTCCTCCATCGCCTTCCACGTCGCCAAGCTGGCGCAGGAGGAGGGCGCCAAGGTCATCCTCACCTCCTTCGGGCGGACGATGAAGATCACCCAGACGATCGCCAAGCGGCTCCCGGAGCTGCCACCCGTCGTCGAACTCGACGTCAGTGATCAGTCGCATCTGGACTCCCTGGCCGAGCGGCTGCGCGAGCACACCGACTCCCTCGACGGGGTGCTGCACTCCATCGGGTTCGCGCCGCAGGGCGCCTTCAACTTTCTCGAGGGCACGTGGGAGGACGTCGCGACGGCGATCCAGATCAGCTCCTACAGCCTCAAGTCGCTCGGCGCCGCGTGTCTGCCGCTGATGAGCGAGGGCGGGTCCATCGTCGGTCTGACCTTCGACGCGAAGTTCGCGTGGCCGGTCTACGACTGGATGGGGGTGGCCAAAGCCGCCTTCGAGTCGACCAACCGCTATCTGGCAAGAGACTTGGGCCCCAAGGGAATTCGGTGCAACCTGGTCGCCGCCGGCCCGATCCGGACGACCGCCGCGAAGTCGATCCCCGGCTTCGAGCAGTTCGAGCGGGTCTGGGACGAGCGGGCGCCCCTGGGCTGGGATGTGGGCGACCCGGTGCCGACCGCGAAGGCCTGCACCGTCTTGCTCAGCGACTGGTTCCCGGCGACGACGGGTGAGATCGTGCACGTCGACGGCGGCGTGCACGCGATGGGACAGTAGGTGTCCGAGCCGGTCGTCGCCACCGAGGTCCGTCTCCTGGAGGGTCCGAACCTCTATTTCACCCGCCCGGCGGTGAAGGTCATGCTGTCCCTGCCCGGCTACCTCGACGCGCCGCTCGCGCAGGTGCAGGCCGTCGCCGACGGTCTGGGGATGCGGGCCCGGGTGGGTACGCCTGGGTCGGTGCAGCGGCAGGCCTTCCTCGGGCGCGTGGCCAAGCACCTGGTCCGGGCGCTGGCCCGGGCCGCCGGGTCGCAGCGGGTCGGTGTGCGAGTGCGCGCCGGAGCGGGTCCCGCCGATGTCGTCGTGGCAGCCGTATGGCGCCGCCGAGCTCGCGCACGCATCCTCGGCGAGTCGTTGGCTCCCCTTCTCTCCCAACTGCTTTCGGGGTCCGATGCGGAGCCACTCATCGCGGGAATCGGCGCGCAGATGCGCGAGACCGCGCCCGGAAGCGCCGCGACCGCATTGAGTCCGAAGGTGCCGGTCGCGTCGATCACCGGGACCAACGGCAAGACGACGACAACGCGAATGCTGGCGCACATGGCCATGACCGCGGGCAAGAAGACGGCATGGAGTTCGACAGACGGCGTCGTCGTCATGGGCGAGGTCATGGAGCCGGGGGACTATTCGGGTCCGGCCGGGGCGCGGGGGGTTCTCGAGACTCCGGGTCTGGAGATCGGTGTCTTGGAGACCGCGCGCGGGGGCCTGCTGCTCAAGGGGATGGGCGTCACCCACAACGACGTCAGTGTCGTCACGAATGTGTCCGCCGACCACCTGGGCATGCAGGGCGTCGACACCCTCGATCAGCTCGCGGAAGTCAAGGCCATCGTCACCACGGTCACCCGCCCGGACGGCTGGACCGTGCTCAACGGCGAGGACCCCCGGGTGTGGGCCATGCACGCGCACTCTCCGGGTCGTCCGTGGGCGTTTGCGCTCGATCCGACCACGCCGGCGCTGCGCGAAGCCATCGACCGCAAGGGGCGCGGGCTGACGGTCATCGATGGCGACATCACCATCCTCCTGCCCGGTGCTGTGACTCAGAAAGTGCTGCCACTCACCGAGATTCCGGCGACACTCGCCGGCCTCTCGCAGCACAACACCGCCAATGTGCTGGCGGCGACGGCCGCCGGCCTGGGCCTCGGGCTGCCCATGGAGGCGGTTGTCGAGGGGTTGCGCAGCTTCAACGCGGACGACCGGCTCAATCCGGGGCGAATGAATATCTACTCGCTCCCGGCACCCGACGGCGAGGCCTCCGTCATCCTCGACCTGGCCCACAACGAGGCGGGCCTGGTGGCGCTGCTCGACGTCGCCCGAGGGCTGGCCGCCCCGGGAGGTCGCGTCTTTCTCGCCCTGGGGACGGCGGGGGACCGCACCGACGAGATCATGGAGGCGCTCGGGCAGATCGCCGGCCAGCGAGCCGATCAGGTCGTCATCGCCCACAAGGACCACTATCTGCGCGGTCGCAGCACCCACGACTTCGAGGTGCTCTTCGGCGCCGGTCTGGCGCGCTCGGGGGTGGGCGACGTCGCGGCATACCCAAGTGAACTCGTTGCCCTGCAAGCGCTTTCGGAGCACGCGCGGGCTGGCGACGTGATCGCCGTCATGACTCACGAGCAGCGTGCCGAGATGGTCGCCTGGCTGGCCGAGCGGGGTGCACGGGCCGACGCGCCCGAGGACATCCGCCGCAAGGTCAAGCTCGCCCAGGGCAAGCACGGGCGCGAGGAGGACTTCGAGAATCTCTGGGACATGACCGACGCGTCGGCACGGATCGCTGCGGCAGCGGCACTGCATCGCGCATTGCCCGGCGACGCCCGAGCCGCCTACGAATACGCCGGCACGCTGGATGCCGCAGGGCGGGAAGCCGACGCGGTGCCCCTCTATGAGGAGGCGCTCGATAGCGGCCTTCCGGAGCCACATCGGCACCGGGCCCGCATCCAGCTCGCGTCGAGTCTGCGCAATCTCGGCCGGCCGGGGGAAGCCGTCACCCTGTTGGACGCCCTCGTCGCGGAACGACCCGAGAGTGCGGCAGCCATCGCATTCCGGGCGCTGGCCTGCCTCGACGCCGGGCAGGCGGAGACGGGCGTCGCCGACCTGATCGACGCACTGCTTGCCCGGGCCACCGACGACGACAGCTTCGCCTACCGGCGCGCACTGACGGCATACGCGGACGCGGTGCGCGCACGCGCCGAGGGCTAGCCCGCCGGGTAGGTGCGCGCGTCGAAGTCCGGGTCGCCCGGCTCGTCTCCGCTCGAACCGGCCTGGGCGGAATGGGTGATCGTCTCCAGCTCCGCGACCACCTTGGCGTGGTTGTCGACGCACAACACGACGATGTCGCCCGGGTTGGCACGGGCGACGCAATGCCGCACTGCGTCGACCTCGTCGAGCACGGTCTCGGCCGCGCGGACGCGCACGCCGCCGGCAGCGTCGGCTTCACGGATGCCCTCGCGGATGAGTTCGGCGGCCTCACCCGGCTGACGGCCACGAAGCCGCTGGTCCTCACGGACGACGAGCACGTCGAAGTACCGTGCCGCGACCCTGCCGAGCTCGCGCAGGTCCTCGTCCCGGCGGTCGCCCGCGGTGGCGATCATGCCGATCCGGCTGATCTTGCCCCACTCGGAGGTCGCGGCCTTGCGGTCGGCATAACGATCGACGAACTGGCCCAGCACCTCCATGCCCGGAGCGTTGTGGCAGTAGTCGACGATGACCTCCATGCCGCGCACGTTGATGAGGTTCATCCGGCCCGGCGAGAGGTAGTAGCTCGTGGTGAAGGTGCGCAGCCCCTGCCGGATCTCGTGCAGTCCGATGCCCGCGGCGAAGGCCGCCCCGGCAGCGGCCATCGCGTTGGCGACATTGAACATCGCCGTGCCCCCGAAGGTTGCCGGCAGCAGGTGGGTCCACGCCAATTGCATTGAGCGAGAACCATGTTTGATGACGATCATGTCGCCGCGTTCGGTGCGATCGAGGACGACGGCCCGGCCACCGCGGCGCAGCCGGGCATCGATGAACGCCCGCTCTTTGGAGTCCTCGGGCTTGAGGGAGTACCAGACGATGTTTCCCGAGCAGCGGTTGCGCATCCGGCGCACGTGCGGGTCGTCGGCGTTGAGGATGGCGAAGCCGTCGCGGGGGACCGCCTCGACGATCACGGCCTTGACGTCCGCGAGTTGTTCGAGTGTGTCGATGCCCTTCATCCCGAGATGATCGGGAGCGATATTGGTGACGACCGCGATGTCGTTTCGATCGTAGCCGAGCCCCTCGCGCAGGATGCCGCCGCGGGCGACCTCCATCACGGCGACCTCGACACGCGGGTTCTGGAGGACCATGCGGGCCGAGCGGGGCCCGGAGGCGTCCGACTTGATGACGAGGCGCTCGTCGATGACGATGCCGTCGGTGGAGGTCATGCCGACCTTCTTGCCCGTTTCCTTGAAGATGTGGGCGATCATCCGCGAGGTCGTCGTCTTGCCGTTGGTGCCGGTGACGGCGACGATCGGCACGCGTGACGGCGCCCCCGGCGGGAAGAGCAGGTCGACGACGGGCTTGGCGATGAACTGCGGTTCGCCCACCGTGGGGTGGGTGTGCATCCGGAACCCGGGCGCGGCATTGACCTCGCAGATCGCGCCTCCGGTCTCGCGCACCGGAGCGGTGATGTCGGGGCAGATGAAGTCGATGCCGGCGACGTCCAGGCCGATCACCCGGGCTGCTTCCTCGGCGATCTCGACGTTGTCGGGGTGGGCGTCGAAGGTGCGGTCGATGGAGATCCCGCCGGTCGACATATTGCCCGTGAGGGCCAGTTTGACCATCGTGCCCTCGGGTGGCACGTCGTCCATCGCGTAGCCCTGATCCTTGACCCGCTCGATCGCTGCGTCGTCAACGGCGATGCGGGTCAACACCTTTTCGTGGCCGACGCCGCGGCGCGGGTCGGCGTTGGTGATGGCGACCAGTTGCTCGATGGTGTTGGTGCCGTCGCCGATGACATGGGCGGGCACGCGTTCGGCGATGGCCCGCATCCGGCCGCCGACGATCAGGCACCGGTAGTCCTTGCCGGTGATGAACGACTCGACGATGACCCAGCCGTTGCGGGACTGCTCCTTGGCGGCGGCGAAGGCGGCGCGGACGTCGTCGGGGTTGTCCAGGTTCAGCCCGACCCCTCGCCCGTGGTTGCCGTCCAAGGGCTTGACGACCACCGGATAGCCGACGCGGCGGGCGGCCTCGACCGCTCCGTCCTCGGTGCGACAGGTCTCCTGCTTCGGCACGGGGAGGCCCGCGGATCCGAGGAGCTTGATCGTCATGTCCTTGTCGGAGGCGATGTCGACCGCCAAGGCACCGGTGTGCGAGGTCATCGTCGCCCGGATGCGCTGGGCGTACTTGCCCTGACCGAGTTGCACCAGGGACGCGGAGTTGAGCCGGATGAAGGGGATGTCGCGGCTCGCCGCCTCCTCGAGGATCGCTGCCGTCGAGGGTCCGAAGGCGGTGCGTTCGGCGCGGCGCAGGAAGAGTTCGAGTTCCTCGGCGAAGTCGAACTCGTCCTCAGGCTCGATCAGGTGATTGATCAGGCGCACCGCCAGCCGGCCGGCCGAGAGGCCCACGCCCTCGTCGGTGTAGCCGTAGACCACGTTGTAGACCCCCGGACGGTCCTTGACCATCCGGGTCTTGCCGCGGCGCTCGTCGTGGCCGGCCTCCTGTTGTAACTGGAGAGCGACGTGCTCGGCGACGTGCCCCACCCAGGTGCCCTCGCGCAGCCGCTCACCGAAGCCGCCCTCGTGCCCGCGAGAGCAGGTGTGGCCGCCGACGCGGGGCAGCAGCTCGAGCAGTCCGTCGGTGAATCCGGGAATGGTGTTGGTCGGGTAGCCCTCCAGGACACCGAGATCCACGACCAGATGGACCGCGGGGCGATAGGACCAGATATTGCCGCCGCGGTAGACCCGCTCTTCGATGATCCGCAGGTCGGGGGCCAGGGGTCCGGCGGGGGCGGGACGATCGATGCTCACGGCAGACTCCTTGGGGGGGTGGGGGTCAGGGGCGGGACGAGGCGGCAGCGGTCACGCTGACGCCGAGGTCGGGGTGTTGTTCGACGAAGTCGACCAGCATCAGCTTGACGATGTCGAAGGTCGAGCCTGCGGGGAGGGCATGCACGACCGCGCCGGAAACCAGCAGCGGTGCCCCGGTGCGGGCCTCGGGTGCGTCGGTCAGGGCCCGGCGGCAATCCAGGACGTAGGCGCCGCCACGGCCCAGCACGGTGAACTCGCGCGAATCGGTCACCTCGATCGCGGTGTCCTCGTCGATCCCGATCCCGATCAGGTTAGGTGAGCTGGCCACGATCGACATCAACCGGCCATACCGCTGCCGTTGCGCGAAATGCTGGTCGATGATCACCCCGGACAGCAGGCCGAGGCCATGGGTGAGTTGGGTTGAGCGTTGCCGTGGCGTGATGCCCTCGTCGCCGAGGGAGATCATGAACTCGCTCTGGATCGACGCGCCGGCTGACGTGCCGCCCACGACGGCGCCGCGCTGATGCGCGCGCAGGATGGCGTCGCCGGCCGCCGTGCCGGCGAAGACCTGGGCGAGCTTGAGCTGGTTGCCGCCACTCATGAAGACACCCGTCGCCTCGTCGATCACGCGAGCGAGGGCCGCGTCGTCCGCCTCGATGCGGGTGCGCGGATTGACCACGGCGCAGGACTCGGCGCCGTGCCGGGTGAAGACCTCGGTGTATGCCGTGACCACCTCGTCCTGGAAGGACGACGCCGTCGGGATGATGACGATCCGCGCGGACTTGCCGCCGGCGAGCTTGACGAAACGCTTGAGGATCTTGGCCTTGCCCACTCGATCCTCGGCGCCACCGATGATCAGCAGCTTGGTCGCGGGAGCGGCACGATCGGGCATTGGCCCACCCTAGTCGGCGCAGGCGATGGTGAGGGCTCGACATCCAGGCCGGCTCGCGGCATACCGCCAGACCGTGGGTGTGGCGCGTGCGGCCTAACCGCGCGCCAGCCGCAGCAGCGGCACCAGGTCGTCGATCCGCGGGCCCGGCAACGCGATGTCCGCGCTCTGCGCGACGACGGGCTTAGCGGCGAACGCGACGCTGAGACCCGCGAGCGCCATCATGTCCAGGTCGTTGGCGCCGTCGCCGATGGCGATCGTCGCCCCGAGCGGGATGTCCTCGCGAGCCGCGAACTGCCGCAGCGCGACCGCCTTGCCGGCGGCATCGATGATCGGACCACTCACCTCGCCGGTGAACCGTCCGTCGGCGACGGCGAGGCGATTTGCGCGGACATACCGGATCCCCAGGCTGTGCGCGATCGGGTCGACGATCTCGTGGAACCCGCCCGAGACGAGGGCCACCGCATGGCCCTCCTCGGCCGCCCACGCCAGCAACTCGTGCACCCCCGGGGTCAGGGTGACATCGGCCCGCACCTCGTCGAGGACGCGCGCCGGCAGCCCGGCGAGCGTGGCGACGCGGGCCCGCAAGGAGGCGGCGAAGTCCAATTCACCCCGCATGGCCGCTTCCGTCACGGCGGCCACTTCCTCCTCGGTCCCGGCCCGCCGGGCGACCAGCTCGATGACCTCCTGACCGATGAAGGTCGAGTCGACGTCACTGACGATGAGCAGGCGGGGATAACCGGCCAGCGCGGCAAAAGGATCCGTCACGGGGTGACAGTCTGCCCCTTGCCGATGACGACCAAGCCACTCTCGGTCACGGTGAAGCCACGTGCCTTGTCGTGCTCGAGGTCGAAGCCGATCGTCGTGCCCTCGGGGATCTGGACGTCCTTGTCGATGATGGTGCGCCGGATCTGGCAACTGCGGTTGATCGTCACATTGTCCATGATCACCGAATCGGCCACCTCCGAATAGCTGTGGACACGCACCTTCGGTCCGACGACGGAGCCGGTGACGCGGGCGCCGGAGATGATCGAGCCGGGGGAGACGATGGAGTTGAGCGCTTCGCCGAAGCGGTTGTGGTGGCCGTGGACGAACTTGGCCGGCGGCAGCGCGCCATAGGAGGTCAGCAACGGCCAGTCGTAGTTGTAGAGGTTGAAGACCGGGTTGATGTTGACCAGGTCCATGTTCGCGTCGAAGTAGGAGTCGAGCGTCCCGACATCACGCCAGTAGCCGCGGTCGCGTTCGGTGGCGCCGTCGACGGCGTTGTTCTTGAAGTCGTAGACATAGGCGCGGTCCTGGTCGACGAAGGAGGGCACGATGTCGCCGCCCATGTCGTGCGTGCTGTTCTCGTCCTCGGCGTCGCGGGTGACGGCGTCGACGAGCACGTCGGCGTCGAAGACGTAGTTGCCCATCGAGGCGAGCACCTCGTGCGGCGCGTCGGGCAGGCCCACGGCGTCGGTGGGCTTCTCGCGGAAGCGGGCGATCTTGGTCGTGTCCTTGGCGTCGACCTCGATGACGCCGAACTGGTCGGCCAGCTCGATGGGCTGGCGGATCGCGCTGACGGTGATGCCGGCACCGGTCTCGCGGTGCTGGTCGACCATCTGCGAGAAGTCCATCCGATAGACGTGGTCGGCACCGAGGACGGCGACAATGTCGGGCTTCTCGTCGCGAATCGTGTTGAGGGACTGATAGATCGCGTCGGCGCTGCCGACATACCAACTCTTGCCCAGCCGCTGCTGCGCCGGGATCGCGGCGACATAACCGCCGAGCATCGTCGACATCCGCCACGTCTTGGTGATGTGCCGGTCGAGGCTGTGCGACTTGTACTGCGTCAGCACCACGACCTGCCGGTAGCCGGAATTGACGACATTGGACAGGGCGAAGTCGATGAGCCGGTAGATCCCGCCGAACGGCACCGCGGGTTTGGCACGGTCCGCGGTCAGCGGCATCAAGCGCTTTCCTTCGCCTCCGGCGAGGACGATGACGAGAACCTTCGCTTCTTTACACGGTGCCATGTATCCGAACCTAGTGGTTCGGCGACCGTTGCGGCGAGGAGAACCGCTCACATTGCCCGAGAGTGTTCGCCCTTCGGTAGCCGGAATGTCGCCGACGGGACTACGTTGCAGATGTGCGCGTCGACATTCTGAGCAAGGAGTACCCGCCGGCCATCTACGGGGGAGCGGGGGTGCACGTCGCCGAACTGGTCCGGGCCCTGCGAGCCCGGGGCGACATGACGGTCCAGGTCCGCTGCTTCGGCGAGCCGCGGGACGAGGCCGACACCACGGCATACCCGGACCTGGCCGAACTCGCCTCCGCCAACGCCGCCATCCAGACGATGGGGGTGGACCTGTCGATGGTCGCCGGCACCGAAGGCGCCGACCTGGTGCACTCGCACACGTGGTACGCCAACTTCGGCGGTCACGTCGCGTCGTTGCTCGGCGGTATGCCGCATGTCATCACCGCCCACTCGCTCGAGCCGCTGCGCCCGTGGAAGGCCGAGCAGCTGGGGGGCGGCTACCGCGTGTCGTCGTGGGTGGAGAAGACGGCGTATGAGGCGGCGGCTGCGGTCATCGCGGTGAGCGCGGGGATGCGCGAGGACATCCTGCGCAGCTACCCGTCGATCGACCCGGAGAAGGTCAAGGTCGTCCACAACGGCATCGATTCGCAACTGTGGCAACCCAATCCGGATCTCGACACCGTCCGGCGTCACGGCGTCGACCCCGACAAGAAGTCGGTCATCTTCGTCGGTCGTATCACCCGCCAGAAGGGGCTGCTCTATCTGCTGCGGGCGGCGGCGAACCTGCCGCCGGACGTCCAGCTCGTGCTGCTGGCCGGGGCCCCCGACACGCCCGAGATCATGGCGGAGGTCGAGGGGCTGATGGCGGACCTGCGGGAGCAGCGGGGGGACGGCGTGATCTGGGTCCCGGAGATGTTGCCGCGCGCTCAGGTGACGGCGATGCTATCTGCCGCAACGGTTTTCGCGTGCCCGTCTGTCTACGAGCCGCTCGGCATCGTCAACCTCGAGGCGATGGCGTGCGAACTGCCGGTCGTGGCTACGGCGACCGGCGGCATCCCCGAGGTCGTGGTCGACGGCGAGACCGGCTGGCTCGTCCCGATCGAGCAGGTCCAGGACGGCACCGGCACCCCGACCGACCCGGACAAGTTCGTCGCCGACCTCTCCGACGCCCTCAACGAGGCCGTCTCCGACCCCGACCGCGCCCGCCAGTTCGGCCTCGCCGGCCGCGCCCGCGCCGTCGAGTCCTTCTCCTGGGCCTCCATCGGCGACCGCACCCTCGAGGTCTACCGCTCCATCCTCGGCTGACCCCGGACCCGAGGCACCTCTGCTAGCAGAGGAAAGTCAAATCAGCACACCTAGGGAGGTCTGCTGATTTCACTAACCTCTGCTAGCAGAAGTTCCTTGGGGGGCCGGGTCAGGGGCGGTCGAGGAGGAGGACGAGGGAGGCCCGGGTCGGGTCGTAGGTGCGGCGCTTCTCGGCGGGCAGGTCGGCGGGGGTGCCGGGGCGGAAACCGTGCTCGAGGAACCAGTGCGGCGTGGCAGTGGTCAAGGCGAACAGGCGCCGGTACCCCCGCGCCCGGGCCGTCGTGCGCGCTCGGCGCAGCAGGTGCGCGGCGAGGTCGCGCCGACGGTATGCCGGGTGCACCACCACGCACGCGAACTCGGCTGCGTGGTCGTCGGGGTAGTCGATGAAGGCGTTGCAGGCGATGACCATCCCGTCCCGGGTGATGACCGAGAAGGTGTCGATGTCCAGCTCGAGTTGCTCGCGGCTGCGTGGGCGCAGGATCCCCGCCGCCTCCAGCGGTGCGATGAGTTCCGCGATGGCGCGGGCGTCGTCGACCCGCGCCGGCCGGATCGACTCGTAGTCGTCGTCGTCGGAGATCATCAGCCCCGACCCGTCCCGCGTATAGAGCTCACGCAACAGCGGCGAATGACCTTGTGTCCCGATCAGGTGGACGCGCCCGACGCCGCCGGTCACTGCGGCGATGCCCGCCCGTATGCAGTTGCGGTCCTCCGCGCTCAGCTCGCGATCGCTCTGGCTCACCAGGGGTTCGGCCGACGCCAGGGACAGCTGCCCCGCGTCGCCGCTGCCGAGGGCGGCGCGCCAGCGCCCGGGTTCGGACTCCATGACGAAGATGAGTTTGTCGGCGCCGAGCCCGATGGCGACCGACTCGGCGATGTCGGCATTGCGCAGGTTGAACGTCTCGCCCGTGGGGGAGTAGCCGATCGGGGAGAGCAGCACGATCTGGTCCTGCTCGACGGCACGCCGGATCTGGGCGATGTCGACGCGCCGCACCTCGCCGGTGAGCTGAAGATCGACGCCGCCGCGCACACCGACAGGCTTGGCCGTCACCCACGACCCGCCGACGACCCGTGGTTGTGACTCCTCCTTGACCGTGACGCTCCGGCTCGCCGAGAGCCGCGCCTCCAGATCCATCCGCAGCACCCCAACCGCGGCCTTGACAGCCTCCATCGCGGCCTCGTCGGTGATCCGCAGGTCCCCGCTGTATGCCGGCGCCTGCCCCCGGATCGCCAACTCCCGGTCGATCTGGGGCCGGGCGCCGTGAACGAGAACCAGACGCACGCCGAGGGAGTGCAGCAGGGCGATATCACCGAGGAGCCGGTCGATGTCGTCGCGGGCACACACCTCGCCGGGGATGACGATGACCACGGTGCGCCCATGGTGGGCGTGCACATAGGGCGCGGCGCCACGCAACGCCGCGACGAACGTCTCAGCGTCCAAGGACGCGGCGTCCTGCGGAGCGACCGCGCGCGGCGGGACGGGGTGATCGGTCACAGCCCGAAGCGTAGCCACGCCGCACTCGCACGCGTTCGGGAGGACACCGGACGGCAGGTAGGGTCGAGAGCATGAGTGACGTCCTCGCCTTCGCCGGCGTGTCGGTCGTGCGCGGGGGCAAAGCCCTGGTCAAGGACATCGACTGGGAGGTCGAGGAGGGGCAACGCTGGGTGGTCTTGGGCCCCAACGGTGCCGGCAAGACGACGCTGATCCAGCTCGCCTCCGGGCGCATGCACCCCAGCGGCGGCGTCGCGGGCATCCTCGGTGAGGTACTGGGCGCCGTCGACGTCTTCGAGTTGCGTCCCCGCATCGGCCTCGCCTCGGCCGCTCTCGCCGAACGCATCCCCGGCCGCGAGCGCGTCCTGGATGTGGTGGTGACCGCGTCCTACGGCGTCGTCGGCCGCTGGCACGAAACCTACGAACGGATGGACGAGGGGCGTGCCCTCGAGTTGCTCGCCGCGCTCGGCGCCGACCACCTGGCCGAGCGGACATACGGCACCCTGTCCGAAGGCGAGCGCAAGCGCGTCCAGATCGCGCGCGCCCTGATGACCGACCCCGAACTGCTGCTCCTCGACGAGCCCGGGGCCGGGCTCGACCTCGGTGGGCGCGAGGATCTCGTGGCCCGCCTCGGCGAGATCGCCGGCGATGTCGAGGCCCCCGCCCTGATCCTCATCACCCACCACGTCGAGGAGATCCCGCCGAACTTCACGGACGTGCTGCTGCTCAAGGACGGAGAAATCGTCGCGCAGGGTCCCCTCGAGATCACGCTCACGGAGGACAATCTCAGCAAGACCTTCGGTATGCCGTTGATCCTCGATCAGTTCGGCAACCGCTACACCGCTCGCGCAGGAAAGAGGTGACGGCGTGAACTGGTTGCAGGACAACGCCTGGTTGGGGTGGCTGGGTCTGGCGATCGCGCTCGCCGCGGTGGAAGTCGCGACGGTCGATTTCGTCTTCGTCATGCTCGCCGGCGGCGCCCTCGCCGGTTCGCTGGCTGCCGCCCTCGGTGCACCGTTCGGTGCTCAGGTCATCGTCGCCGCGGTCGTAGGTGCCCTCCTGGTCTTCCTCGTCCGTCCGCTGGTGCGCTCCCGGTTCCTCGAGGGCGTCAGCGATCACGGGATCGGGGCGTCCTCGCTCGTGGGTCGCAGTGCCCAGGTGGTCCAGGCGGTCACGGAGTATGACGGCCGGGTCAAGCTCGGCGGTGAACTCTGGTCGGCGCGTCTCGCCGACGGCGCGCGAGTGTGCGAGGCGGGCGAAGAGGTGCGCGTGGTGGCGATCCACGGCGCCACCGCGATCGTCAGTGCCGAGAAGGCGATCACCGATCGCTAGGCGTCCGCGCGACTCCGGTGACACCCCGAGGGAACCGGAGCGGCGGCATACCACTCAAATCGTGTGAAGGGGGCGGCCACCGGGCCGTTCACATCAGCAGAACAGAAAGTAGTCACCATGGAACCGGGCATCATCGTCCTCCTCCTGTTCCTCCTCCTCGTCGTCATCGTCGTCGTGCGCACGGTGCGGATCGTGCCGCAGCAGACGTCGCTGATCATCGAGCGGCTGGGTCGCTATTCACGCACCCTCGAAGGCGGCATCCACTTCCTGGTGCCCTTCGTGGACAAGGTGCGCGCCAATATCGACCTGCGCGAGCAAGTCGTCTCGTTCCCGCCGCAGCCGGTGATCACCTCCGACAACCTGGTCGTGAACATCGACACCGTCATCTACTACTCGGTGATCGACGCGAAGTCGGCCGTTTACGAGATCGCCAACTTCATCCAGGGCATCGAGCAGTTGACCGTCACCACGCTCCGCAACGTCATCGGATCGCTCGACCTTGAGCAGACGTTGACCTCCCGCGACCAGATCAACGGGCAGCTGCGGGGCGTTCTCGACGAGGCGACCGGCAAGTGGGGCATCCGCGTCAACCGCGTCGAGCTGAAGGCCATCGACCCGCCGATGTCGGTGCAGGAGTCGATGGAGAAGCAGATGAAGGCGGAGCGGGACCGGCGCGCCGCCATCCTCAACGCCGAGGGTGTCAAGGCCAGCCAGATCCTCACTGCGGAAGGCGAGAAGCAGTCCTCGATCCTGCGGGCGGAGGGCTCGGCTCAAGCCCGCATCCTCGAAGCGCAGGGCCAGGCGCGTGCCATCCAGCAGGTCTTCGACGCGATCCACCGTGGCAAGCCGACCCAGAAGCTGCTCGCCTACCAGTACCTTCAGACCCTCCCGCAGCTGGCCCGCGGCGACGCGAACAAGATGTGGATCATCCCCTCGGAGCTGACTGACGCCCTGCGCGGCATCGGCAACACCCTCGGCGGAGTCAACACCGCCCCGGGGCCGGAGGAGGACGAGGAGTGGGTCGACCCGGGCGAGGAGCTGAGCAACCCCTTCGCGGGCACCGAGCTCGAGGACTCCACAAAGGCGCTGGCCGAGGCGCGGGGCCAGGCCGGGCAGGTCGAGAACGAGGCCAACGAGCACGCCGCGCCCGCCCCGCGCGTGCAGCCCGCCCCGGACACGCAGCCGCAGCTGCCGCCCCCGGCGACCCAGCCGATGCAATTCCCGTATGGCGAGCCGCAGCTCCCGCAGGTCGCGGAACCGCAGGTGGGCGAGCCCGGGCAGAGCGTGGCGCCGCAGCCGCCCACCGCGCCACCGAAGGGCTGAAGCGCACCGGACCGCACCGCATACCCGCGGACGCGACCTTCGCCACCCGCACACCCTTGATTAGGGTGTGCGGGTGTCGTTCTGGGAGTCGGTGCTCGTGGTGCTCGCGGGCGTGGGGGCCGGCACCATCAACACCATCGTCGGCTCGGGTTCCCTCATCACGTTCCCGATCCTGCTGCTGCTCGGGGTGCCCCCCGTCTCGGCGAACGTCTCGAACAACCTCGGCATGCTGCCCGGCGGGATCGCCGGCGCCTACGGATACCGGCGGGAACTGCGCGGCCGCTGGGGTCCGCTGCTGAAGCTGCTGCCGTGGTCGGTGGTCGGTGCGGCGGTGGGTGCGGCGCTGCTGCTCGTGCTGCCGGCCGAGGCCTTCCGCAAGATCGTGCCGATCCTGATCGGGTTCGGCCTGTTGATGGTGATCTTCGGGCCGCGGTTGCAGCGGTGGAGCGCAGCGCACCATCAGGAGACGGGTGCGATGCCGCGTTGGCAGGCGCCCGCTTTGGTCGTCGGACTCATCCTCGCCGCAATGTATGGGGGCTACTTCGGGGCGGCGCAGGGTGTCATCCTCATGGGGCTGCTCTCCACGCTCGCGCACGGGACCCTGCAGGAACTCAACGGCTGGAAGAACGTGCTGGCGTCCACGGCGAACTTCGTGGCCGCGGTCGTCTTCGTCAGCGCAGCGCCCGAGCAGGTCGACTGGGGGGTCGCCGCCCTGATCGGCGTCGGCAGCTTCATCGGCGGATTCATCGGCGCCGGGGTGGGGCGCCGGCTGCCGCCGGCCATCCTGCGCGCCATCATCATCGCGATCGGTGTGGTCGGCATCGTCAAGATCATCTTCTTCCCCTGACCACCGCCTGCGAAGGACCCGCGTGCCCATCGAAGTGACCTCGCTCGACGATCCCGCGCTGCGCGACTACGTCGGGCTGACCGATGTCGCCCTCCGCACGCGCGCCGAGCCGGAGCGCGGTCTGTTCATCGCCGAGTCGGAGAAGGTGATCCGTCGGGCGCTCGCGGCGGGCTACCGGCCACGGTCCTATTTGATGGGGGAGCGGTGGCTCACCGACCTGGGTGATCTCGTCGCCGAGGCGGAGGCGGGCGGAGTGCCGGTCTATTGGGGGCCGGCACAGACGCTGGAGCAGCTGACCGGCTTCCACCTGCACCGCGGGGCGCTGGCGGCCATGCAGCGCCGGCCGCTCCCGGGGCTCAGCGAGGTCCTGGCCACGGCCCGTCGGGTGTTCATCCTCGAAGATATCGTCGACCACACCAATGTCGGGGCGATCTTCCGGTCGGCCGCGGCGCTGGGCGTGGATGCGGTGCTCGTGACGCCCAGGTGCGCGGATCCGCTCTACCGCAGGGCGATTCGCGTGTCCATGGGCACCGTCTTCCAGGTGCCCTGGACCCGAATCGACCCGTGGCCAGGTGGCCTCGCCGTCCTGCGTGACCTCGGCTTCGTCACGGCCGCAATGGCGCTGGGGGATGAGTCGCTTTCGCTCGACGAGCTTGCGGCGCACGCGCCCCAGCGGCTGGCGCTCGTGCTCGGCGCCGAGGGCGACGGGTTGCACCCGCGCACGCTGACGCACGTCGATCAGGTCGTGCGGATCCCCATGGCCGGCGGCGTCGACTCCCTCAACGTCGCTGCCGCTGCGGCGGTCGCGGCGTGGGCCCTGCGCACACAGCCCTGAGCAGTGTTCACATGAGAACATAAGTCTCGTTGCCACGGCCGCCGGTCTCGTTGCCTGCCCCGTCGCCGCATCCACGATCGGCGCACTGGTGGCCGGCGTGAGACCACCCGGCCCGCGGGTGGTCAGCGGCGTGCAGCACTTCGCGGCGGGGGTTGTGAATGCCGCCTTGGTCGGTGAGATCATGCCCGAACTGCGTGACGAGGGGCACGTGCTGTGGACGATCGTCGGCTTCGTCGCCGGGGCGGTCCTTGTGCGGGCGCTCGGGGAGTACGGCCGGCATAGCGAGGAAGCGGCCGCCGTGGCCGCCGCAGCCCATCCGAAGGGATCGCTTCGCCGGCAGGCGGTGCCGCCGGCGTGGCGAAGACCTTGCCGATCGGCGTGCTCGGGGCGATCGCGGTCGATCTGCTCCTCGATGGCGTGCTCGTCGGGCTCGGGTCCGCCTCGGCTCGACTCAAGGCATCATCCTGACCATCGCCCTGACCCTGGAGATCCTCTTCCTCGGCCTCTCGGTCGTCTCCGAGTTGACCGAGGCGGGGGCCAGCAGACAGCGGGCTGTGCTCATCCGTACCGGACTGGGGCTGATCACCGCGATCGGCGCCATCGGCGCTGCACTCTTCCTCGGTTCGGTGAGCAGCACGGTGATGAGCGCAGTGCTTGCCTTCGGCGCGGCCGCACTGCTCTATCTCGTGGTCGAGGAACTGCTGGTCGAAGCCTATGAGGAGCGAGAGTCGGTCACCCTCGGGGCGATGTTCTTCCTCGGGTTCATCCTCATTTACGCCCTCTCCGCAGCGGGGGGCTGACGGCGCGGCGCTAGCGGATCGGCGCCCGCCGGACCAGGCGGTCCAGCAGCTTCTCGAGTGCAATGGCAGGATCGGCGGCGAGACCGCCGTGCCGCGGCCCGGGCTGCACGACAGTGCTGCGCGGAGCGGCGAGCCAGCCGAATCGTTTTCCGGCAGTGGGGAGTTCGGGACGTCCACGGCCGGTGACACCGCGGCATACGTCGCAAACCACGGCGAGGGACGCCTCGACCGCGCCCAGGTCGAGCGCGGGGAAGAGCGCGCCCAGCCGGTCTTCGTCGACCTCGAACGCCGCATCGAGGAAGCCCACCTCGTCGGCGAAGAGCACCACCCCCACGTTGACGAATTCCTCCCGCTCGACGCGGGGGACCACGCGCAGCGTCACGTATTGGTAGGGGATCACCGGGCACCTCCCGGCAGCCACGCCGCGGCGCCGGCGAGGCGGGCCCGAAGATGCGCTGCGTATGCCGCGCGCACGCCCGCGAGGTCGGGGACCCCGTCGGCCGGCTCCAGCCAGGCCTCGGGCACCGCGCCGATGACGGCGTCGATCAGGTCCGGAACGCGCGGGGCGAGCCGGGCGTGCGCCTCGGGGACCGGTGCGGCGATATCGGCCAGCACGTGACCGGAGGCGTCGAAGGGCTGCGAGGCGAACCGGCCGGCGTCCGGAGCCCGCCGGGGCCATGAATGGTGGAAGTAAAGCGCGGCGCCATGGTCGATGGTGAACGTCTGCCCATGCCAGACAAGCAGATTCGGGTTGTTCCACGTGCGATCGACGTTGGCGGTGAAGGCGTCGAGCCAGATGATGTCGGCGGCGAGTTCGGGAGCAGCGGGGCGCGACCCGTCATACCCGAAAGCACCCGGCAGGAAGTCGACGCCGAGGTTGTCGCCGAGGCTGGCGTTGAGGAGGTCCTGGGCCTCCTCGTCCGCCTCGTACTTGGCGATGTCCTTGGCGACGTCGACGGTCACGAGCCGAGGGGTCGGGATGTCGAGCGCTCGGGCGAGCTCACCGACGATGACCTCGGCCACGAGGACCTTCAGCCCCTGCCCGGCGCCGCGGAACTTCACGACATAGGTGCCGAGATCGTCCGCCTCGACGATGCCCGGCAGGCTGCCCCCCTCGCGCAGGGGCGTGACGTAGCGGGTGGCACGAACGTGGTCGAGGCGAAGCTGGGCAGTCATCGCGCCAGAGTATGCCGCGCGCATAGGGTTGATCGCATGGCGAAACTCAATCCCTATCTGACCTTCGATGGCACGGCGCGGGCCGCGATCGAGTTCTACGCCGCCGTCTTCGGGGGACATGTCAAGGTCACGACCTTCGACGAGTTCGGCGACGCGGGCAACCACGGCGTCATGCACGCCCAGTTGGACACGCTCGAGGGCTTCACCCTCATGGCGTCCGATCTGCCACCGGGCGGGGGCGCCGACCACGTGGTCGGCACCAATGTCGCGGTCAGCCTGAGCGGGATGGAGGCCGACCTGCTGCGCGAGTACTGGCATCGCCTGTCATCGGGCGCGACGGTGACTTTGCCGTTGGAGAAGCAGATGTGGGGCGATGAGTTCGGGGTGCTCATCGACCGCTTCGGCGTGCACTGGATGGTCAACATCGCTGCCGCACCCGCAGCCGCCGCGCCCTGATCCCGCATTCCTCACTCCGGACAACCTGACTCCGGAGGACCTTGACTCCCGGCATAACGCGAGAGCCCGAGACCGCAGCCGGTCGGTGACCTGCGCTGCCGGCCTCGGGCCCGCCCGCGACGAAACTCGATGGAGGGGTTACGAGCCTGTCGCGGCCTCGTCGAGCTTGACGAGGGTGTCTTCGAGCTGGGCCTCGGTGACGAGCGGGAACTTCACCTTCTGAAGCAGCTCCTTGTCAGTCACCTTGGACCAGTCGTAGGTATGCCGGACCAACGTGCTGTCGGGGCCCTGGGGTTCCAGCTCCCAGACCCATTCCCACCCGGGCGGCTCGGTGCCGGCCGGCGCGGTTTGCCAGGCGAGCAGCGCGTTATCTGCGTAGCCGGTGACGTGATTGTCCGTCTGGTACTCACCGCCCATGTGCTCGCCTTCCATGTTCATGGTGAAGACGTCGCCGACGGCCTGGATGCGTTGGGCGCCGGCGTCGGAGCGGATGAAGCCGGATCCGTCGAGGTCGGCGTGCCGCAGCGGGTTGCTCAGGATGTCGAAGATGGCGGCGGTGGACGCGGGGATAACTCGCTCCACCGTGACTCGTGTGGTGTCTGTCATCCCTCGAATCTACGAACGATCCGCCCCGAAATGGGCCGCAGCGGCCTGTGGATTGGTGGGGGACACCCCTGCGGGTGACCCGGGATGCCGGCCTGCGGCTGGCGCAGGCGGCTAGGAGTGGCGGGCGATCGCGACGGTGCCGACCCGCACCCCGAGCGCCCGCTCGAGGCCGGCGACCGGAGCCGTGAGCAGGCTCTTGGTGGGTCGGGGCGTGCCGCGGAAATAACTGACGGTCAGCTCACGCCGGCCACCGGTCCCAGCGAGGGTCCAGTAACCGGTCAGGCGCCCGCGAACGAGCAGCGGCGCGAGGAGGAGGCCGTTCTCCTGCCGCCACAGGATGTCGTAATGGCGCGGGTCGACGAATCGGCTCCGGGCCGGTGGGTCGAACCCGCACAAAAGCGCGTCGAACTCGGGCAGCAGGGCGATCCCGGGGATGTCAGCGTCGCTGGGGGCGGCGGGGGTCGTGAGGGTGACGTAGGTGCGCCCGTCTGGACCGGTCATGCTGTGCAGTTCTGCAGCCAGCCGCTGCAGGCCGGCGTCGATGGGGGTCAGTCCGACCCCCGACCACCAGGCGATGTCGTTGCGGCTCACCGGACCGTATGCCGTCAGGTGGCGCCGGATCATCGCCTCGACAGCCGCATCGGAGTCGGCGAGCAGCCGGGTACGCTCGCCGATGTCGGCCGGCGCCAGCAGCGCGGACGCGGTCCGGTATCCCGGGGCGCCCTGCCCCGACCACGGACCCGACAGGGGCCGGCGCACCAGGCCCCCGTGACCGAAGCCGAAATAGCGTCCCGCGGTGGTCTCCAGCTGCGGCTGCCCCTGGGGGTCGTGCTCGGACATCCACGCGCCGAGGTGTTCGCGCAGCTGCGCCGGGGTGCGCCACTCGTCGCGGGCGTAGTCTTCGATGCTGGCGAAGATCTCGTCGAGACTCGTCGCGACGGGGCGCAGATGGCGGTGATAGAGCGCCCGTTGCCCGATGCGGGTCGTGGCCTCGAGCAGCGGATGGTCGGCAGCGGTGGAGGTGTGCACCGTGCCGCGCAGGTTGCTGCCACGCAGAATCCGGTGCTCCTCGTATGCCGCGGTGATCACTTCGTGGGTCACGCCGGGCAGGCGGGCCGCGATGCCGATGAAGGCGGCCCGAGCGTTCTGCGTCTGTAGCGGTCCGACCCGCTGCAGCAGGTCGACGACGTCGGCGACACCCGGTGTCCGGCTGGGTGGCTCGGGAAACTGCCGCCGCAAGGCGTGCGCGGCCAGGTCCTCCCAGGTGACCTCAGGCATAGGCGCCGGCCTGGATGGTGTAGAGCTCGGCATACAACCCGCCCCGGGCCATCAGGGCCTCGTGGCTGCCGACCTCAGCCACTCTGCTGCCGTCGAGGACGACGATCAGGTCGGCCATCCTGACCGTCGAGAAGCGGTGTGAGACAAGGATGGTGACACGCCCCGTGTCGTTCTCACTGCGCGCTCCGGCCGTGAACTGTTCGAAGATCGCGTGCTCGGTCTCGGCGTCGAGGGCGGCGGTCGGCTCGTCGAGCATCAGCAGCAGCGGTTCGTGACGCATATAGCCCCTGGCGAGGGCGAGCTTCTGCCACTGACCGAAGCTGACGTCGACACCATCGTCCCAGGACGGACCCAACTGGGTCTCGAGTCCGCCGGCGAGCTCGTCCACGACCGGCGTGGCACCGGCCCGCTCGACGGCTGCCGCGACGGCCGGCCGATCGTCGAGGCGGGGGAGGTCACCGAGCCCTACGGTCGTGTGAGCACGGAACTCCAGTCGGGCGAAGTCCTGGAAGGCGCCGCTGATCCGCTCGCGCCAGCCGCGCAGGTCGAGAGCGGACAGGTCAGTGCCGTCGACCGTGATCCGCCCGGCGGTGGGCTCGTACATGCGGGCCAACAGCTTGACCAGGGTCGACTTGCCGGTACCGTTCTCGCCGACGACCGCGACCACGCTGCCGGCAGGCAGGTGCAGGTCGACGCCGTCCAGGACCCGGCGGGTGGTGCCGGGATAGGCGAAGCCCACTCCGTCGAACCGGATGCCGTCGGTGAGCCGGTCGGGCGGGGCCTGCGTGCCCGTGCCTGCGGTGCTCTGCGCGAAGTCCTCCAGCCACGCCAGCCGCTTGGCCGAGTCGAGCCAGATCCCGCGCAGGAAGCCGAGTTCGCCGACGGCCGAGCCGACGTATGCCGTCAGCCGGCTCCCCGCGGTGAGCACCAGCACGATGGACGCGGCGGTGACGCCGGGCCGGTGGGCGATCCAGGCCACGGCCACGACGAAGGCGACGCCGAAGATTGCCCAGGTCAGAGCAAGCCATGCGGCCGTGACGAGGCTGGCCGTGCGCTGCGGCGCGAACCACGATTCCCAGGCCCGGCGACGCCGGGCCCGCAGATCGTCCTGGTTGCCGGTCACCCGGATCTCCTTGCCGGGCCCGGCGCTGGTGCCCAGGAGGAAGAGGTGACGGCCGAGGCGTCCGTGGGGGGCGACCGCTTCCTCGGCTGCCTTCTCGACCTTCGGACGCCAGGTGGCCACGACGAGCAGGGGTAGCGCGGCCAGGAGCAGGAGCAGCAGTGCTGGGTGGATCGTGGCGAGGAGGACCGAGACGAAGGCCAGCCGGACGAACCAGCCCACCATGGTGAAGATCGAGGCGAAGAGGTGATCAAGGGCGAAGACGCCGGTGCGCAACACGGCGATCCGGTCGAGATAGCCGGGCCGCTCATGGTGTTCGAGGGTGGCGACCTTGGCCTGCAAGGTCGCGACGTAACCCTGGAAATAGATATTGAGCCGGTCACCGAGACGGCGTTTGGTGCGCCCGAGCGTGACCTGCAGCGCCCAGGTGGCGGTGGCCGAGGCAGCCAGGCCGAGGGCGCCAAGCAGGAGGTCGTCGCGGTCGTGGTTGACGATGCCGCGCGTGATCAGGGCCAGCCAGACGGCGACGAGGACATCCGGCAGGGCCTCGAGCACGGTCATCGCGAGCGAGGCGCTGAGCACCTTCGGCTCCGCCCGGTAGCCGTGCCGCACGATGCGCAGCATCGACGGCCAGCCGGCCGGCATCGGCTCGAGTTCGTGTTCCGCGGTCGTGGCGGTGGGCTCAGAGCGACTCATAGACGACCTCTTCTCCCTCGTCGTCGAGTTCGACGAAGCGGCTGGCCTGCACGTCGTACATCGTCCGGTAGCGACCGCCGAGCGCAACCAGTTCGTCGTGGCTGCCGACCTCGACCGCGCGGCCCTCCTCGACGACGCAGATGTGGTCGACCTGCCGGACGGTGGAGAACCGGTGCGAGATGAGGATCGTCGTGGCGTGCGCCGTGGCATCCAGGACCCGGGAGAAGATCTCCGCCTCGCCGCGGACGTCGAGCATCGCGGTCGGCTCGTCGAGGAGCACGACATCCGCGCCCGCCTTGACCTTGGCGATCGCGCGCGCCAGGGCGATCCGTTGCCATTGCCCGCCAGAGACGTCGATTCCGCCGGGATAGCCCTTGGCCATGGGCGTGTCCAGCCCGGCCAGCCTGTCGGCGCCTGCCGCGGCGAGGGCGGCGCTCGCGGCGGCGTCCTCGCCACCGAGCGGCATGACGTTGTCGCGCAGCGGTAACTCATAGCGCACGAAATCCTGGAAGACGGCCGCCAGTTCGCTGCGCCACGGCGCGATCGGTAGCTCCCGCAGGTCCACCCCGTCGACGCGGATGGCGCCCGCCTGCGGGTCATAGAGGCGGCACAGGAGTTTGGCGATCGTCGTCTTGCCGGCCCCATTGATCCCCACGATCGCGAAGCTGGACCCGGCGGGGATGGTCAGGTCGAAGTCGCGCAGCACCGGCCGGTCGGTGCCGGGATAGGCGAACGTGACCTTCTCGAAGCGGATCTCCGGGGCACCGCGCCGGGGAGGTGGCGACCGGTCGCCGGGCCGCGGGGGCGGGGTGACGAGGGACCCAGCGGCGTGCATCTCGGGTTCGAGGGCCTCCAATGCCATGACCGGCGCGGACGCCACGTCCATCGCCCACGACAACCCGCCGAAGGCGATCAGGCTCGCGCCGAACGCAGCCCCGGCGAAGGTGACCGTCTGCTGGAGAGTCAGAGCGCCGGCATACGCATCGCGGGCGATCATGAAAAGCAGGAAACCGTTGGCGCACAACACAATCACCAGCGCTCCGAGAAGCGAGCGTTCGCGGAGGCGGGTGGCGGCATACTGCAACTCGTGCAACCGCAACCGGTTGGTGCGGAAGCGCTCCAGCAACCAGTCGTCGAAGCCGAACAACCGCACCTCCTTCGCCGCCGTAGGCTCGGTGGCCAAGGTGTAGGCATAGTCGGTATGTCGGCGGGCCGACTTGACCTCGTCGGTGTTGCGATCGCGCCAGACGCCGCTCTCGCGCAGCAGCCAGTGCGTCGATCCCCACGCGGCGAGGAGCAGCAGGGGCGCCCACCACGAATAGCCGAACAGCACCAGCGCCGAGGCGACGCCGGCCAGCAAGAGCACGACGCTGCCGGCGACGAAGTCCATGTTGATGAACATCGGCGGCCCGGTCATGCCCAGGTCGAAGTCGCGCGCCGTGGTCAGGTCGTTGCTCAAGTCGCCGCGCTCGAGATGGCCGATGCCGTCGGGCTCGAGGGTGGCCGTGAGCAGCCGTTCGTTGAGTTCGTTGCTCAGGCGATGGCCGAGCAGGGTGCCGATCACCTGATGCAGCGGTGGGGCCACCTGGGCGGCGACGAAGAGGATCCCGAAGGCGGTCAGCGGCGTGGTCAGATCGGAACCGGCGGCGACGGCCCCGACCAACCAGCCGGTGCAGACGGCCAGCGCCGCCGGCAGCAGGGAGCGCAGCGCGAGCAGTGCCCACCACACGGCGGAGAGGCCGGGCACGGCTCGGGTCATCGTGACGAAGAAGCGCCACGACGGCCGCTGCGTCAACTGGGTCCGTGCCATGTCGATGACCGTAGGGCACGGCGCCGACAACCCTCTAGAACATTTGGGAAGCGCGGACCGGTCGGCGTCGTCACCAGCCGCGTAGGGCGCGGACGGTCTCGATGGTGTCGGCCTGGTCGGCGCTCTTGTCATCCCGGTAGCGCAGCACCCTGGCGAACCGCAGCGCCATACCGCCGGGGTAGCGCGAACTCTTCTGGATGCCGTCGAAAGCGATCTCGACCACCTGCTCGGGCCGGACGTGGACGGTGTAGGAGTCGCGGTGGGTCTCCAACTCCTGGAAGCGCTCGGTCTGCCAGGCCAGCATCGCGTCGGTCATCCCTTTGAACGTCTTGCCGAGCATGACGAATCCGCCGGTGTCCGGGTCCCGCGCGCCGAGGTGAATGTTCGACAGGGTGCCGCGCCGGCGGCCGCTGCCCCACTCGACGGCCAGGACGACGAGGTCGAGGGTATGCCGCGGTTTGACCTTGACCCAGCCCGCGCCGCGCCGGCCCGCGGCATACGGGCTGGCGGGGTCCTTGACCATGACACCTTCGTGGCCGGCCGCGACTTGCGCGGCGAAGAAGGAGTCGGCGTCCGCGGGGGAGTCGGTGGCGATCCGGACCATGCGCGCCGGCTCGGGCAGCAGGGCGTCGAGGCGCGAAATCCGCTCGGCCAGTGGTCGATCGAGCAGATCCCTCCCGTCGAGGTGCAGCACGTCGAAGAAGCTCGTGGACAGGGGTGTGCTGAGCCTGAGCGTCTCCGGGTCAGCGCTGGACGCCGTCCGTGACCCCGTTACCTGGAAGGGCGCGGGGCGACCGTCGGGGCGCATCGCGATGGTCTCGCCGTCGAGGACCACCCGGTCGCAGGGGAGCGCGGCGACGAGCTCGACGACCTCGGGCAGCCGGTCGGTGATCTCGTCGAGGGAGCGGGTGAAGAGGCGCACGTCGGCGCCGGCCTTGTGCGCCTGCAGCCGTATGCCGTCGATCTTCCGTTCGATGAGGACGTCCGCCCCATCCCGGACCGCGCCCGCGATATCCGGCGAACTGCCCGCGAGCATCGGACGGAGCGGGCGCAGGACCTCCAGGGCCATCGCCTCGAGCGCCTCGACCCCGCCTGACAGGGCGGCCTGCGCCACCGGTGCCGCGAAGCCGCTGAGCATGACGGCGCGCTGCACGGCCGCCAGCGGCACGTCCGCGGCCTTGGCGATGGCCGCGAGCATCACGCCGTCCTGCGCGCCCTGCCGCACGCCACCGAGCATGAGTCCGCGCAGGTATTCCTGTTCGGGCCCCGTGGCCCGGGCGAGCAGGTGCGACACCACTGCGCGTCGACTGGCAACCGAGCCCGAGCCCCCCGCGGTGGCCAGGGCGTCAAAGGCGGCATCGACATCCACGAGGGTCAATGACGCGTCGGCCGCCGGCGCCGGAAGGTCCGACAATCCGCGCCAGCCCACCCCGAGGCGACGTTGCGGCAGCACATTGGAGAGGTATGCGGCCGCCAGACCCACCTCACCCGGACCGGCGGCCTGGAGAGCCTCGGCGACCAGGGCGATCTTGGCGTTGCGCGCCGATGTGGCGACGAGGGCGTTCGAGGTCGCGACAAGGTGAGACAACTGCATACCGCCGATTGTGTCCTGTGCCGCCGACACGCGCCCGAGCCATCCGGCGTGAGCATCGGGGTGGCAGTGGTCAGTCAGCCCGCTGCGCCCGGTCGCGACCCCGCTGGTAATGGGCCCGGACTCGATTGCGGTTGCCGCAATCGTCCGCCCGGCACCAGCGACGGTTGCGCTGCCGCGTAGCGTCGACGAAGGCATCTCGTGGGCCCACCCTTTGGCGCCTTCCTGTTCGCTGCCGCCGCTTCGGTCGCGTTCTTCTTCACCAGCGCGGGGGCTTTCGCTCTGGCGGGACTGGCGGCGTTCCTGCTTCCCCAGCTCCTGCCCACTGCGGCCGAGCGGGGCCACGAGCACGGGACCGTCGCCGGTGTGGGCCGTAGCATCGCTGAGCCATGCCCTCCATCAGTGGTCCGCCAGCCTGGCGTTGTCGGCCGTCACCACGACATTTCGATGCGTCCGGTCTCGTCGAAGCTGTCACGCGAGTGGGTAGTTCACACAACGCTCTGACCACGGTCGACGAGTAGGTGCCGGTGACGTTGTGTACCTAAGGGCCTCGACCGTTTGTACAGCCGCAGCCTCCCGCCACCGCTATCGCTGTCGGAGCACTGCGGCACCATGGTCGTATGGGACGTGATGAGCAGGCAGGGGGTCCGTGGCGACGAGGCCCGATGGCGCTAGACCCCGCGCTGGACGCGTGGCGCTTGCCGCCCTCGGATCGCTGTTGGTGGTGCGGCGACCTCGCCACGACCGAAGAGCACCGGATCAAGCGCTCGACACTTCGGAGAGTCGCCCGCACGGACTCGGGCAAGATTGACCTGACCAACACCTACAAGAAGGCGGATGACTTCGAGGGGCCCCTACGGTCGCTGAAGAAGGGTGCCCAGGTCAAGTGGCGCAGGAACATGTGCGCCAACTGCAACAACGCTAGAAGCCAACCGTTCGATCTTGCGTACGACTTCATGGAGAAGTTCATCGTTGACCACGCTGACGAGATGGGTCACTGGTCGCGGTTGGCATGGGCTGACGTGTACGGGGACGACTGGGAGGCTGGTGCGGCGGGCCTCGGTCGCTACTTCGCCAAGCAGATGTGCTGCATGCTTGCTACCCAACGCCTCCCCATCCCCCAGGACCTCCTGGACTTTCTCGACGGTGCCCCACGATGCCCCACGGTCGCGTTCACGGTCTACCGGAACTGGCGAGCGATCGACGCGCATCGGATGCTCCGGAAGGGAGGGTCCGGTGACGGCATCACGACCTTCGTGGGCCTCCTCCCGTCGAACGCGTACCAGCGCGACGGCCACTTCTCAGGCGTCGACTACGGCTACCACATCGGCTACGTCTGGTTCTTGGCCAACTGGAGCAAGGACAGCGACCGCATGTCGTGGTGGGAGTACCCGGTGGTCGACATGCCGCTCGTGAGCGCTGACTTGATGAGCAAGGCCGAATGGCGGACCCTCCGGCTGCGCTCGTGGGCGCTGCGGCGGCTGGGCCGTGTCACAAGCTGATGGTGCGGTTTAGCGCCGGAGTCGGCTCTTCAGTCTCGCTCGCTTAGCCCGGTCGCGCGCGTTCTTGGCCTCCAGTGCCGCCGCCATCTTCATGCTGGAGATTCCCGAACGCACATGGCCAGGAATCTCGCGCTTGGTCTGTCCAGCGAGGATGGCGTCGCAGAAGGAGGGCCCGCACGTCTTGCACCAACCTGCGTGGAGCACCACCGCTGCCTGGTCCTCTTCTGGGAGTCGATCCACGGTCGTGTCGGCCCAAAGTTTGGCCGTTGGCCCGTCGTTGCAGTCACAACTGAAGGCGATGAAGTCGTTGTTCTTGAACTTCTCCCACACACGCTGGGTCACGATCACTTGGTGGCGATCAGCGGCCTGGGCGCACTTGGCGGCGTAGTTGACCGGCCTGCCAGCCCAGACCGCCTCCTGCTCGCTGATCACCCGCCTCGTGCCGATGCGCTTCACGAGGGTCCGGGCCGCGTGGATGCCGACCTTTTAGCCGGTCTCCGGCGCATCAGGCCAACGCTTGTTCAGCCGCTCTACCAGGTCTTCGCTGAACGTCCGAATCGTGACACCTGCGAGCAATGATCAGAACCTGTGGATGGCCCTCGGCCCGGTGACGTGAAGGGACGCACCTTCCCGAGGAAGATCTGAAGTCCAGTTGCTCTGATCAGGACCGGCGTTGGCGCGCTGGTTCGGGAAGGTAGGCCCATGCTCAAGGTAGTCCACGAGGAGAACGAGACGCACGAGAAGAGCGCGGTGTGTGGCGGGTCGTTGCTCGATGAGATCGTGCGTGATGGTGCCCGGCAGCTGCTCGCGGTGGCGTTGCAGGCCGAGGTTGCCGCGTACATCGAGGCCCACGCTCACGAGGTCGACGAGGCAGGTCGGCGGCTGGTGGTCCGCAACGGCCACCATCAGTCGAGGGAGGTGACCACCGCGGCTGGGGCGGTGCCGGTGCGCGCGCCGCGGGTCAACGACAAGCGGGTCGACGAGGCCACGGGTGAGCGGGTCCGGTTCTCCTCGGCGATTCTGCCGGCGTGGGCCAGGAAGTCCCCGCAGGTGGCGGAGGTTCTGCCGCTGTTGTACCGGCACGGCCTGTCCAGCTTGGATTTCGCGCCGGCGTTGACGCAGTTCTTGGGCACCGGGCACGGGCTGTCGCCGACGACGATCACGAGGTTGACCAAGGCCTGGCAGGACGAGGCCAGGGCGTTCAACCACTGTCACCGACTGAACCACCCGACCTGGCTGGCCCCTGCCCGGAAACGCTCCGGACGGGGGCCTTGCCATGTCGGGAGGAGGAAGAGACCGACCTGCGGACCGACGCATGAGGGGCGCGGCGCAGGAAGTCCACCCAGAATGCGAAAACTCCCGGCCAGATGATCTCTGACCGGGAGTTTTGTGAAGCAATCGGGCTCACTTTCGTGAAATACCCCGAGTGTCCGAGGGGGGACTTGAACCCCCATCCCCTTGCGAGGACTAGCACCTCAAGCTAGCGCGTCTGCCAATTCCGCCACCCGGACGAGGTGTGATGAGGCGCTGGGGAGCGCCGCACCGAAGGGAGAGGTTAGCACGCGGTTCGGGTGCTTCCCTAACCGGCGAGGGAGCACCCGTGTACCGGGCGTGGGTACCCTCGCTGTCATGCAGGTCCTGGAGCCTCGGGAGGTCCCGCTCGGCGGGCTGCGCGCATTGCTCGTGCGCCGCACGCTGCCGCACCGCGACCGGTCGTTCGTCGGTGCCTGGTGCTTCGCCGACCACTACGGCCCCACGCGCGTCGGCGCGGACGGGCCGGGCATGGACGTGGCGCCCCATCCGCATACCGGCCTGCAAACCGTCTCCTGGCTCTTCGACGGGGAGATCCAGCATCGCGACAGCGGCGGCTTCCATACGGTCGTGCGCCCGGGCGAGGTCAACCTGATGACCGCCGGTAGCGGCGTCGCACACTCGGAGGTCTCGACCCCGGCGACCGAGGTGTTGCACGGTGTCCAGCTGTGGGTCGCCCTGCCCGAGGAGGCCCGCCACGTCGAGCGGACCTTCGAGCACCACGCCACCCCGGTCACGGAGCTGCCCGCCGGCGCCGGCGCCGCCCGCGTCTTCCTTGGCGAACTGGGCGACATCGCCGCCTCACCCGTCCACACCTTCACGCCGCTCCTTGGCGCGCAACTCGATCTCACGCCCGGCGCCGAGGTCACGATCACCCTCGACCCGGCATACGAACACGGCGTGCTCCTCGACACCGGCGATCTGCGGGTGGACGGAGCCGAACTGCATACCGGCTCGCTCGCGTGCCTCGACGCCGGGGCCGCCAGCCTGCGCCTCGTCACCGACCAGGGTGCGCGGCTGATCTTGTTGGGCGGCAAGCCGTTCGACGAAGAGATCGTCATGTGGTGGAACTTCGTCGCCCGCAGCCACGAGGAGGTCGCGACCCTGCGGGAGGAGTGGGAGGCGGGCAGCGAACGTTTCGGCACGGTGCAGGGGTATGCCGGTGCTCGGCCCCGGATCCCCGCCCCACCGCTGCCCGGTGGCCGGCTGCGGCCGCGTGGCCGCCTCCGCCGCGCGTGATGCAATAGGCGGCATGCCTGCACCCTTGCGCGATATCGCCACCGCGGCGAACGCCGACGAGGTGCTCGAGCGCTTCGAGGAGTGGGCGAGCGGGCGGGGCATCCGGCTGTATCCGGCGCAGGAGGAGGCCGTCCTCACTCTCCTCACCGGGGCCAACGTCATCCTGGCGACCCCGACCGGGTCGGGGAAGTCGCTCGTCGCGGTCGCCGCGCACGCCACGGCGATGGCGGCGGGGGAGCGCAGCTGGTACACCGCCCCGATCAAAGCCCTTGTGTCGGAGAAGTTCTTCGACCTCATCCAGATCTTCGGTGCCGACAACGTCGGGATGCTCACGGGCGACGCCGCCGTCAACGCCGATGCGCCCATCATCTGCGCCACAGCCGAGGTACTCGCGAATCAAGCTCTGCGCGAACGCGATCGCGCCGACATCGGTCTCGTCGTCATGGACGAGTTCCACTTCTATGCCGAGCCGGACCGCGGGTGGGCGTGGCAGGTGCCATTGCTGCTGCTCCCGCGCACCCAGTTCCTCCTGATGTCCGCCACCCTGGGCGACACGGCCTTTTTCGAGGAAGATCTGACGCGCCGCAACGGCCGCGAAACTGTCGCGATCACGTCGGCCGAGCGTCCGGTGCCGCTGCACTTCGACTGGGTTCTCACCCCGATCCACGAGACGATCGAGGACCTGCTGCACGAAGGGCGCGCGCCGATCTACGTTGTGCACTTCACCCAGCAGGCGGCCGTCGAGCGCGCCCAGGCGCTCATGTCGGTCAACGTCTCGACGAGCGCCGAGAAGGAGGAGATCAAGCGGCTCGTCGGCGGATTCCGGTTCGGCAAGGGGTTCGGTATGACGCTCAAACGCCTTGTCCTGCATGGCATCGGCGTCCACCACGCGGGGATGTTGCCGAAATACCGGCGCCTCGTCGAGACGCTCGCCCAGGCCGGCCTGCTCAAGGTCGTGTGCGGCACCGACACGCTCGGCGTCGGGATCAACGTCCCGATCCGCAGCGTCCTGCTCACGTCGCTGACGAAGTACGACGGGCGCCGCCAACGGGTGCTCCGCGCGCGGGAGTTCCATCAGATCGCCGGGCGGGCCGGGCGGGCCGGCTACGACACGGAAGGTTTCGTCGTCGTCCAAGCACCCGAGCACCTCATCGAGAACCATCGAGCCCTGCTCAAGGCCGGCGACGATCCGAAGAAGCGTCGGAAAGTGCAGCGCAAGGGTCCGCCGGAGGGGCAGCTCAGCTACACCGAGGGGACATATGACCGGCTCGTCGCCGCCCCGCCCGAACCGCTGCGCTCCCGCATGCGCGTCACGCACGGACTTGTTCTCAACCTCCTCGACGAGGTCGAGGGTCAGGGTGAGGCGATGCGAATCGTGTTGGAGGACAACCACGAAGAGGCTGTTTCGCAGTCCCGGCTCGTGGTCCGCGCAGCGCAGATCATCGCCTCCCTGGAAAAGGCGGACGTCGTTGCGCCGGTGCCCGGGGCCGAGGGTTTCGAGGTCACCGTGCCGGTGCCCGTCGCAGCCGAGGTCCTGGACGAGCCGGACGAACAACGCATCGCCGAGCTCGAGATCGAGGCCGGCGCCGCGGCCGACGGCGTCGACGATCCCGATGTCGAGGAGGTGAACAGCGCCGACCCGCTCGACGTGCGCGGGACGCTCGCCACCGCATACGAAATCGTCGACGACCTCCAGGACGGTTTTGCCCTCAACCAGCCCCTCTCGGCCTTCGCCCTCGCCGTCCTGGACGTCCTCGACGAGACCGAACCCGACTACGCCCTCGACGTCGTCAGCGTCATCGAGGCGACCCTCGAGGACCCACGGCAGGTGCTGATGGCGCAGCAGTTCGCGGCACGGGGCGAGGCGGTCGCCCAGATGAAGGCGGACGGCCTGGAATACGAAGAACGGCTCGAGTTGCTCGATGACGTCAGCTGGCCGAAACCGTTGCAGGAGTTGCTGACCGACGCCTTTGCGATCTATCGCCAGAGCCACCCGTGGGTCTACGAGGTCGACCTGTCGCCCAAGTCCGTCGTCCGCGAGATGTACGAGCACGCGATGACCTTCGGTGAGTACGTCGGGCGCTACCAGCTCGGCCGAGCCGAAGGCATCCTGTTGCGTTATCTCTCGGACGCCTATCGCGCGCTGCGGCAGACGGTTCCGCTCGGCTATCGCGATGACGAGTTGGACGACGTCATCGAATGGCTCGGCGAACTGATCCGCCAGACCGACTCGAGTCTGGTCGATGAGTGGGAGTCCCTGATGAACCCCGCCGACGCGGGGCCGGAGGTGCGGCCGGAGACCAGCCGGGCGCTGTCGGCGAACCCCCGCGCGCTGCGCGTCATGGTCCGCAAGGCGATGTTCCGGCGCGTCGAACTCCTTGCGCTGCAGCGGTATGCCGCGCTGGCTGCCTTGGCTGGTCCGCTCACCGAAGCGCAATGGCGCGAGGCGGGCGAGGACTATTTCGCCGAATACGACCACCTGGGCACCGGGGCGGACGCGCGTGGCCCGGCATACCTGCGGATCGAGGAGGAACCGGAGGAGTGGGTCGTGACCCAGATCCTCGAGGACCCCGACGGTGATCGCGACTGGCGCCTCACGGCCACCCTGGACCTGGCCGAGACCGACGCCGCCGGCGAACCGGTTTGGACACGCATGGACCTCGGGCCTGCCACGAGGTAGGGCCACCGGGCCATGCCGTCAACGGCCTTCATTCCCTCCGGACGACCCGCCCGACTGGGCTGGCTGGAGAACGGCGCATGGTGCCAGTCCGCCCCGGCCGTGTGAACCCAACGCCTTCATAGGCTGCGCCCAAGCGACTTGTCCGGGGGTAGGCGTACAGAACCGTTCCACGGGCGTCTGCGTCCGCAAGGATCGCGCGGGCAAGCGGGCGGAAGTGACCCTCGTGGCGCGGCCGGGCAAGGGCGTCGCCGAGCTTCGCCCCACCTCGATAGTCCGTCATCGTGCACGCGGCGAACGATGAAGCCGTCGCACTGACCCAGTAGGAAATCCCCCGGCGCGCACGCCGGAAGTTGAGGCAGAGCGCCGTGGGTAGATAGCCAGCCAGGCAAGGGCATAGCGGTGGGCGAGCCCTGCGGGAAGACGCTGGAAGTGCTGGGGTCCGTCGGTTGTCATCATGACGTGAGCATGACCATGGCCACTGACAGCCTCCGCGCACTGACCCCGGCGCCGCCTATGGTTTCGCCATGGACCTACCCGTTATGCCGCCCGTGCAGCCGATGCTCGCCAAGTCCGCGGGCGGCATACCCGACCCGGCGAAGTTCGACGGTGGCTTGAGCTTCGAGCCGAAGTGGGACGGGTTCCGGTGCCTGGTCTTCAAGGACGGCGACGAGGTAGAGCTGGCCTCTCGCAACACCAAGTCCCTAGCCCGCTACTTCCCGGAAGTCGTTGCCGCACTGCGGGATTGCCTGCCCGAGAAGGTGGTGTTGGACGGTGAGATCTTCGTGGCCGTCGGGGATCGGCTGGAGTTCGAGGTGCTGCAGGAGCGCATCCACCCCGCCGCCTCGCGGATCAAGCTGCTCAGCGAGCAGACCCCGGCGCAATACGTCGCCTTCGACCTGCTCGCCCTCGCCGAGGAGGACCTCATGGCGAAGCCCTTCGCCGAGCGTCGCGCCGAACTGGTCGATGTCCTGACCGCCCCCAGCGACACCGTCCACATCACCCGGGCGACCACCGACCCCGCCATCGCGCAGGAATGGTTCGAGACCTTCGAGGGCGCCGGGCTCGACGGGGTGGTCGCCAAGCCGCTGGGCGCGGCCTATGTCCCCAACGCCCGCTCGATGATCAAGATCAAGCAGGCGCGCACGGCCGATGTCGTCCTCGCCGGTTATCGCCTGCACAAGAACTCCACCGCGGCCGAGCCACTGCTGGGCTCACTGCTGCTCGGGCTGTATGACGACGAGGGCCACCTCGCGCACATCGGTGTCAGCGCGTCCTTCACCGCCGCCAAACGCAAAAGCCTTCTCGCAGAACTGAAACCACTGGAGGAGGGTGTCGACGATCATCCATGGGGTGAGTGGGCCCAGTGGATGATCGCCAACCCCGACCGCGTGCCCGGCACTGGCAGCCGGTGGAGCGCCGGCAAGGACCTCTCCTTCGTGCCGCTGCGTCCGGAGCGCGTCCTCGAAGTCGGCTACGACCACATGGAAGGGCGAAGGTTCCGGCATACCGCCCAGTTCAAGCGGTGGCGCCCGGACCGGGACCCGGCCAGCTGCACCTACGACCAGCTCCAGGAAGTCGCCCGCTACGACCTCGCCACGATCCTGCGGCCGGAGTGACGCGACGCGCGGACAAACCGGGGCCGGGAACCGGACTGCCCGCCGCGCCGTCTAGGGTTGCGGTGCGGGCCGAACGGCGGCCCGACAGAGATCTCAGGGGGAGAAGAATGACCACCCGACGCACCAAGCTGGCCTCCATCGCGATGGCGGGCATGCTCGCCCTCGCTGCCTGTGGAGGCGGCGACAGTGAATCGTCCAGCACCACGCCCGCCGCCGCCGGCTCCACGAGCGCGAGCGCGCCGGCGTCCACCTCCGCGGCATCCTCGAGTTCGGCCGGTTCGTCGAGCGGCTCGGGATCGTATGACGCGGCAGGGTGCGCGGCCGTCGGGCAATCTCTCATGGACATCGCCAATGTCGCGCTCGATTCGCTGAGCGGGGATTTCAGCCAGGCCGACTTCGACAAGGCCTTCCCCGGCGGCGTCGTCGACAAATTCCCCAAGGACCTGCAGGCCGGCTACACCGAACTGGAGACCCTCGCCAAGGACCTCATCGGCAAGTCGCAGACCGAAGCCATGGAGGCCAGCCAGGCCTTCTCGACGAAGATCAGCGACTACACCAACCAGGTGAGCAAGGCCTGCATCCCGTCCTGACGACATCGATGACCACCTCGACCCAGGAGCCAGCATGAACGCAGCCGATGAGGTCGCCCGGATCTGTCAGGAACTGATCCGGATCGACTCCAGCAACTACGGCGACGGCAGCGGGCCTGGGGAGGCGGAAGCGGCTGCGTATGTCGTGGCCCAGCTTCGCGAGGTCGGTCTCGATCCGCAGGTGGTCGAGTCCGAGCCGGGCCGCGCGAGTGTCTTCGTGCGGATCCCCGGTTCGGACTCGGCCCTGCCGGCGTTGTGCGTGCACGGGCACCTCGACGTCGTGCCCGCCCATGCCGCCGACTGGCAGGTCGAACCCTTCTCAGGCGAGGAACGCGACGGCTGCATCTGGGGACGGGGCGCCGTCGACATGAAGGGCATGGACGCGATGATGCTGGCCGTCGTCCGGGACCTGGTGCGCACCGGCACCAGCCCCCGGCGCGACCTGGTCATCGGCTTTTTCGCCGACGAGGAGGCCGGCGGCGTCTACGGCTCACAGTGGGTCGTGGCCAACCACCCGGAGTTCTTCGACGGCGTCACCGAAGCCATCAGCGAGGTTGGCGGCTACAGTGTCACCCTGCGCCGGGCCGACGGTAGCCAACAGCGCGCCTACCTGCTGCAGACCGCCGAGAAGGGCATCCTCTGGCTGCGCCTGACCGCGCGCGGTCGCGCCGGCCACGGGTCGGTGCCCAATGACGAGAACCCCATCGTCCGGCTCGCCCAGGCCATCGCCCGCATCGACGCGCATGAGTGGCCGCAGGAGTTCATCCCCTCCGTCCAGGAACTCCTCGACGGGCTCTCGCGCATCACCGGCATTCCGAATACCGGTGACCTCGAGCCCCTCCTACAGCACCTCGGCGGGGCCGCCGGATTCGTCCGAGGTACGTTGCAGGACACCGCGAACCTAACGATGCTCGACGCCGGCTACAAGCACAACGTCATCCCGCAGGACGCCCACGCCTCCGTGGACTGCCGCTTCCTGCCCGGTCACGACGAGACCGTCATGAAGACCCTCAAAGAGCTCTGCGGTGATCACGTCGACATCGACATCCACCACGAGGACATCTCCCTCGACAGCCCCTTCGAAGGTGGGCTGGTCGAGGCCATGATCGCCGCGCTGCAGGCCGAGGACCCCGGCGCCGAGGTCCTGCCCTATTGCCTCTCCGGCGGCACCGACAACAAGGCCCTGTCCCGGCTTGGGATCACCGGCTATGGATTCGCCCCGCTGCAATTGCCTGCTGACCTGGATTTCGCGCCGATGTTCCACGGCATCGACGAGAGAGTGCCAGTGGAATCGTTGCGTTTCGGCACCCGCGTGCTGCACCGGCTCCTGACGTCCTACTAGCGCGCCACCGCGTAGTCAGCGGGCCCGTCGGAGGCGCTACGGTTGAGCCATGGCTGACCCCCGCGCCGCCCTCGCGGCCCTCACCGCCGCCTTCGAACGTCACTTGGAAGCATGCGCCCAGCGGCGCGGAGAGGACGACCCGGCGGTGGTCGCCGCATACGACGACCTGGCGGACGCCTTCGAGGAGTATGACGACGCGCTGCTCGAGGCCTACGGCGAGATGACGCCCCTCGACGTCTACGCCGGCCCCGACGAGGACGACGACGACGACGAGGACGAGTCGGACGACGAAGACGACGACGAGGACGAGTCGGACGACGAAGACGAGGACGAGGACGAGTCGGACGACGAAGACGAGGACGAGGAGGAGGAGGACGACGCGGCGGAAGAGGACGACGACGCCGACGCCGACCAGCGCTACCTCGGGCTCGACGACGAGGATTTCGACGAGATCGAGGACGACGGCGAGACCCGCCCGAACTGAGCGTCGCCAGCGCTTGACGCCCGAGCCGGTAGAATTCTCAGTCGGCTCTCAGGGTCCTCTGGTCTCCTGGTGAGGCCGGAGCTCCACCGGTCGCCATCGGCGATCCCCGTCGTCCCCTGCCCCAAGAGGTTGCTGCTTCATGCTCAGCTATTTCGATGCCGTCGTGCTCGGCATCGTCGAAGGCTTGACCGAATTCCTGCCCGTCTCCTCGACAGGTCACCTCACGGTCGCCGAGAAGATGCTGGGCCTGCGGGTCGACGACAAGGCGGTTACGGCATACACCGTGATCATCCAGTTCGGTGCGATCGTGGCGACCTTCATCTACTTCGCGAAGAAGATCGCTCGGCTCTTCATGGCCTGGGTGCGCGGCCTGACCAACGCTGACGCGCGGGGTCACGACTACACGCTCGCGTGGGCCGTGATCGTCGGATCGATCCCGGTCGGGATCGCCGGCTTCCTCGGCAAGGACCTGATCGCAGGCCCGCTGCGCAACCTGTGGGTCGTCGCGGCCGCGCTGGTGCTCTGGAGCGCGGTCATGGTCTGGGCCGAGAAACGTCACGACGCGCTGGAGGCCGCCGGCGACCAGCGCGGCGAGGGCCAGGTCACGATGCGCGACGGAATCATGATCGGCCTGATGCAATGCTTCTCCTTGATCCCCGGCGTCTCCCGGTCGGGGGCAACCATCTCGGCGGGTCTGCTGCGGGGCATCGACCGGGTCACCGCCACCGAGCTGAGCTTCTTCATGGCCATCCCGGCGCTGACGGCCGGCGGTGTCTTCGAGGCGTTGCAGGAGCGCGACACCCTCGGCAACCTCGGTTTCGGGCAGATGGCGGTGGGTATGCTCGTGGCATTCGTCGTGGCGTATGCCTCGATCGCGTGGCTGCTGAAGTTCGTCGCCACCAACTCCCTGATGGCCTTCGTCAGCTATCGCGTCGTCGCCGGCCTCGCCCTGGCCGCCGCGCTCGGCGTCGGCTGGATCGCCGCCACCTGAGCGGAGAACGTCGTGGGGTGACTATGTCGGGGTCCCCGCAAAGTATCGGAGCGAGCGTGCGAGCGGAGAACGTTGTGGGGTGACTATGTCGGGGCGAGCGAGAACTTTCGTGGGGTGACTATGTCGGGGTCACCGCAAAGTATCGGAGCGAGCGTGCGAGCGGAGAACTTTGTGGGGTGACTCAGAGCCAGCCGGAGCGTCGGAACGCCCGATAGAGCAGCAGGCAGACCGTGAACATGATGGCCAGGGCGAAGGCGTAGCCGAAGCGCCAGCCCAGCTCCGGCATGTGCTCGAAGTTCATGCCATAGATCCCGGCGATCATCGTCGGCATCGCCGCGATCGCGACCCAGGCGGAGATCTTGCGCATGTCCTCGTTCTGGCGCACGCCGACCCGCGCCAGGTAGGCGTGCAGGACATCCGTGAGTAGCCGTTCATACGACTCGATATGGTCGATCGACTGCGACAGGTGGTCGAGGACGTCGCGATAGAGCAGGCGAATTTCGCTGTCCGCCATGGTGCTTGCCGGGCTGAAGTGCACGGAGATGGCCTTGTGCAGCGGCACCGCTGCCCGTTTGAATTCGAGCACCTCACGCTTGAGGTTGTAGACCGTCTGCGAGTGCACCGACCGGTCACCGGCGAAGACCGCCTCCTCGATGGTCTCGAGGTCCTTGGCCAACTCATCGTCGATGGCCGTGTAGCCGTCGACCACCTGGTCGATCACGGCGTGCAAGGCGCCCTGTGGGCCGAGCGCGAGCATCTCCGGGTCGGCCTCCAGCCGGTGACGCACGCCCTGCAGCGCCGCCGCCTCCCCGTGCCGGATCGTCAGCAGGAAGCGGTCGCCGACGAACGCCATGACCTCGCCCGTCTCGACATCCGAGGTCTCCTCGACGTAGCGCAGGGTCTTTAGGACCACGAAGGTGGTCCCGTCATAGCGCTCGATCTTGGCGCGCTGGTTGCCTTTCATGACGTCCTCGACGGCGAGCGGGTGCAGGTCGAGTTCCTCTCGCACCAGTTCGAACTCCGCGTCCGTGGGGTTCTTCAGGCCGATCCACAAGAAGTCGGGACGGTCGCTCGCGCCGCGCAACGCCGCGAGTTCGTCGCTGAGGTCCCCGCAGGGCTGCCGCACCCCGTCGACATACTTCGCCTGATCCACGATCACGGGCCCATTGTCATACTTGCCGCGTGCCTACGCTCTTGTTGATCCGCCATGGACGCACGACCGCCAACGCCGCGGGCACGCTCGCGGGCTGGTCGCCGGGCATCGGCCTGGACGAGGTGGGCCGCGATCAGGCGGCACGGCTGGCCGAGCGCCTCGCAGCGCTGCCGGTATGCCGCGTCGTCGCCTCCCCGCTGCAGCGCACCCTGGAGACGGCGGCGCCGCTCGCCGCCGCGTGGGGTCTCGAGGTCGTGCAGGACGAGGGCGTGGGGGAGTGCCGGTATGGCGCGTGGACCGGTCGGCCGCTGAAGGACCTCGCGCAGGAGGAGCTGTGGAAGGTCATCCAGCGCGCCCCCTCGGCGGCGGTCTTCCCCGCCGGGGACGACTACCCGCACGAGAGCCTGGCGGCGATGTCGGCCCGCGCCGTCGAGACGGTGCGCCGCGCTGACGCGGACGTGCTCGCGGCATACGGCCCGACGGCGGTGTGGGCAGCGGTCAGCCACGGCGACGTGATCAAGGCGATCGTGGCCGACGCCCTGGGGATGCACCTCGACCAGTTCCAGCGGATCGTCGTCGACCCGGCGTCGGTGAGTGTCATCCGGTATCCCGTCGGACAGGCAATGGTGTTGGGCGTCAACGGATCCGGGACCGACCTCGAGGGGATCGTGCCGACGCGGCAGGAGGCGCAGAGCGACGAGGGGCAGGTCGGTGGGGGAGCCGGGTCAGGCGGCGGGCAGCCGCAGGGTGAAGACGCACCCTGACCCGTCCGGCAGGTTCGCGGCGTCGACGTCCCCGCCGTGGGACCGGGCGATCTCGCGCGTGATGGCCAGTCCCAGCCCCATGCCGGCGATGCCGCTCGTGCGGGCGGCGTCGGCCCGCCAGCCCGGCTCGAAGACATGGGCGAGGTCGGCTTCCGGTACGCCGCCGCAGCCGTCCGCCACGAGAACACGCGCCGGGGCCTGCACGCTGATGAGGACGCGCCCGCCGGGTGGAGTGTGTTGCACAGCGTTGCGCAGCAGGTTCGTCACCGCCCGGGTGAGGGCAGCCGTGTCGACGGTGACGCGCACGTCGGTGAGGGCGCCCGGCGTCAACTCCACCCGCGCCGCCTCGGCGAGGGGCCGGACGCAGGCCGCGGCGTCGGAGACCAGATCGGCCAGGTGCACCGCCTCGCGCCGCACGGTCGCGGACATCTCGCCCTGGAGCCGGGACAGTTCGGCGATATCGGCGACCATGTCGTCGAGCCGGTCGCTCTCACGGAGGATGCCGTCGAGCGCCGCGGCGGCGGGTGTCGCCCCGGATTCCTGCTCCCGCAATGATTCCGCCAGGACTCGGATGCCGGACAGCGGGGTGCGCAGGTCGTGACCGAGCCACCGGATCAGCTCCCGTCGGTCGGCCTCGACGCTGGCGGCCCGATCCCGCTCGGCGCGTTCCGCCGCGGCCGCCCGCTCCTGCACGAAAATGCGCCGGGCCACGGCCGCGCCGACAAGGACCGCCATCGGCGCACCGGCCAACAGCACGAAGATCAGGGTCCGGTAGTCGTGGATGCCGATCGCCATGGCGCGCGTTGCGGCCGCCACTCCCGCCGCCAGCGAGATGACGACGACGAGGGGTGCCGCCAAGGCCGCCCACGCGGCCCGGCGCCGGCTGACGGTCAGCAGGACCAGGGCGCCGAGGAGCGCGACGACGCCCGTGACCGCCGCGGAGATGGCGATCGCCGAGCCGGCGGGACTCACGCAGGATCCCAGCGATAGCCGCGCCCGAATACCGTCACGAGCCGGACCGGTGCGCCCGGATCCGGCTCGACCTTCTCCCGCAGCCGTCGCACATGCACCGTCACCGTGGAGGCGTCGCCGTACTCCCAGCCCCAGACGTTGGCCATCAGCTCCTCGCGCGCCCACGCGCGAGCGGGATGTCCGATGAACCAGGCGAGCAGATCGAACTCTCGCGCGGTCAGGGGCAGCGGATCCCCACGACGCAACGCCGTGCGCGCCGCCAGGTCGAGACGCAGGTCGCCGTCGACCAGTTCCCGCCGGGCGGGTTCGGGTGCCGGCGGGGCCGACCGGCGCAGCACCGAACGGATCCGAAGGTCCAACTCGCGCAGCGAAAACGGTTTGGTGACATAGTCATCCGCCCCGAGCGCCAGGCCCTGGACACGATCGTGCTCCTGGCTCCGCGCGGTGACCATGATGACCGGCAGATCGGCGCGCATGGCTCGCAGGTGGCGGCACAGATCCAGGCCTGGCGTGCCCGGCAGCATCAGGTCGAGCAGCACGAGGTCGGCGGGCGACTGCGCATACGACGCCAGCGCGCCGTCGCCGTCGGCCACCGCCGCCACCTCGTGACCGGCGTCGCGCAAGTAGCTCGCCGTCGTCTCCCGGACGGTCTCGTCGTCCTCGACCAGCAACAAGCGCACCACGGCCCCAAGAGTAGGGCGCTGACGCGCGCGAGCCCGCCCGCGGCATACCGGCCGTAAGGCGCTATTAAGAACTCTCTCGCGGGTTAGGGTCGGGGTATGAGCCTTGCGCAGTACGACCCGCCGGAGCGCTTCGTCGCCGGCACCGTCGGCCCGCCGGGCAATCGCACCTTCTTCCTCCAGGCCCGCGAGGGCATTCGCATCACGACCGTGTCGGTCGAGAAAGTGCACATTCAGGCCATCGCCGACCGGATCAGCGACCTGCTCGAGGCCACCGCGTCGCTGCCCACGCAGACCCCGGACGCCGACAACGAGCCGCTCGAGACACCCTTCGAGGACGAGTTCCGCGTCACGTCGATGTCGCTGGCGTGGGACACCGACCGGGATGTCGTCGTCCTGGAGTGCCACGATCGCGACCCCGACGGCGACGAGGAGGAGCAGGCGCAGGCGCGGGCCGCGGGGCTGCCCGCCGACATCCAGTCGATGCGCGTGATCCTCAGCTCGCCGATGGCGGCCGAGTTCGTGCGCCGTTGCAAGGCGCTGGTGTCCGCCGGCCGGCCGCCGTGCCCCTTCTGCGGGGGGCCGCTCGACGCGACCGGGCACATCTGCCCCCGGGCGAACGGCTACCGGCGCTGAGCGAGGACCCGCTCACCACGGCCGAGCTGCACGTCATCGGCCAGCTCACCGATGCCTCCAACGCGACATGGCTCACCCGGCTCGGTGACCCGGAGCGCGGCCCGCTCGCGGTCTACAAACCCGTGGCGGGGGAGCGGCCGCTGTGGGACTTCCCCGACGGCACGCTCGCGGCCCGGGAGCGGGCGGCATACCTCGTGAGCGAACTCGGTGGCTGGCACGTCATACCCCGGACCGTCCTGCGCGACGGGCCGGCGGGCCCGGGCATGGTGCAGGAGTGGATCGGCAGCATCGAGAGCGAGAACGAGGGCGTTATCCACCTCATCGGGATCGGCAGCGATCCCGCGGGACTGCTGCCGGTGCTGCGTGCCACGGACGATCGCGGTATGCCGGTGTTGCTCGCGCACGAGGACACCGCGGACGTGCGCTCCCTCGCCGTCCTCGACGCGGTGCTCAACAACACCGACCGCAAGGGTGCCCACGCCTTCCGCTGCGCGGGGCAGCTGTATGCCGTCGATCACGGCGTGACCTTCCACCACGAGCCCAAACTGCGCACGGTCCTGTGGGGATGGGGCGGCAAACGCTTGCCCGAGAACGAGATCCAGCGCCTGCGGTCCCTGTTGATCGCCCTCGTCGAGCCGGGGGAGCAGGCGGAGGAGATCCGCTCCCACCTGACCGTCCGCGAACACGAGGCACTGCTGGCGCGCGTCGATCACCTGATCGGCACCGGCCGCCACCCCCGCCCCGACGGTGAGTGGCACGCCATCCCCTGGCCACCGATCTAGACCCCTCCGCATACAGTTGGCCCGTGAAGACGTGGCCCGAGGTGACCCTGCCCGCCATCCCCGGAACTGGACGCCCGCTGCGCGTGCACGACACTGCCTCCGACGCATTGGTGACGATCGAGGGCAGCGACGGCGTGGCGCGGCTGTATGTCTGTGGCATCACGCCCTATGACGCCACCCACTTGGGCCACGCCGCTACCTATGTCACCTTCGACCTGATCAACCGCGCGATGCGCGACAGCGGTCTGCAGGTGCGTTACGTCCAGAACGTCACCGACGTCGACGACCCGCTGCTCGAGCGCGCCGCCCGCGACAACCGCGACTGGCGGGAGCTCGCCGGCGCCGAGATCGGCCTCTTCCGCGAGGACATGACCGCCCTCGGCGTGCTGCCCCCCGACGAACTCGTCGGCGTCGTCGAATCCATCGACGAGATCGCCCAAGCCGTGCGGCAGCTCGTGGCGGCCGGGGCGGCATACGACCTGCCGAACGACGGGCTCGACTCCGCCGACATCTACCTCGACCTGACCCGGCTGGACGAGTTCAACGACGTCAGCGGCTTCTCCCGCGACCAGATGATGGAGGTCATCGTCGACCGGGGCGGCGACCCGGACCGCCCGGGCAAACGCGACCCCCTCGACCCGCTGCTCTGGCGTGCCGAGCGGGCCGGGGAGCCCGCGTGGCACGTCGACGGCCTGCCCGCCGGCCGCCCCGGGTGGCACATCGAGTGCACCGCGATCGCGCGCGACCATCTCGGCCTGCCGATCGACATCCAGGGTGGTGGAGTGGACCTGGTCTTCCCGCACCACGACATGTCGGCGACCCAGGCGTGTGCGGTCGGCGAGCACTTCGCGCGCGCCTTCGTCCACCAGGCGATGGTCGGCCTGCACGGCGAGAAGATGAGCAAGTCCAAGGGCAACCTCGTGCTCGTCTCGCGCCTGCGCGCGGACGGGGTGGACCCGATGGCGATCCGGCTGCTGCTGCTCGCGCAGCGATACGACACGCCGTGGGACTACACCGACGACCTCCTCGAAGCCGCCACCGCGCGGCTGGCCACCTGGCGCGCGGCGCTCTCGGTCAACGAGGCCCCGGACAGCGCGCCGGTGATCGCCGCGGTCCGGGACGCGCTCGCGGACAATCTCGACACGCCCGCCGCGCTGGCCGCGGTCGATGCGTGGGCGTCAGCCGTGGCCGCCGACGCCGCCGGTATGCCGCACGCCCCGGGCATCCTCGCCCGCACCCTCGACGCTCTCCTCGGCGTCCGCGTCTAAACACCCCACGAAGTTCTTCGTTCCTTCGTCGGGTCGATACTTCTCGGGGACCCCAAAAGTGCCAGCAAATGCCACGAAGTTCTCCGCTCCTTCGTCGCGTCGATACTTCGCTGGGTCAGCCCTCCGACTCGTCGTCGGGGCCGTGGCCGCGTAGGTAGCGCTCGAACTCTCGGGCGATGGCGTCGCCGCTGGCCTCGGGAAGTTCGGCGGTGTCCTGGGCCTTCTCGAGGGCCTCGACGTATTCGGCGATCTCCTCGTCGGACTCGGCGAGGGAGTTGATGCCGGCCTCCCACTGCTGGGCGAGTTCGGGCAGGTCGGTGGTGTCGATCGGCAGGTCGAAGAGCGAGGCGAGGGTCGTCAGCAGCGCCAGGGTGGCCTTCGGGGAGGGGGCGTGACCGGCGTAGTGGGGCACGGCGGCCCAGCACGAGATGGCGGTCAGACCGCTTTGGGTCGCGGCGTCGGACAGGACACCGATGATGCCGGTCGGGCCCTCGTAGCCGCTGGGTTCGAGATCGAAGCGATGCATCGTCGCGTCATCCTCGGAGGTGGCGGTGACCGGGATGGCGCGGGTGTGAGCGACGTCGGCCATCAGAGCGCCCAGGGTGACGAAGGTGGTCGCCCCGGCCGCCTGCGCGAACTCCATGAGCTCGACCGTGTAGCCGCGCCAGTGGAAGCTCGGCTCGATTCCGCTGACCAGGATGATGCTGCGGTCGATGTCCTCCGGCTGGGCGAGCAGGATGCGGGTGGTGCGCCACTGGATCCGGCGGCGGCCCTTGTCGAGCAGCACCCGGGGCCGGTTGACCTGGAAGTCGTAGTAGTCCTCCGGGTCCAAGGCGGCGACCGGCTCGGCGTCCCAGAGCTCGGCGAGGTGGTCCACCGCCCCGGTGGCGGCCTCGCCCGCGTCGTTCCACCCCTCGCAGGCGACGATCATGATCGGGTCGTTCAGCGGCGGCAGGTCCTCGAGCTCGATCACGTCGGCAGGCTATCGCGTGCGGATGGGCATTACGGTCAGAGCCCTGCCGTCGCCGTACACTCGGACCGATCCTGCCGTCTCCGATGAGGACCTTTCGTGACCGACCGCCCGGCCCTGCCCGCCGCCGTGCTGTGGGATATGGACGGGACCCTCGTCGACACCGAGCCATATTGGATCGCGGCGGAGCACGAGATCGTCGCCGAACACGGGGGCCAGTGGAGCGAAGAGCTCGCCCATCAACTCGTGGGCAACCCGTTGCTGGTTTCGGCACGGTTCATCCTCGACAACTCGCCGGTGACGATGAGCCCCGAGGAACTGGTCGAGGAATTGCTGCGGCGGGTCGTGCTCCAGGTGCGCGATCACATCCCGTGGCGGCCCGGCGCCAAGGAGTTGCTCTTCGAACTCGTCGATCTCGGGGTGCCGTGCGCCCTGGTGACGATGTCCTGGCAGTCGCTCGCGCACGCCGTCACGGCGGCGCTGCCCGACGGAGTCTTCGCGGCCGTGGTCACCGGCGACGTCGTCACCCACGGCAAACCGCACCCCGAGCCCTATCTCGTCGCGTGTGCCGCCCTCGACGCGGCGCCGGGGGAGTGCGTGGCGATCGAGGATTCGGCCACGGGGGTCCGGTCAGCGGTCGCCGCGGGTGTCCCCACCCTGGCCGTGCCGCACGTCATCGCGCTGCCGGACATCGATGGCGCCGTTCACGTCGCGTCACTCGAGGGTATGCGGGCCGGCGAGTTGCTGAGGCTGTTCGGCTGAGGCGGTTCTAGCCGAGGATGACGACGGCGTCCGGGGCCAGCGTCAGCTGCCGCCCCTCGACGGTGACAGCACCATTGGACAACAACTCGACCCCCGGATCCTCAGCCATCTCGAAACTGGCTTCCTCCTCGCCGAGGTTGGCGATGACCGAGAGTCCAGCGTGCTGCATACGCACCAGCCGTGCGGTCTCGTCGGCCTCGATGACGACGTCGGCGAGATGAGTCGGCCCGTCGATGTGCTTGCGGCGCAACGCGATCAAGTCGCGATACCACTGGAACATGCTGCCGCCGGTGCCGTGGAGTTCACCCCATCGCAAGACCGATTCGTCGCGGGTGCCGACCGCCTGCGGGTCGGGGATCGTCTCGGCCGCCCACCCGTGACCGGCGAACTCCTCACGCCGGCCCAGCCGGACCGCTTCCGCCAGGTCGGCGTCCTCGAAGCTGGTGAAGAACAGCCATGGCGACGAGGTCGCCCACTCCTCGCCGGCGAAGATCATCGGCGTGAATGGCCCGAGCAGATAGAGCGCCGCCCCGATGTGCTGCCGCCCCGGGGGCAGCAGCGCCGTGATGCGTTCTCCCAGAGCGCGATTGCCGACCTGGTCGTGGGTTTGCAGGTAGCCGAGCAGGCGCCGGGCGTCGAACGATTCGGTGGCCACCGGCTTGCCCCACGGCCCGCCACGGAAGGTGGAGAAGGTGCCGTCGTGGAGGAACCCGCGCGTGAAGACCTTGGCGAGGACGGCCAAGGCGTCCTGCTCTTCGTGGCCTTGCGCCCCGCCGCCGAAATCGCCGTAGTAGCCGTGGATCTCGCCGGTCAGGACCGTGTGCAGCGCGTGGTGGACATCGTCATCCCACTGGGCCGTCATGCCCAGCCCGCCGAGGGCGGTCGAGGTCACCATGACCGTGTCGTTGAGGTCGCTCTCGGCGATCAGCTCGAGCGGCCTGCCCAGCTCGGCGGCGAGACGGCCCACCGCATCGGACAGTTCCGCGAGCAGGTGCATATCGGAGTCGTCCCGGAGTTCGTGGACCGCGTCGAGGCGCAGGGCGTCGATGTGGAACTCGCGCATCCACCGCGTCGCATTGCCGATGACGAAGTCCCGGACGGTCCGGCTGTCCGGGCCGTCGAGGTTGACCGCTTCGCCCCACGGCGTGTGGTGCCGGTCGGTGAAATAGGGGCCGAACCGGCTCAGGTAGTTGCCACTCGGTCCGAGGTGGTTGTAGACGACGTCGAGGCACACGCCGAGACCTTTGCCGTGGGCGGCGTCGACGAAACGCTGCAGGGCCGCCGGTCCGCCGTAGCCGTCGTGCACGGCATACAGCGCGACGCCGTCGTAGCCCCAGCCCCAGCGGCCGGGGAAGGCCGCGACCGGAAGGAGCTGGACGAGGTCGACCCCCAGCTCGACGAGGTGGTCGAGGTGCTCGACCGCAGCGTCGAGGGTGCCCTCGGGGGTGAAGGTGCCGATGTGCAGTTCATAGACCACGCCGCCGAGAACGCCTGCGCCGCTGCGGGTTCCGCGCCAGTCGTCGTCGGTCCACTCGAAGACGGTCGTGTCGAAGTGGCGGCTCGGGCCGTGCACACCGTGCGGCTGCCACGCGCTGCGTGGGTCGGGCAGCGGTGGCTGCGCACCGTCGACAATGAAGGCGTAGTCGAGGTGCTCGCCGTATGCCGCTGGGTCGCCTTCCCAGGACCACCAGCCGCCGGCGCCGGCCTGCATCGGCTCGGTCTGCCTCGGCTCGGTCTGCATCGGCGCGGTCTGCGGTGTCTCCCCGAGGGCGATCTCCATTGCCCCGGCCCGCGGCGCCCAGACGGCGATCCGGACCGGCTCACCGGTCATCGGCGCACCAGCAGCGCGACGGGCTGCTCGCCCAGGACGTCCCCGGTGGGTATGCCGTCGACCGAGGTGAACTCGTTGCCGGACAACAGATCCCGCCAGTCACCTGCAGGCAGGTCGAGGTGCTCGTCCTGCCAGCCGCCGGAGTTGCGGAGTCGATGGGGAGCGATCGCGGCGACCGTCACGGCTGCCGGCCCGTCGGTGCCACCTCGGGCGAAGGCGATCGCATTCGGGCTCCCGGTGTCCAGGGCCAGATAGTCCGCCGTGCGCCCGACGAACCACTCGGGGTGCTCGCGCCGCAGCCGCAGTGCTGTCGTGACGACGCGCAGCTTGGCCTCGGACAGATCCTGAGGCAGCGCCCCCTCGGAAAGCGCCTCCAGCCGGATGCGGTGCTCGTCGTAGTCGACTGCTCCCCGGTTGTCGGGATCGACGAGGGTCAACAGGGCATATTCGCTGCCCTGGTAGAGGTCGGGTACCCCAGGCATCGTCAACTGAATGAGCTTCTGCGCCAACGAGAAAGCGCGCGATGATTCAGCGGTCTGGTCGACCCAGCGCTGGATGTGCGCCCCGACGTCGGGGTCCTCGATGAGCGCCGTGGCAAAGGCGACGATCGCCTCTTCATACGGCTCGTCGCCGTCGACCCAGGCCGTGTGCGTCTTCGCCTCGCGGGTCGCCTTGAGCAGATAGGTGGACATCCGCTCGGGCGTCATCGGCCACGTGCCGACGAGGGTCTGCCAGATGAGGTATTCGGTCTCGGGGTCGACCAATCCGTTGCGCAGCCGCGCCGACATCCGGCGGGCTTCGGCGAACCAGTCCTGCCAGTCCTGGGCCCGTTCGGACAGCACGGCCAGCCGGGCGCGCACGTCCTCCGACCGCTTCGTGTCGTGGGTGGACAACGTCGTCATCGTCAGCGGCCAGTGCTCGAGCCGCTCCTCGGCATACGCGTGGAACTCGTCGACCTCGATCGAGAGCGTGCCCGGGTCGCCGCCGACCTCGTTGGCGCCGGTCTGGCGCAGCCAGCGATAGAACGCGGTGTCCTCGATGCCCTTGGCCATGACCGGGCCGCACGTCTGCTGGAAGCGGGTGACGAACTCGGCGATGGCCTCGTGGGCGTCGGGGTCGGACAGGCCGCCGGCGGGGCGGCCGCCCCGGGCGAGCTGGGTGATCTGGCCGAGCACCGGGTGGTCGCCGGCGTCGAGCCGGTCCCGAGCCCGGCCCTCGGCCTGGGCGAGCACGACGAGCTGAGAGCGCGCCGGACGTTGTCCCGCAACGAGATAGGCGCGGTAGCGGTCCATCGAGACGAGCAGCGCGGTCAGGGCGCGGCGCGCGGCCTCGAGATCGGTGTCGGGCAGGACCCGCTCGACCAGGCGCAGCAGTCGGTTGACCTCGGCGGCCTGGACCTCCTCGACGACCTGCAGTTTGGCGGCAATGATGACGTCCCCGAGGTCCACCCGCTCGGGCGCGGCAATCTCGGCCCACATGGCGTCGAGCGTCTCGGTGCCGGTCGGGTCGGTGAGGACCTGCTGCACGCGCAACAGGGCGTCATACCCGGTCGTGCCTGCGCACGCCCACTGGGGCATCAGCTCCTCGTGGCCCTCGAGGATCTTCTCGACGACCACCCAGGCGTTGCCGGTCCGGTGGGCGAGGCGCCCGAGATAGCCGCCCGGATCGGCGAGGCCGTCCGGATGATCGATCCGGAAGCCGTCGATCCGGCCCTCGCGATAGAGCTCGAGGAGCAGTTCGTGGGTGGCGTCGAAGATGTCGTCCTCCTCGACGCGCACCGCCTGCAAGGTTGTGACGTCGAAGAAGCGGCGGTAGTTCAGGTCGGTCTGGCCGTCCTCCCAGTGGGCCAGCCGGTATGCCTGTGCATCCACGAGCGCCGGAAGGTCGAGGCTCTCCGTGCCGGGCCGGACGGGCAGCTCGTGGTCGTAGTAGCGCAGCACCGTCTCGGTGCTGTCCGCGCCCCCATCGTGAGCGACCGCCAGTTCGCCGTTGGTCAAGGCGGTGTCGAGGTCGGCGCCGAGGATGGGCATGAGGATCTTGAAATCCTCTGCCTCCCAGTCGACGTCGAACCAGTCGGCATACTGCGAGGCGCGGCCGTGGCGCAGGACGTCCCACAGCTGGCTGTTGAGATAGGTCTCCTGTGGCACCGTCATGTGGTTGGGCACGATGTCGACAATGATCCCGAGCCCGGCGGCCCGGGCTGCGTCCGAAAGGCGCTCGAACGCCTCGCGGCCGCCCGCCTCGGAGTTCAGTGCGTCGTGATCGACGACGTCATAGCCGTGGGTGCTGCCCGGCTCCGGCTCGAGGATGGGGCTCAGGTAGAGGTGGCTGACACCGAGTTCGGCGAGATAGGGGACCACCGCCGCCGCGGCGTCGAACCCGAACTCGCCGTTGATCTGAAGTCGATAGGTGGAGATCGGGGTCGCCCGGGTCAGGCCCGGGCGGTGGTCTCGGCGGGGCAGCGGATTGCGCGAAGGTGTCGATGACATCGCTGCCCGACTCTACCAACGCGGCGGGTCTCGACCGTCCAGCGCCGATAGCCGGCCGGACGGCCGGCGCGCGCCATCCCGTGTTAGGCATGTCACATTTGCGTAATTGAGGTATTCCCGGGCGGAGTGGGTCATCGGTTCAGCTAACCGATGATGAGGAAGGTCCCGATGCCAACGATTGATCCGACCCGCTCTGGCGTTTCTCGCCGTGTCCTCCTGAGCGCGGCCGGCGGGGTCGCCCTGGGAGCCGGAGGCGTCCCGATGCTCAGCAGGGCTGCCCACGCGGCACCGCCCTTGGGCGCACCGCTCTTCGAGCCGGACATCATCTCCTCGCGGAAGGGCGTGCTGGAGGCCGAGCTCGTGGCGCAGGCGGCCACGCGAGTCGTGGGCGGCATACCTCGTCCCGTGCTCACCTTCAACGGCACCGTGCCCGGTCCTTCGCTCTTCGTCGAACCGGGAGACCTGCTCCGGATCCGGCTGGTCAACCAACTGCCGGAGGGCACCAATATCCACACCCACGGCCTGCACGTCTCCGGCATGGGGAATGCCGACAATATGAAGATCCATGTCATGCCGGGGGAGAGCTTCGACTACGAAATCCCCTTGCGGAGCAACGCCACCGAGGGCATGAACTGGTACCACCCGCACGTCCATCACCACACCGGTCAACAGATCTTCAGTGGCATGTTCGGGACGCTCTTCACTCAACCCAAGGGGGAGGGCCGCATCCCGAAGGACATCAGTCGGGATCGCGTCATCACGCTGTCGACGAGTTTCTGGACCCCCGATGGCGACATCGCCTCGGGCACCCGCACCTCGCAGGCTCGTCAGATCCGGCTGGTCAACGGCGAGATCAACCCGACGATCGACATCGCCCCCGGTGAGACGCAGCGGTGGCGGTTCGTGAACACCTCGATGAACCACGTCTTCCGGCTCACCCTCGACGGTCACACGATGACGCGCGTGGCGGCCGACGGAATGCCCTACACCGCCGCACTTGAGTTGACCGAGTTGCGGCTCGCCGCCGGTCAGCGTGCCGATGTCCTGGTGACCGGTGGCGAAGCGGGCATGCACGCCCTGCGCGTCCTGCCCTTCGACTTCGGCTTCGGGGTGGTCTCGGTCGAGGACACCCTGGCGACGGTGGTCTGCGGCGGCAAGGGGGTGACCCCGACACCGGTGAACCTGAACAAACTCCTCGCCCCGCGGACGGACCTACGCAAGTTCAAGGTCGACAAGCGGCGCACGCTGACGTTCACCACCGCGGGAGGGTTCGCCATCGATGGCAAGCCGTTCGACCCCAACCGGATCGACCAGGTCTGCGAGATCGGCGCGCTCGAGCAGTGGACGATCAAGAACCCGACCGGCCTGACGCACCCCTTCCACATCCACGTCAACCCCTTCCAGGTGGTCTCCGTCAACGGCACGTCGGTCGACACCCGCTCCTATGAAGACACCGTGCTGGTCGACAAGCTCGGCGGCGAGGTCACCTTCTTGACCCGGTTCGAGCACTTCCTCGGCCGGGTGATCTACCACTGCCACTTCGGCAATCACTCCGACCTCGGCATGATGGGTCAGGCCTGGGTCGTGCCACGCGGGTGCGGCACGAGCCCAATCGTCCCGGTCTGAGGCTCTGGGGCGCGGCCCAACCGTGCGTCAGGGCCGCGCGTTTCACTCCTCCGGGTGGTAGCCGAGGTTGGGGGAGAGCCAGCGCTCGGCGGTGCGGAGGTCCCAGCCCTTACGGCCGGCATACTCCTCGACCTGGTCGCGTCCGAGGCGGCCGACGACGAAGTACTGTGCCTGCGGGTGGGCGAAGATCAGCCCGCTGACAGCGGCGCCGGGCCACATCGCCATGTGCTCGGTCAGCTCGATGCCCGTCTCCTCTTGTACCTCGAGCAGCTCCCAGATGACCGCCTTCTCGGTGTGGTCAGGGCAGGCGGGATAGCCGGGGGCGGGTCGTATGCCGCGGTAGCGCTCCTCGATCAGGGCCTGGTTGTCGAGGGTCTCGTCGGGCGCGTAGGCCCACAGCTCGGTGCGGACCCGCTCGTGCAGGCGCTCGGCGAAGGCCTCGGCGAGCCGGTCGGCGAGGGCCTCGAGCAGGATGGCGTTGTAGTCGTCGTGCTCGGCCTTGAACGCCATGACCCGCTCCTGCGCGCCGAGCCCGGCCGTGACGGCGAAGGCGCCGATCCAGTCGGGTATGCCGCTCTCGACCGGCGCGATGAAATCGGCGAGTGAGCGGTTGGGCACGCCCTCGCGGTGCTGCCCCTGCTGGCGCAGGTGGTGCAGCGTCATGCGCACCTCGGTGCGGGTGTCGTCGGTGTAGACAACCGTGTCGTCGCCGACCCGGGCTGCCGGGAAGATCCCGGTGATCCCGTTGGCGCGCAACCATTTCTGCTCGACGATCTGGTCGAGCATCGCCTGAGCGTCGTCATACAGCTTGCGCGCGGCCGCGGCCGAAGCAGGGTTGTTGAGGATGTCCGGGAACCGGCCGCGCATCTCCCACGCGGCGAAGAACGGCGTCCAGTCGATGTACTTGCGCAACTCGGCCAGGTCGTAGTCGGTGAAGCGGTGGATGCCGGCCTGCTTCGGCGTCGCCACGGTCTCGGCGGAGATCTCGATCTCGGGTGCCGCGGCGCGCGCCTGTTCCAGGCTCAGGAGTGGCCGCTCTCCGGACTTAGCCGCGTGCCGGGTGCGGATCGTGTCGTACTCGTCGGCGATGGACGCCACGAGCTTCGGGCGGTGGTCGTCCGAAAGCAGTTGGGAGACAACGGGAACGGAGCGCGAGGCATCCTTCACCCAGACCACCGGGCCGTGATAGCGCTGGTCGACCTTGACGGCGGTGTGCGCTTTCGACGTCGTCGCGCCCCCGATGAGCAGGGGGATCTCGAAGCCCTGGCGTTCCATCTCGGACGCCACATTGACCATCTCGTCGAGCGAGGGGGTGATCAGGCCGGACAGGCCGATCGCGTCGGCCTCCAGTTCCTTGGCCGTGTCGAGGATCTTCTGCGCCGGCACCATCACCCCGAGGTCGTGCACCTCGTAGTTGTTGCACTGCAGGACAACGCCGACGATGTTCTTGCCGATGTCATGGACGTCGCCCTTGACCGTCGCGGTGACGATGCGCCCCTTGGCGTGCGAGGCGTCCCCTGGCTGCTTCTCGGCCTCGATGAACGGGATGAGATAGGCGACGGCCTTCTTCATCACCCGGGCCGACTTCACGACCTGCGGCAGGAACATCTTGCCGGCGCCGAAGAGGTCGCCGACGACATTCATGCCGTCCATCAGCGGACCTTCGATGACCTCCAACGGCCGGCCGCCGCGAGCCGCGATCTCGGTGCGCAACTCCTCGGTGTCGGCCTCGATGAAGTCGTCGATCCCCTTGACGAGAGCGTGCGTGATCCGCTCGGCAACCGGGAGGGTGCGCCACTCCGGTGCCGACGAATCGTCCTCGGCCCCAGCGACGTTGAACTTCTCGGCGATCTCCAGCAGCCGGTCCGTCGCGTCTGCCCGGCGGTTGAGCACGACGTCCTCGATCCGCTCGCGCAGCTCGGGGTCGATCTGATCGTAGACGACCAGCTGGCCGGCGTTGACGATGCCCATGTCCATGCCGGCGTTGATCGCGTGATAGAGGAAGACGGCATGGATCGCCTCGCGGACCGGGTTGTTGCCGCGGAAGCTGAAGGACACATTCGACACACCGCCGGAGACGAGCACGCCGGGCAGGTTCTGCTTGATCCACCGGGTCGCCTCGATGAAGTCGGTGCCGTATGCCGCGTGCTCCTCGATCCCCGTCGCCACCGCGAAGATGTTGGGGTCGATGATGATGTCCTCGGCCGGGAAACCGACCTCCTGCGTCAGCAACTCGTAGGCCCGCTTGCTGATCTCCTTGCGCCGCTCGAGGGTGTCGGCCTGCCCGGTCTCGTCGAAGGCCATGACGACCACCGCCGCGCCATACTTCCGGCACAGCCGCGCCTGCTCCAGGAAGGGCTCGACGCCCTCCTTCATCGAGATGGAGTTGACGATCGGCTTGCCCTGCACGCACTTCAGCCCGGCCTCGATGACTTCCCACTTGGAGGAGTCGATCATCAGCGGCACAGTAGAGATATCCGGTTCGGAGGCAATGAGTTTGAGGAATCGGTCCATCGCGGCGACGCCGTCGATCATGCCCTCGTCCATGTTGACGTCGATGACCTGGGCACCGGCCTCGACCTGCTGGCGCGCCACCGAGAGGGCGGCCGGATAGTCCTCGGCCTGGATGAGCTTGCGGAAGCGCGCCGACCCGGTGATATTCGTCCGCTCGCCGACGTTGACGAAGAGGCTGTCCTCGGTGATCGTCAACGGTTCCAGGCCGGACAGCCGCATCGCCACCGGCACCTGCGGGACCGGACGCGCAGCGATGCCACCGACGCCCTGGGCGATCGCGGCGATGTGCTCGGGCGTCGTACCGCAGCACCCCCCGACCAGGTTGACCAGGCCCGCCTGAGCGAACTCGACCAGCGCGGCCGCCGTCTCACCGGCCGTCTCGTCATACTCCCCGAAGGCGTTGGGCAGCCCCGCATTCGGGTAACACGAGACGAAGGTGTCCGCGACCCGCGACAGGTCGGCGATGAACGGCCGCATCTGCGCCGCCCCGAGCGCGCAGTTGAACCCCACGGCGATCGGGCGCACATGGCGCACGGAGTTCCAGAACGCCTCGGCGACCTGACCCGAGAGGGTGCGCCCGGAGGCGTCGGTGATGGTCCCGGAGATGATGACCGGCCAGCGCCGGCCCTGCTCCTCGAAGAGCGTCTCGACGGCGAAGATCGCCGCCTTGGCGTTGAGGGTGTCGAAGATCGTCTCGATCGCGAGGACGTCGGCGCCGCCATCGACGAGCGCCGCCGCCTGCTCGTGATACGCCGCCACCAACTCGTCATACGCGACATTGCGCGCGCCCGGATCGGACACGTCGGGGGAGATCGACGCGGTGCGGTTCGTCGGGCCGAGGGAGCCGATCACGAAGCGGGGGGTATGCGGATCGGTCGCCAGCGCGGCGTCCACCGCCTCGCGCGCCAGGCGCGCCGAGGCGAGATTGAGTTCCGCGCTCAGCTCCTGCATGCCGTAGTCGGCCATCGAGATGCGCTGGGCGTTGAAGGTGTTGGTGGAGATCAGATTGGCCCCGGCGGCGAGGTATTGGTCATGGACCTCGCGGATCAGGTGTGGCTGGGTCAGCGACAGCAGGTCGTTGTTGCCAATGACGTCGCTGCCCCAGTCGGCGAAGCGCTCGCCCCGGAAGTCGGCCTCACCGAGGCGGTGACGCTGCAGCATCGTGCCCATCGCGCCGTCGAGGAAGAGAATGCGCCGCCTGAGCAGTTCGGTGAGCGTCGACGTGGCGTCGGGGGAGAACGGCATGGGTAGCAGTATCCGTCACGCCGGCGCCTGCTCGCGCGAACTTTAGCCCGGCGCGGCCAGATAGGTTCGGCGCGTGACCTCGCAACCCGGCCAACCGCCCGCCCCCGGCATCAAGGTGGCGACGATCGCCGGGGTGCCGGTCTACATCGGCAGGTCCTGGGGCCTGCTTGCGCTGATCATCGTCGCCCTCATCGGCCCGCAGCTGCAGCCCGACCTCGGCGGCCGCGCCTACCTCGTCGCCATCGGGTATGCCTTGTTACTGCTGCTGGCGGTGATGGTGCACGAGGGTGCCCACGCCTTGGGGGCGCGGTCGTTCGGCTTCCCCGTGCACCGCGTGGTGGCCGACCTGTGGGGCGGGCACACCGCGCTCGACGTCAGTCGCTCCACCCCCGTGCGCAGCGCGACGATCGCCGTCGTGGGCCCGCTCTCCAACCTGGTCCTCAGCGCCGTCGGTTACGGCCTCGCCGCCGTCCTCGATCCGGGAATCGCGCACGGGTTGGCCGGCCTGTTCGGCTATCTCAACCTGCTGCTCGCCCTGTTCAACCTGCTGCCTGGGTTGCCCCTCGACGGTGGCCAGCTCGTGGAGTCGCTGGTGTGGAAGCTGACCGGTGACCGGCACAAGGGCCGCGTGGCTGCGGGCTACTGCGGTATGGCCGTCACGCTCGGCGTGCTGTACTGGTTCGTCGGCCGGCCCCTGCTGCGCGGCGACCAGCCGTCGTTGTTCTCGATCGGGTGGGCGTTCCTGATCTGCATGTTCCTGTGGCAGGGCGCGCGCTCGGCGATCGCGTCCGGCCAGGTGGGCGGGGCGCTGTCGAGAGTGCGGGTGGTCGACGTCCTGACCCCCGTCGCCCCGGTGCCGTACGACGCCGCCCTCACCCAGTTGCCCACCGGGGTCCCGCCGGTGGTCGTCGACCAGAGCGGCACTCCGGTCGCCTTGGTGGACGCCGCCGCCCTGCAGGCCGTGCCGCCCCAAGCCGCACCGCATACCTCCGTCTCCTCCGTCAGCCGGCCGCAGCCACCCGGCTGGGTCCTCGACCTCGACCCCAATGCTCCCGTGACCGAACTCTTCGCGCCCCTGCGCGACCTCGGCACCGGCGTCGTCGCGATCCGCCAGAACGGCCGACTCCTCGGCGTGGTCACCGTCGACGCGGTGAACAACAGCCTGTCGTAGCCGACGTAGCATTTCGCCCCATGACGGCGATCGAGGCGGACCTGCGCCGCGGCAACTTCCGCATCGGCGACCGGGTGCAGTTGACCGACCCGAAGGGGCGGATGCACACGATCACGCTGGAAGCCGGCAAGGAGTTCCACACCCACCGCGGGTTCATCCGCCACGACGACCTGATCGGCGCGCCCGACGGGTCCACCCTGACCAACACCGTCGGCATCGAGTACCTCGCGATCCGCCCACTGCTCGCCGACTATGTGATGTCGATGCCGCGCGGCGCGGCGGTCGTCTATCCCAAGGACGCCGGGCAGATCGTGATGATGGGCGACATCTTCCCCGGCGCCGTCGTCGTCGAGGCCGGCGTCGGATCCGGGGCGCTGTCGATGTCCCTGCTGCGCGCGGTGGGGGAGTCGGGGCGGGTGCTCTCCTTCGAGCGGCGGACGGATTTCGCCACCATCGCCCAGGCGAATGCGCGCGCGTTCTTCGGCAGCGACCATCCGGCGTGGACGGTCACCGTCGGCGACCTCGTCGAGAGCCTGCCGGCGGCGGTCGAGCCGGGCACCGTCGACCGGGTCGTCCTCGACATGCTCGCGCCGTGGGAGTGCCTGGACGTCGTCGGTGACGCCCTGATTCCCGGCGGCCTGCTGATCTGTTATGTCGCCACCGCCACCCAGCTCTCCCGCGTCGCCGAGGCGATGCGCGATCACGGCGGCTTCACCGAGCCGCACGCGTGGGAGTCGATGGTGCGCGACTGGCACCTCGAAGGACTCGCGGTGCGCCCCGTGCACCGGATGCACGGGCATACCGGCTTCTTGATCACCACCCGCCGGCTCGCACCCGGCGTCACCCCGCCCCTGCGCAAGCGGCGCCCCGGCCGCGGGTATGACGCGGACGCCGCGGAGGAGTGGACCGCCGAGGACCTCGGAGAGCGGGTGCCCAGCGACAAGCGGGTGCGCCGCACCGCCCGGTCGATCGGCGACGGACCTCGCCTGCCCTGATAACCCCACGAAGCGTCCTCGCTTCGCCGCACTACCTCGGGGGGGAGCCACGAACCGTGGTCTGCAGCCCTGAATCCCCGAATCGGTCCCAGGGCGTGGGACGGTCCCGAGCCGTGACGAATTCCTCCCACGCTTTGTCGGATGCGGGAGTTAGAGTCGAACAGACGCCGCTCCCGCGACGGGGGCAGCAGGATCGGGAGGAGGCTGTCGTGACCGAAGACACGACCCTCGAACTGCGCCGTGTGCGCTCGCAGATGGCCACCATGTCCGCCCAGAACGAGCGCCTCGTGCGCACCCTCAAGGATGCCCGCGAGCAGCTGGTCAACCTCAAGGCCGAGGTCGACCGGCTCGCCAATCCGCCCGCGGCATACGGCATCATCCTGCAGGTCCACGACGACGGCACCGCCGACATCCTCACCGGCGGCCGCAAGATGCACGTCGCCGTCAGCCCGACCATCCCGCCCGAGGATCTGGTGGGCGGGCGCGATGTCCGCCTCAACGAGGCCCTCAATGTCGTCGCCGTCTGCGGTTATGAGCGCGTCGGTGAGGTCGTCCTCGTCAAGGAGATGATTGAGCCGGACCGGGTGCTCGTGGTCGCGCACGCCGACGAGGAGCGGGTATGCCGCATGGCCGAGTCCCTCGCGGACGTGCCGGTCCGCGTCGGCGACGCATTGCTGCTGGAGCCGCGCAGCGGGTTCGTCTTCGAGCGGATCGAGAAGGCCGAGGTCGCGGACCTGGTGTTGGAGGAGGTCCCCGACATCTCCTACGAGGACATAGGCGGCCTGCGGGGTCAGATCGAGGCGATCCGCGACTCGGTCGAGTTGCCCTATCTGCATCCGGATCTGTTCACCGAGCACCAGCTCAAGCCGCCCAAGGGCGTGCTGCTCTACGGCCCGCCCGGCTGCGGCAAGACGATGATCGCCAAGGCGGTTGCCGCCTCGCTCGCGCGCAAGGTCGCCGAGAAGGAGGGCAAGCCGCTCTCCAAGAGCTACTTCCTCAACATCAAGGGCCCGGAACTGCTCAACAAATATGTCGGCGAGACCGAGCGGCACATCCGGCTGATCTTTCACCGGGCGCGGGAGAAGTCCAACGACGGCACGCCCGTGGTGGTCTTCTTCGACGAGATGGATTCGCTCTTCCGCACTCGAGGGTCCGGCGTGTCGAGTGACGTCGAGACGACGATCGTCCCGCAGCTGCTGGCCGAGATCGACGGGGTCGAGGGTCTCGAGAACGTCATCGTCATCGGCGCGACCAACCGCGAGGACATGATCGACCCGGCGATCCTGCGGCCCGGCCGGCTCGATGTGAAGATCAAGATCGAACGCCCGGACGCGGAGTCGGCGCGCGACATCTTTCGCAAATACCTCACCGCCGACCTGCCGTTGCACGCGGACGACGTCGCCGAGAACGGCGGCTCGGCCGAGGCCACGGTGGAGGCGATGATCGAGGCCGCGGTGGCGCGCATGTATTCCGAGGACGAGGACAACCGTTTCCTCGAGGTCACCTACGCTGGCGGCGACAAGGAGATCCTCTACTTCAAGGACTTCAACTCCGGGGCGATGATCCAGAACGTCGTCGACCGGGCCAAGAAGTCGGCGATCAAGGACTTCCTGACCACGGGCCAGCGGGGCATCCGGGTCGAGCACCTGTTGTCCTCGTGCCTGGATGAGTTCAAGGAGAACGAGGACCTGCCCAACACGACCAACCCCGACGACTGGGCGCGGATCTCGGGCAAGAAGGGCGAGCGGATCATCTACGTCCGCACACTCGTCTCCACCAAGTCCGGCACCGAGCCCGGCCGCACCATCGACACGGTCACCAACACCGGGCAGTACCTCTAGTTATTGGTGACTCGGGCCAGGTTTTCGTTCGCGGGCCGGCCTATTTCCAGGCCCCAAAACGAAAGCCAAGCCCGAGTTGATGGCCTGGTTGCGGTCCGCCGGGCTTGGGCGGGGTGGTGGGGGCGTGGCCGATGGCGCGCCGACGTGACGGGCTATCCACTGGCTATCCACAGGCCTACTGGTGGACCCACGACAGGACGACCGTTCTGCGCGACAGTGACAACATGTTCGGTCCACCAATTCCTCTGCCGTTCGACCCCAGCCTGCTCCGGCTCGGACGCGACCTGCGAGCTCGCGGCATCGAGCCATGCGCGCTCCCAACAGAGTGGTTTCGGGTCCGGCGTGGCGTATGGATCGCGACGGTCGTCTGGCAGGAACTCACCCCGGAGTATCAGCACGCTGCACGGGTGCACGCAGCGGCCATGACCTTGACCTCGAAGGTGCCGCTGGCGTTCGCCCGCGCCAGCGCTGCCGCCGTCTTGGTCCTACCCCGCATCAGCCCTTGGCCAACGCGCGTCCAGATCCTGGGCGACCCGTGGAATGGCGCGGACAACGGCCACCGCCACCGGGGCAGTCGCGCCGGCATGTCCCGGTGCATCGGCGCCTGCGATCGGTTGATGTCGCTAAATGGGCTACTGATCACCCCGGTTGCGCGCACCGTGGTCGATCTCGCCCGGTCCGACCGGCTCGATAATGCGCTCGCCGCCGGGGATCAGGCGCTGCGCCGGGAGTGGTGCTCTCGGGACGAGATCGCCGAGGAGGTTGCCGCCATACCGCGGCGCGCGCGGGGGCGCAAGCAGGCGCAACTCTTCTTCAATCTCGTCGACGGCGCCGCTCACACGGCCGGCGAGAGTCTGAGCCGGTTGGGGATGTTCCGGTTGAACGTGCCCAAGCCCATCCTGCAGTACCCCTTGGAGGACGCCGACGGTGCATTCGGATTCGCCGACTTCGGGTGGCGCATTGGTGCCGACCTGATCATCGGTGAGTTCGACGGCAAGGTGAAGTATGCGGTCGACCCCGAGCTCGGACCGAAAGCGGCCCAGGAGGCCTTGTGGCGCGAGAAGCAGCGCGAGGACCGCATACGCAGGCAAGCAGACGTCGTGCGCTGGGGGATGAAGGAAGCCACGGACCTGCGTCTCCTGGCACAGCGCCTCGCTGAGCACGGGATTCTCCCGACAGCGCACAACACCTGGTTTGATCCCCCCGCACACCCACAATGACACTGTCGGGCGGGTCGGGGGACGCCGGGACCCCCACCGCCCAGCCGAGGCCCGACCGACCGCCACAAAGCCACAAACTCGGGCTCGGCTTTCGTTCTCGGGCCTGGAAATAGGCTGGCCCGGGGACGAAAACCTGGCCCGTGACACCGACAACCCGGCCCGACAACGACAGCCCGGCCCGGCAGCCAGGCGCCCCGGCGGCCGCCTCAGGGAAAGAGTGTCGCCTGGGGCGGCGCGTGGGTCGGGTCGACGCCGTCGAAGAGGGAGGAGATCGACTCGCCGGCGTGGATGCGGCCGATGGCCTCGGCGAAGAGGCCGGCGACCGAGCGGACCTGGAGAGCCTCCCACGACTGGTGGGGCCGGGGAACGGTGTCGGTCGTGACCACCTCGGTGATCATCGGGTGGTTGGCGAGACGCTCGACGGCTTGGCCGGTGAAGAGGCCGTGGGTGCAGGCAACGGCCGCCTCGGTGCACCCGAAGTCCTTGAGCCGGTCCATCAACTCGACGATCGAGCCTCCGGTCGCGATCTCGTCGTCGAGGACGATGGCCTTCTTGCCCGCGACGTCGCCGACGATCATGTCGATGACGACCTTGTCGTCCGCCTTGCGCACCTTCGATCCGGCCGCCACGGGCAGCCGGAGGAGACGCGCGAACTGGCTCGCCGTCTTGGCGTTGCCGAGGTCGGGGGAGACGACCACGGTGTCGGTCAAGTCCTGGGCGCGGAAGTGGTCGGCGAGGATTCCGATGGCCGTCAGGTGGTCGACGGGGATCGAGAAGAAGCCATGGACCTGCGGCGCATGCAGGGTCATCGTCAGCACCCGGTGGGCGCCGGCGGCGACGATCATGTCGGCGACCAGCCGCCCGCCCATCGAGATGCGGGAGGCGTCCTTCTTGTCGGAGCGAGCGTAGGCAAAGTGGGGGATCACTGCCGTGATCTGTGCTGCCGATGCGCCCTTGGCCGCGTCGATCATCAAGAGCAACTCCATGAGCGACTCCTGCGTCGGCGGCACGACCGGCGCTATCAGATAGACGTCGCGCTGGCGGCAGTTCGCCTGCAATTGCACCTGCAGGCAGTCGTTGCTGAATCGAGTTGTGAGACTAGGGGAAAGGGGCACTCCGAGCGCATTGCAGATGCGCCCGGCAAGGGTGCGGTGGCTCGTCCCGGAGAACACCACGATTTCGCGCATACGTTCGCCGTTCCTCGATCGCCGGCATGGGGGCTGCCACCCAGCCTAGTGCGCGGCGGCCCGCCCGGACGACGCCGACCGGCCCGAGTCGACCCCGCAGAAAGGGCGGATCTGCAAATAGTGCGGTGCCGCAATAACTGCGGTATATTGGTTTCATGACGAGGGACACGGCATACGACCGGATCCGAGACGAACTGGGCGTCGCGCAGGCTGCACCGCCGGCGCAGGCGCTGCCGCACCTGCGGGCCGTCGTCGATCAGGTCACCGAACTGATCGACGAGGCGCTCGCCGCGGCGGTGCTGTCGGGGGATGAATCCCTGCGCTCGGCCGGGGCGGCGGCCGGCCTGACGGAGAACGCCGTCGGCCCGCGGCTCGCGCGCACGCCCGCTCTCGCGCCCTATGCCAATGCGGCAGGCCGGGTCACCGCGGACGGCGTGCGCCGGGCCATGTATGACGCGGAACGGGGAGCCGTGCCCCCTCCGTCAGACCAGGGGAGCAGTTCTGCGCCAATGCGATTCAAGGCACGACGAAGGAGTTCGACATGACCGATGCCGCCCTCACCCACATCTACTTCCTCCTCGACCGCTCCGGGTCGATGCAGTCCATCAAGTCCGACACCGAGGGCGGGTTCGCGGCCTTCGTCGAGGAGCAGCGCAAGACCAGCGGCCGCTGCCGGGTCACGCTCGCTCAGTTCGACACGACCTACGACGTCGTCTACCAGGACCGCGATCTGGCCGAGGTCCCGCCGCTCGACCTGCAGCCGCGCGGCATGACCGCCCTCCTGGACGCCATCGGCCGGCTCGTCACCGACGCCGGCCAGCGCCTGGCCGCCCTCCCCGAGGAGCAGCGCCCCGGCACCGTCGTCGTCGCGATCATGACCGACGGGATGGAGAACTCCAGCCACGAGTGGACCCACCCCGCCGTCAAGAGCCTCATCGAGCAGCAAGAGCAGGGCTACAACTGGCAGTTCCTCTACATGGGCGCCGACCAGGACGCCATCGAGGTCGGCAACTCCATTGGCATCGCCGCCCAGAACTCCCTGACCTACAGCCGCGGCAATGTCGACCACGCCATGGCCGCCGCGGCGAGCATGGTCGGCGACCTGCGCCGTGCCCGGGCCGCGAGCCCGGCCGCCAAGCTGCGCGGCTACTCCGACGAGGAGCGGGAGGCCTCTCGCTGAAGCAGGGTGACATCTCGACGCCCGTGAATTGACATCTCGACGGTGGGGAAATGACATCTCGACGGGGTGCGTAGGGTTGGGGCCATGGGCGTCGAGCGGGTCATGGGGATCGAGACCGAGTACGGCATCTCGCTCACGGGGGCGCCCCACGCCAACCCGATGGTGCTCTCGGGGCAGGTGGTCGCGGCATACGCCCAAGCGCACGGCGTGCGCGCCGCCCGGGGGTCCTGGGACTACGCCGACGAGGCCCCGCTGCGCGACGCCCGCGGCTTCGAGATGGGCCGCGGCGTCGCACACCCGTCACAGCTGACCGACGAGTGGGGCAGCGACGACGACCCGACACTGGCCAATGTCGTGCTCACCAATGGCGCCCGGCTGTATGTCGATCACGCCCACCCCGAATACAGCTCGCCGGAGGTGACCACGCCCCGTGCGGGTCTGACATGGGATCGCGCCGGTGAGCTGGTGATGCAGGAGGCGGTGCGCCGCCTCGCAGCATCGCCGCCGGGGATCAACCTCTACAAGAACAACACCGACGGCAAGGGCAGCTCTTACGGCACGCACGAGAACTACCTCATGCGCCGCTCGACGCCGTTCGCGCAGATCGTCACGCACCTGACGCCGTTCTTCGTCGCCCGGCAGGTCATGTGCGGGTCGGGGCGGGTGGGCATCGGCGTCGACTCGCGGGTCCCGGGCTATCAGATCGCCCAGCGCAGCGACTTCTTCGAGACCGAGGTCGGTCTCGAGACCACGCTCAAACGGCCGATCATCAACACCCGGGACGAGCCGCACGCGACGGCGGACAAGTATCGCCGGCTGCACGTCATCATCGGCGACGCCAACCACTGCGATGTCGCCGGGCTGCTCAAGCTCGGCTCGACGTCCCTGGTGCTCGAACTCATCGAAGCCGACGCCGTCACCGACCGGCTCAGCGTGCGCCACCCGGTCGCCACTCTCCAGGCGATCTCGCACGACCCCACCCTCAATCACGTGATCGAGCTCGAGGACGGCCGCAAGCTCACCGCCGTCCAACTGCTCTGGCGCTACTACGAGATGGTCGACGCCCGCCTGGACCAGACCGGCGAGGGGGAGCAACCGCATACCGCCGAAGTCATGCGCTGGTGGGCCGACGTGCTCGGCAAACTCGAGCGCGACCCGATGAGTGCGGCCGCGGAGGTCGACTGGGTCGGCAAACTCCGTGTCCTGCAGGCGTATCAGGAGCGCGAAGGCCTTGCTTGGAACGACCCGAAGCTGAAGGCCATCGACATCCAATGGTCGGACGTGCGCCCCGACAAGGGACTCTTCAACAAGCTGCGGGCGGCCGGGCGGTTCACCGAGCTGATCCCGGAGGAGGAGGCGCGCCGCGCGGTCACCGCGCCGCCGGAGGACACGCGCGCCTACTTCCGCGGCCGCTGCCTCGAACGCTTCCCCGACAATGTCGTCGCCGCCTCCTGGGACTCGCTCATCCTCGAGGTCCCCGGCGTGCGAGCGCTGCGCCGGGTGCCCATGATGGAGCCCCTCAAGGGCACCCGGGACGCCGTCGGCGACCTGCTGGACGATGCCTCCGACGTCGGCGAGCTCCTCGCCGCCCTGGCCGCCGCCGACTGAGAACGGCATCCGGCCGGCCCCGCACCGCGCGAACCGCCGGCGCCGTGTTCGGGGCGGGCATCATGCGCGCCCTCCCCGCGCTGGCGGCCGGACGTGACATAGGCTCGGGAGGGACGAAGGGAGTTTGCCGATGGCAGGCCAGGAGCAGGTGCGTCCGACGCGCCGTGGCGGGGACGACGACGGGCCCGAGAGCGACGGCGGGCAGGTCCAGGCGCGCAGCGAGAATCTCGACCAGGACGTCGACAGCATCCTCGACGAGATCGACGGGGTGCTGGAGTCCAATGCCGAGGAGTTCGTCAAGAGCTTCGTGCAGAAGGGTGGCCAGTGAGCGGTCGCGGCCCGGGCCGGCTCCCGGACGCCTTCCGCGCGCCCGGATCCTCCTCTTTCACCGAGTTCCTCGGCGTGCACGCACCCGACCTGCTGCCCTCCCGGCGCACGCTGCCGAAGGGCCCGGTCGATGCGCCCCATGGCACGACGATCGTCACCTTGACCTACGCCGGTGGCCTGCTGATGGCCGGTGACCGGCGCGCGACGATGGGCAATATCATCGCCAACCGCGACATGGAGAAGGTCTTCGCCGCCGACGACTTCTCCGTCATCGGGATCGCCGGCACGGCGGGGCTGGCGATCGAACTCGTGAAGCTCTTCCAGGTCGAGTTGGAGCACTACGAAAAGATCGAGGGCGCCCTGATGTCCTTGGAGGGCAAGGCGAATCGTCTCGCGACGATGATCCGCGGCAACCTCGGCATGGCCATGCAAGGACTGACCGTCGTCCCGGTCTTCGGTGGCTACGACCTGGACGCGAGCCAGGGCCGGATCTTCTCGTACGACGTGACCGGCGGGTGCTACGAGGAGCACGACCACCACACCATCGGCTCCGGCTCGCTCTTCGCCCGCGGCTCCCTGAAGAAGCTGTGGCGACCCGGCCTGGACGTCGACCAAGCCCTGCACGTCGCGGTCGAGGCGCTCTACGACGCGGCCGACGACGACTCCGCCACCGGAGGCCCCGACCTGACCCGGCGCATCTGGCCCACGGTCGCCTACGTCGAGGCCCACGGCGTCCGGTTCGCCGACGAGCCGGCCGTGCACGCTGCTGTCGAGGACGTCGTCGCAGCCCGCACGGGCAACCCCGGAGGTGCGCGATGACCCAGCCGCCGTTCTACGTCTCGCCCGAACAGGTGATGAAGGACCGGGCCGACTTTGCACGCAAGGGCATCGCTCGCGGCCGGTCGGTCATCGTCGTCGGATACGACAAGGGCATCGCCTTTGTCGCCGAAAACCGTTCTCGCGCTCTGCACAAGGTCTCGGAGATCTATGACCGCATCGGCTTCGCCGCCGTCGGCAAGTACAACGAGTTCGAGAACCTGCGCGTCGCCGGCATCCGCTACGCCGACATGCGCGGCTACTCCTACGACCGATCCGACGTCACCGCCCGTGGGCTCGCCAACGCCTACGCCCAGACCCTGGGCACCGTCTTCATCCAGGAGTCGAAGCCGTTCGAGGTCGAGATCGTCGTCGCCGAGGTCGGCAAGACCGCCGACGAGGACCAGATCTATCGCCTCATGTATGACGGTTCGGTCGCCGACGAGGTGGGCTTCGTCGCGATGGGCGGCGCCGCCGAGCCGATCGAGGCCGGCCTGAAGGAGCAGTGGCGAGCCGGTATGCCGCTGTCGGAGGTGCTCCAGATGGCCGTCCGCCTGCTGGGGCAGGATCCCGCCGGGGGTGAGGCTCGCACCCTCGAGCCGACCGCGCTCGAAGTGGCGGTGCTGGACCGCACCCGCCCGCGACGAACCTTCCGCCGCATCAATGGCGACCTGCTCGCCAGCCTGCTGAGCGAGACGGACCCGACCAGCGACGCTCCCACGGATGAGGCAAGTCTCGGCGAGACGCATGTCTCGACCAACCCCCAGACGCAGCGCCCGGGCGCGGAGGCGACGCCCGACGGCGACTGAGGCGGGCGGCATACCCGACATGAAGCGGCGGATCTACGGCATCGAGACCGAGTTCGGCATCACCTGCGTCGCCGGCGGGCAGCGAACGCTGACGCCGGACGAGGTGGCGCGCTACCTCTTCCGCAAGGTCGTCTCGTGGGGACGATCGTCGAATGTCTTCTTGAGCAACGGTTCTCGGCTCTATCTCGACGTCGGCTCGCACCCGGAATATGCGACCGCCGAGTGCGACGACATCGTCGATCTCGTCGCCCACGACAAGGCCGGCGAGCAGATCATCAACGATCTCGTCGCCGACGCGACCGAGCGGCTCGCCGAGGACAATGTCGCCGGCGAGATCTACGTCTTCAAGAACAACACCGACTCGGCCGGCAACTCCTATGGCTGCCACGAGAACTACCTCATCGGGCGCGGGGGAGAGTTCCACGACTTCTCCGAGGTGCTCATACCCTTCCTCGTCAGCCGCCAGCTCATCGCCGGCGCCGGCAAGATCGTCGCCCAGCCCAAAGGCTCCGTCTTCTGCCTCAGCCAGCGCGCCGACCACATCTGGGAGGGCGTCTCCTCCGCGACCACCCGGAGCCGGCCCATCATCAACACCCGCGACGAACCGCACGCCGACGCCGAGCACTACCGCCGCCTGCACGTCATCGTCGGCGACTCCAACCTCTCGGAGACCACCACACTGCTCAAGGTCGGCAGCTGCGACCTCATCCTGCGGATGATCGAGGAAGGCGCCACGCTGCGCGATCTGACGCTGGACAACGCGATCCGGGCGATCCGCGACATCAGCAGCGACCTGACCGGTCGCCGCACCGTCAAACTCGCCAACGGCCGCCAGCTCAGCGCGCTCGATCTCCAGAGTGAATTCTTCAACAAGGCAACAGAGTTCGCCGCGAGCAAGGGTTATGACGATCCGGTCACCAAGCGGGTGCTCGACCTCTGGCGGCGCACGCTCGAAGCGGTCGAGAGCGGTGACCACAGCGACATCGACACCGAGATCGACTGGGCGATCAAGCACAAACTCCTGAGCGCGTATGCCGCCAAGCACGGACTCGACTGGAGCCATCCCCGCCTGGCGCAGCTCGACCTCGCCTATCACGACATCGACCCCGATCGTGGGCTGTTCAACGTCTTGCAGCGCCGCGGGCTCGCGGCGCGGGTGGTGGACGGGGCACGCGTCGAGGCCGCCAAGGACGACCCGCCCCAGACGACCCGAGCCAAGCTGCGGGGCGAATTCATCAAGGTGGCCAAGGAACACCGGCGCGACTACACGGTCGACTGGGTGCACCTGAAGCTCAACGACCAGGCCCAGCGGACCGTCTTGTGCAAGGACCCCTTCCTCGCCAAGGACCACCGGGTCGAGCGCCTCATCCAGGGCATGACTACCGGCGCGATCCCGCAGCCCTGAGCCCGCGGCATACCGTCCGCGGCGGGCCAACGGCCACCGGGCTCGGAACTTTCACCCATGTGTCCGGGTTATGGTGGGGTGAACCCAGGCGGCCCGACGGGCCGCGGATCCCCTCCCCGAAAGCTGTTATCACCGTGCCTGCTGCCCGTCGCGCCACCCGCGCGCTGACCGCACTGACCGCCGCGTCCGCACTCACCCTGGGTCTGGTGGCCTGCGGATCCGGCAGCTCCTCATCCTCCTCCTCGTCCACCTCAGCCGGCCCCGGATCCGAGGCGAGCGGCTCCGCAAGCGCCTCGGCCGGCGGATCGGCGAGTGGCTCCGCCAGCGCCTCGGCCACCGCGGCGACCGACGGTTCCATCGACGACATCAAGGTCAGCGGCGGCGACGACAAGACCGCCCCCAAGATCGACCTCGCCAAGAAGCCCTTCGGCGTCGCGAAGTACACCTCCAAGGTCCTCAAGGAAGGCACCGGCGACGCCACGAACGCCAAGAGCGTCGCCGTCGTCGACTACGTGCTCGTCAACGGCACCGACGGCAAGACCCTCGACGAGAACTTCTCGACCGAGGCGGCGGGCTTTGACGTCGGTGACGAGAGCCTGATCCAGGGTCTGCGCGCGGCCCTGACCGGAGTCAAGAAGGGCTCCCGTGTCGTCGCCGCCCTCACCCCGAACGACACCTTCGGCCCCCAGGGCAACGCCCAGGCCGGCGTCGCGGGCACAGACACGCTCATCTTCGTCTTCGACGTCGCTGACGTCGTGACCAAGCTCGACGCCGCGACCGGCAAGACGGTCACCCCGACGGCCGGCCTGCCCAAGGCGACCTGGCAGGAGGGCAAGCCCGCCACCTTCGAGATGCCGAAGTCCGACCCGCCCAAGGAGTTGGTGATCCAGAAGCTCATCGAGGGCGAGGGCGCCAAGGTCGAGAAGGGTGACACCGTCTTCGTGACCTACACCGGGGCACTGTGGCGCAACGGCGAGGTCTTTGACTCCAGCTTCAAGCAGAGCCCCACGGCGAGCTTCAGCTTCCCCGTCGGCGCAGGCAAGGTCGTCGCCGGCTGGGACAAGGGCATCGAGGGTCAGAAGGTCGGTTCGCGCCTGCTGCTCGTCGTGCCCCCGAAGGACGGCTACGGCGACGCCGGCCAGGGCGACATCAAGGGCGACGACACGATGGTCTTCGTCGTCGACATCCTCGGCAAGTACTGATCGACTCCACGACACCCCGACAAGGAGCCCACATGCCCTTCGACCCCAACACCGAGCGTCCCGAGATCGACTTCCCCGAGGGCGCTCCGCCTGCTGACCTCGTCATCGAGGACATCTGGGAAGGCGACGGCGCGGAGGCCACCCGCGGCTCGACCGTGCTCGCGCACTACCTCGGCGTCGCCCACTCCACCGGTGCGGAGTTCGACGCCTCCTGGAACCGGGGCGCGCCGCTCGACTTCCGCCTCGGGGTCGGCCAGGTCATCGCCGGATGGGACCGCGGCATCGTCGGGATGAAGGTCGGCGGTCGCCGCAAGCTGACGATCCCCGCGCACCTCGCCTACGGCGACCGCGGCGCCGGCGGCGCCATCAAGCCGGGTGAAACCCTCATCTTCGTCGTAGACCTGGTGGACGTGCGGTAGGCCACTGACCAGTCCGCATACCGGGGCCTAGGCTTGGGGTATGACAGCGCAGTCGCCGGATCTGCCCTACCCGAGTTCGGCCGAGGTCCCGGCCGGAGCCATCGTCGTCGGCATCGACGGCCGCGAGGAGGACGCCAACGCGCTGGACTGGGCCGCCGCCGAGGCCGTCAGTCTCGGTGCACCGGTGCACGTGATCACAGCCCTGGACATCGACCTGCCCCTCGCCGGTGGTGGTGAGGCCGTGCCGATGGCGTTGATCGAGGATGCGCTCGACGACGACGCGACCGCCCGCCTCGAGCGGGCCTGCGCGCGCGTGGCCGAGCGGGCACCGGGGGTCCCTGTCACGGCATACCGCTCATCGGGCCGGGCCGCGCGGGTCCTGCTCGACGCCAGCGAGCGGGCGCGGACAGTGGTCCTCGGGTCGGCGCGCGGCGGGAACCTCGAGCGGATTCTGCTCGGCGCCACGTCCACCTCGGTCGTCGCCCTCGCCCGGTGCCCGGTCGTGGTCGTGGGACCGGTGCTGCCCGAGGACGGCGATATCGTCGTCGCCTTCGACGACAGCCCGCACAGCCGCGCCGCGTTGTGGTATGCCGCGGCCACGGCCGAGCGCCTGCGGGTGCCGGTTCGCGTGGTCAGCGGATGGTTCTTGGAAGTCGTCGACGGAGTGGTGGCCACCACCCCGGGTTCGCCGCAATACGAGAAGGTCAAGCAGCGGCTGCACGGGAGCATCGACGCGGCCCTCGAGCCGGTCATCGCGGCCCACCCCGATGTGGCGTTCACCGCGGTCGTGAAGCAGGGAAAGATCGTCGATATCGTTCTCGCAGAATCGAACGACGCACGCCTGCTGGTGCTCGGCACCCGCGGCCGCGGTGGCATCGCCGGGATGCTCTTCGGCTCGGTCAGCCGCAAGGTCCTGCAAACGGCCGGCGTCCCGGTCGCCGTCCTGAGCCACGGCGCGTAACTCACTGCCGGCATCAGCGGGCTTCGGCCGACCCGAGCGTGCGCGCCACCGCTCGGCCTGCGGCCGCCTGCGCGAGGAAATACTCCTTGTCGGCGTCCAGGCCGCGGCCCATGCTCGACAGGGGGATCGGGCAGGCGCGCAGCGCCTCGAGCAGCCCGTCGACCGGCTCGCTGATCAAGGTCACCTGACCGCGCGCCCCGGCAGCAAGATCGCCCGCCTGCTGCGCCACCAGAGCCCCGAATTCGCCGGGCAGGTGCGGCACGATCAGGCTCGCCTCACCGAGGACGACCCGGCCGAATGCGGTCCGGCTGTGGTGGGAGATGCCGTGGTGGCGTTCGCGGGCGTCCGCCGCGCTGATGCGCAGGGCGCCGAAGCCGCGTCCGCCGAGGACGTGCACCGCGTTGAGAGCCTCGCCGGCCGCCAGACCCGTGAAGCCGTATGGCGTTCCCGTGCCGACATTTCCGGGCCCCTGGGCAACCACCACGAGGTCAGCGGCAAAGACGTACCTGGCCGCCAGCAGCCCCGAATGCAGCGTCACCGCCTCGAAGTCACCGCCGAAGGCCTGCCCGACCGTCCCCGTCGCTGTCAGCCAACCCAGTTCGGCGAGCCGCGCGAGCGTCATCGAGAAGGCCGCCGGCAGCGCACCGCCGTCGGTGTAGAGGTGGACGACCCGTGCCTGCGGCGCCAGCGACCGGACCCCCACCAGGATCGGCGCCAGCGCCGAGTGCACGTCGGCGACGAGCACCGGCAGTCCGGCCAGGTCCCCGGCGGCGGCCGACCCGGACGAGAGCACCCCGTGGTGCGGGCTCTCCTGTTCGTCGACGGCCAGCACGATCTGCTGTTGCGGGGTGTATCGGGCCTTGACGATATGACCCGGCCCCGCCGGCGGATCCGGCGGCAACCGATCTGGTGCGGCGACCACGAACGCCAGCCCGCCCGTCCCGAGCCCGCGCTCCAGGGCCGAGGTGGTGAGCAGCACCCGGTCGCCGGCACCCAACACACCCACCAGGTCGACATACCCGAGAGCGCGCACGCGCGGCCCCGGCGCCTGGCCGGGGGAGTCGAGGTCGACGGCATACTGCACCGCCCGCCCCCAGGACCGCTCCACCGCGGCGACCGTCCCGACTCGCCAGTGCATCACGGGCTCAGCGTAATGAGCCAGCACGCGATCCCTCCGGTAGCGTCGACCTGACATGCCACCCAGCAACTCCCCGGCCGCCAAGACCGAGCGGCTGATGAATCTCGTGATGACGCTGCTCTATACGCGCCGTCCGCTCTCGCGCGCCCGGATCCGCGAGACCGTCGAGCAATACCGGCTGGCGCCGACCGACGAGGCCTTCGAGCGGATGTTCGAGCGGGACAAGGAGGAGCTGCGCGAACTCGGCATCCCGCTGGCCACCGAGGAGATCAGCGCCGGCTGGGAGGACGAGCCCGGCTATCGCATCCACGCCCGCGACTACGCGCTGCCGCAGATCCGCTTCGATGCCGACGAACTCGCCGTCCTGGGGCTCGCCGCACGCGCGTGGTCCCACGCGACGCTCGCCGCCCCCGCCGCCACGGCCCTGCGCAAGCTGCGCGCCAGCGGCGTCGAACCCGACGACGAGGCCTTCGCCTTCGTCGAGGCCCGCCTCGGCACGAGCGAGCCGGCGTTCGGGCCGCTCTTCGACGCCGTGCTCGCGCAGGCGCCGGTGCGCTTCGGGTATGCCCGCCCGGGTGACGAGGCCGCGACCCGGCACGTCCAACCGTGGGGCCTGACGTCCCAGTCCGGCCACTGGTATCTCACCGGGCTGGACACCGACCGCGGCGAGCCGCGCGTCTTCCGCCTCTCGCGGATCTCCGGCAAGGTCACCCGGGCCGGCAAACCGGGGTCGTATGCCGTGCCGGCCGACCACGACCCGGTCGCCATGATCCGGGGTCGCCGGGAGGGCGGCCGGCTCGACCTGGTGCGGCTGCGCGTGCAGTCAGGTTCGGGAAATGCCTTGCGGCACAGGGGGATCGAGACGGCCGGGGATGACGGTTGGGACAAGGTCGAGCTGCCCTACAGCGACCCGGGGGATATCGCTCACGAGCTGGCCTCCTATGGCGCCAGCCTGATCGTCGAGGAACCGCCCGCCGTGCGCGACGCCGTCATCGCGGTGTTGCGGGCCGGCGCCGACGCCCACGAGGAGGTCGGCCCATGACGCCCGAAGGCGCGAGCGGACGGCTGGCTCGCCTGCTCTCGATCGTGCCCTGGCTCGTGAACCGGCAGGGTGTCGATATCACCCACGCTGCCGCCGAGCTGGGCGTGACGGAGGCCCAGTTGCGCGACGACCTCGAGCTGCTGTTCATGTGCGGCTACGGGTCGATGACCGACGAACTCATCGACGTCTCGACCGAGGGTGGGCGCATCCTCATCTCCAACGCCGACACCATCGCCCAGCCGTTGCGGCTGACCCGCGCCGAGGCGCTCACCCTCATGGTGGGGCTGCGGGCGCTTCTCGGCGCGGAGGGAGTGGCCGACTCCACCGTCATCGAACGCACCCTGGCCAAGCTCGACGAAGCGGCCGCGAGCGCCGGCGACGTGGCGGGCAAGGTGGAGGCCGTCCTCGCGGACGACTCGGCGGAGCACGTGCGCGAGGTCGTCGCCGATGCCCTGCGCCGGGGCCGGCGCCTGCAGCTGCGCTATCTGGTGCCGGCGCGCGACGAGAGCACCGATCGGGCGGTGGACCCGATGCGCCTGGTCAGCCTCGACGGCCGCTGGTACCTCGAGGGCTGGTGCCACCGGGCTGAGGACACCCGCCTGTTCCGGCTCGACCGGGTCGAGGACATCGAGGTCCTCGACGCCGACGGCACCCCGCCCGCCGGAGCCCGGGCGCGTGACCTGGCCGCCGGGACCTTCGTTGCGTCCCAGCGCGATCCGCTGGTGACGCTGGAGTTGCGGCCGGGCTGGGAGTGGGTGGGGGAGTACTACCCCACCGAGTCCCTCGCCCGCGCCGACGGGGTCACGACGGTGACCTTGCGGGTCGGGGACCGTGAGTGGGTGCGCCGGCTGGCCCTGCGCGCCGGCGGCGGGGTCCTCGTGCGCGAGCCGGCGGACCTGGCCGCCGAGGTGGCGGGCAGCGCGCGGGCCGCGCTCGCGGCATACGGAGCGTGAGGCACGGTATGCCGTGGTGGGCCTCGGCGCTGGTCTTCCTCGCCATCCTCGTGGGGGGCGGGTGGTGGCTGTGGCGCCACGTCCGTGCGACGTGGCGGTCCGTGCGCGCCCTGAACGACCAGGTGAGCGAGGCGTCGCTCCTGATCGCCGAACTGGATCGCACGGCCTCGCGGCTGCCCACGTCAGGCGATGTTCATCTGGCGGTCTTCACGCATCCATACGACGCCCACAGGGAACGCACAAGAACGCGTGCCATCGTTGCTGACGAGCGACGAGCCCGGCGCGAGCCGAAGCTCCCGCCCTGGGCTCGCCGTTGAACCCACCCCACGAGGTGTCCGCGCCGCGCTTCGGCACTTCGCGAGGGCCCCGGTCGCCTTGACCCTAGAATGAATCCGACGACACACCAACGTGAAAGGCGCGTCATGCCCAACCTTGGTCCCACCGAGCTGATCATCATCGCCCTGGTGATCATCCTGCTCTTCGGATGGAAGCGCCTGCCCGACGCCGCCCGCTCCCTCGGGCGCTCCGCCCGCGTGTTCAAGTCCGAGGTCAACGAGATGAAGGCCGAGGACGAGGCGCGCAAGCGCGCCGACGGCACCATGACCACCGGCACCACGACCACCGGCACGACGACCACCGGCTCCGCCGGCTCGACGACGGTCGAGGGTTCGGCGCTGCGCGAGGACAACAGCCCGCGGACGGACAACCAGTCCGGTCATACGCACTGACGTGGCGCCCGGCCTGCCGGGCAGCGCCAAACGGGCAGCCCGCAAGGCGAACCCCGAGGGGCGCATGTCCCTCATCGAACACCTCATCGAGTTCCGGCAACGGCTGATCAAGGCCGCCCTGGCCCTGGTGGTCTGCTCGATCATCGGCTGGTTCCTCTACGACTGGGTCTATGCGCACTTGACGGCTCCGATGGAATCCGTTGCGGCCGAACGCGGAATCGAGGCCGACAAGGTTGCCCTCAACTTCGCCGGTCTGACCACGGCCTTCAGCCAGCGCGTCAACCTCAGTGTCTGGCTCGGGCTGATCATGGCCAGCCCGGTGATCATGTACCAGCTGTGGGCCTATATCGTCCCGGCCCTGACGAAGAAGGAGAAGCGCGTCTCGATGGCCTTCGTGGCCGTCACCGTGCCGCTCTTCCTCATCGGCTGCGCGTTCGGCTACTGGGTGCTGCCCAAGGCCGTCGAGATCCTCCTCAGCTTCACGCCGGTCAACGCCTACAACCTGCCCGAAGCGGCGATGTACTTCCGCTTCGTCACCCGGCTCATCCTCGTCTTCGGCGTCACCTGGGTGATGCCGGTGGCGCTCGTCGGGCTGATCTTCGCCGGCATCATCCCGGGCAATGCCCTCTTCAAGCAGTGGCGCCCGGCGCTGGTGCTGATCTTCATCATCTCGGCCATCGTGACCCCGACTCCCGACCCGGTCACGATGTTCTTCATGGCCGGACCGCTCATCGTCCTCTATTTCATCGCGGCCTGGATCGGGATCCTCATCGGCCGGCGCCGCGCCAAGAACGCCCCCGACTGGACGAAATACGCCGACGACGAGGCCTCGCCCCTATAACCTGCTGCCCGTGCCCGACGCTGCAGCCGAGAATCCCGCCGGCCCTAGGTCCGGGGAGATCTCGGGCACCCGCGTCGGCCTGGTCGTCAACCCGCACGCCGCCGCCGGGAGCGGGAACCGGATCGGGGCCCGGCTGATGCGCGAACTGGGTGCCGCCGGCTTCGACATCGTCCATCTCTCCGGCCCGACGGCCGGAGCGGCCCTCGCCAACGCCCGGCGATCGATCTCCGAGGATCGCCTCGACCTGCTCGTCGTCGCCGGGGGCGACGGGATGACGCACCTGGGCGTCAACGCCTGCGCCGGCACCGACATACCCCTCGCCGTCGTCGCGGTGGGCACGGGCAACGACATCGCCGGCGCCCTGGGCCTGCCCGTGCGTGACGTCGAGGCGTCGGTGGCGATGATCGCCGCCGGGCGCACGCGGCCCGTGGACGCGGGGCGCGTCGACGGCGACCATCACCGGCCGTGGTTCGGCGGCACGCTGTATGCCGGGTTCGACGCGGTCGTCAACGCGCGCGCCAACGCGTGGTCCTGGCCGCGGGGGCAGTCGCGCTACAACCTCGCCGTCGTCCGCGAACTCCCGGTCTTCAGCGCCATCCCGTATGCCGTGACGATCGACGGCACCCGCACCGAAACCGAGGCGATGCTGGTCATTGTGGCCAATGCTTCGTCATACGGTGGCGGGATGCACGTAGCCCCACACGCGCTCATGGACGACGGACTCTTCGACGTGATGATCCTCCACAAGATCAGCCGGCCCGAGTTCCTGCGCGTCTTCCCCAAGGTCTTCTCCGGCACCCACGTCGACCACCCGGCCGTCCAGATCACCCGCGGCCGGCGCGTGCTGCTCGAAGCGGACGGGATCACCGCCTTCGCCGATGGCGAGCCCTTCCGCCGGGTGCCGCTGCGGGCCGAAGTCGTGCCCGGCGCGGTGCGCGTCGTGGTCCCCGCGTCATGAGCCATCTCGCGGCCTTCGAGGCCTCTTTGAGTTTCCCGCTCGATCCCTTCCAGCGGGACGCGTGCGCGGCGGTGGAGGCCGGCAAGGGGGTGCTCGTCGCGGCGCCGACCGGAGCGGGCAAGACGGTGGTGGGGGAGTTCGCGGTCTCCCTGGCGCTCACGCGCGGGCAGAAGGCGTTCTACACCACGCCCATCAAGGCCCTCTCCAACCAGAAGTACACCGATCTGGTCGCACGGCACGGCAGCGCGAATGTCGGTCTGCTGACGGGGGATTCGTCGATCAACGGCGAGGCGCCCATCGTCGTGATGACGACCGAGGTGCTGCGCAACATGATGTATGCCGGGTCCTCCTCCCTGACCGGGCTCGGATTCGTCGTCATGGACGAGGTGCACTACCTCGCCGACCGGATGCGCGGGGCGGTGTGGGAGGAGGTCATCATCCACCTGCCGCCGTCGGTGCAGCTGATCTCGCTCTCGGCCACCGTCAGCAACGCCGAGGAATTCGGCGACTGGCTCGAACTCGTCCGGGGCAACCACGCCGTGATCGTCTCCGAGCACCGGCCGGTGCCGCTGTGGCAGCACATGCAGGTCGGGTCCCGGATGTTCGACCTCTTCGCCGATTCGACCGCGGGTCCGCGGCGCGGCGGCGAGATCCCGCGGTTGAACCCCTATCTCACCGACGCGATCCGGCAGGCCGAACAGCGCGGGTATGCCGAGGCGGCGGCCCGCCGGGGTGCGCGCGGCCGCGGCGGCGACCCGGACCGCCGCCGCCGGCCCGAAACGGCCGTGCGCACCGCCGGGGGACACGCCACCCGCACCGAGATCATCCGCGACCTGGACCACCAGGGGCTGCTGCCGGCGATCACCTTCATCTTCAGTCGCGTCGGCTGTGACGCCGCCGTCGGCCAGCTGCTCGGCAACGGCATCCGGCTGATCCCCGAGGAGCAGGGCGAGCGCAACCGGCGGCTGGTCGAGGAGCGCTCGGCGAGCCTGGCCGACGAGGACCTCGGCGTCCTCGGCTACTGGGACTTCGTCGAGGGGATCTCGCGTGGTTTCGCGGCTCACCACGCCGGGATGCTGCCGACCTTCCGCGAGATCGTCGAGGAACTCTTCACCGCCGGCGCCATCCGGGCCGTCTTCGCCACGGAGACCCTGGCGCTCGGCATCAACATGCCGGCGCGCACGGTCGTGCTGGAGAAGCTGGTGAAGTTCAACGGCGAGTCGCATGTCGACCTCTCGCCGGCCGAATACACCCAGTTGACCGGACGGGCCGGCCGCCGCGGCATCGACATCGAGGGGCACGCCCTCGTGGTGTGGCGGCGCGGCGTCGACCCGGTCTATGTCGCTGGGCTCGCTTCGACGCGCACCTACCCGCTGCGCTCGAGTTTCCGGCCGTCCTACAACATGGCCGTCAATCTCGTTGCGCAAGTGGGGCGTTCGCGGGCGTCGGAGGTGCTGCAAACGTCGTTCGCGCAGTTCCAGGCGGACCGGTCCGTCGTGGGGTTGGTGCAGGAGGGCAAGGACCGGCAGGCGGCGTTGGAGGGCTATGCCGAGGCGATGCACTGTCATCTCGGGGACTTCCGGGAGTATGCCGCGATCCGCCACCAGATCTCCCAGCTCGAGAAGGAGGGGGCCAAGGCGCGGTCGGCGGCCCGCAAGGCCGAGGCAGCCGTCTCGCTGGAGGCGCTGCGGGTCGGCGACATCATCACCATCCCCGCCGGCCGGCGCGCCGGGCTTGCCGTGGTCATCGAGCCGTCCCGGTCCTATCGCGGGGAGACCTCGCTGCCCACCGTGTTGACCGAGGACAAGCACGTCAAGACCCTCACGCTGAGCGACATCCCCACCGCTGTCACGGCGATGGGGTCGATGCCGGTGCCCCGGCACTTCAACGCCAAGTCGCCGAAATCCCGCCGAGACCTGGCGACGACGCTGCGCATCAAGGCACCACGCCGCCCGCGGGAGGTCGACCCCGCCACGGCCGGCCGCGCGGCGGCCGGGGGTGAGGACGCCCGGATCGCCGGACTGCGCCGCCAGTTGCGGGCCCATCCGTGCCACGCCTGCCCGGACCGTGAGGAGCACGCCCGCTGGTCCGATCGCTGGTGGCGACTGCGCCGGGAGTCCGACGGCCTGACCCGGCAGGTGGAGGCTCGCACCAACACCGTCGCCAAGACCTTCGAACGCATCTGCGGCCTGCTGACCGACCTCGGCTATCTCGTCGACGGCGGCGAGGCGGTCAGCCCGGACGGGGAGCGGCTGCGGCGGCTCTATTCGGACCGGGACCTGCTGACGGCCGAGTGCCTGCGCCAAGGCGTCTGGAAGCGCCTGGACTCCTCCGAACTCGCGGCGTGCGTGTCGATGCTCGTGCACGAGCCGCGCTTCGGCGAGACCGATCCGCAGCCGCGGATGCCCACCGAAGGCGTCGCCGAGGCGGCCGCGCGGATGCTCGACATCTGGGCGAGCCTGGAGGAGCGGGAGGAGGCGGCGCGGCTGCCGCATACCCCCATGCCCGACGCCGGACTGGCGTGGTCGGTGCACCGGTGGGCCGCCGGCCAGCGTCTCGATGTCGTGCTCAAGGACACCGACCTGGCTGCCGGCGACTTCGTCCGCCGCTGCAAGCAGGTCGTCGACCTGCTCGGCCAGATCGCCGACGCCGCCCCCGAACCCCACCTGCGCACCCTCGCCCGCCAGGCCACCACGTCCGTCATGCGCGGCGTCGTCGCCGCCGACCGCCTCGACTGAAAACCGTTGGGGCCCAGTAACCTCTGCTAGCTGAGGCTAGTCAAATCAGCACAGCTAGGACAGTGTGCTGATTTGACTAAGGTCTGCTGAGTTGCGTCGCGGGATCGCCGTATGCCGCGCGCTGGGTCGCTTGGAGTTGGCGGGCCAAGGCGCGTGCCTTCTCCACCTTCTGGCGCACGACAGCCAACTGGAGCACTTCGTCGGGCTGGATCCGGGCAAAGGCCCAGCCGTCGAGCCGCAGGTCGTCCTCGCGGAGCTTCTCCTTCGCGGACCAGAGCCTGTCCACGGCCGTGACAAAGTCCCCGCTGGTGGCCATGTGAGGTCCCCGCTGGTGGCCAAGTAAAAGTCCCCACCCTCTGCTCGTGTCGTCCATGAGCTGAGCCCCTGGGCGGTGGACGGTGGCGGTGTCTAGCCAGTCACCGCACCGCCCAGGGAGCTCCATTGAAGAACATGAGGGAAGAGTTGGACATCATCACCGCCTACCAGAAGGTCGGCACCTACCGAGGAGCCGCGGACATCTGCGGCACCACGCACAAGACCGTCAAGCGCGTCGTGGAGCGTCACGCCGCGGGCCAGGACCGTCCGGTGCGTGCACCGCGGCCGGCGAACTACGAGGACGTGCGCACGCTCGTGGCCCAGGACGTCAAGGACACCAGGGGCCGGATCAGTGCCAAGCGGCTGCTGCCCAGGGCCCGCGCTGCCGGGTACACCGGCTCGGCCCGCAACTTCCGCCGCCTCGTGGCCCAGGAGAAGAAGGCGTGGCGGGCCCAGCACGGGCGGACCCACCGGCCGGCGTCGTGGTCCCCGGGTGAGCACCTGGTCATCGACTGGGGCGTGATCGCCGGCGTGCACGTCTTCGCCGCGGTGTTGGCCTGGTCAAGGTTCCGGTTCGTCCGCTTCGCCGCTGATGAGAAGGCCGCGACGACGATGGCGATGCTGGCCGAGTGCTTCGAGGTCCTCGGCGGCACACCCAAGGTCGTCCTCGCCGACCGGATGGGGTGCCTGAAGGGCGGGGTGGTCGCCAACCGGGTCGTGCCCACGCCCGACTATGTCCGCTTCGCCACGCACTACCGGTTCCGGCCTGACTTCTGCGAGGCGGCGGACCCGGAGTCCAAGGGGATCGTGGAGGCCCTCGTCCGCTACGGCAAGGACGACCTGGCCCGCCCGCTCATCCTCGAGCATGCCGGTTCCGGGGACCTGGCCGCCGGCGCCGCCCGGGTTCTGGCCGACCTCGGTGGCGCCAACCAGCGCGCGGCGGACTGGTGTGCGGAGGTCAACGCCGCGCTCCACTCAGAGATCGCCGCCGTCCCGGACCAACGGTTGGCCAAGGAGGTGGACCTGCTCACTGAGCTGCCCTCGCTGCGCCCGCTCATCGGGCCAGCACCGGTGAGGCGCAAGGTCGACAAGCTGTCCACGATCCGCCTGGGTTCGGCCCGGTACTCGGTGCCCACCGCGCTGATCGGCACCCAGGTCGGTGTCCTCGTCGACGGCGCCCGGGTGCTGATCCTGGACGTCGGTACCGGGCAGGTCCACGCCGAGCACCCCCTCGTTGGCCCGGGTGAGGCTTCGGTCCTCGATGAGCACTACGGAGGTGCTCGCCCACCGGTCCCGGTGCGGGCGATCCGCCCGCGCAGCGCGGCGGAGAAGGACTTCTGCTCCCTCGGTCCGGCCGCGGAGGCGTTCATCGCCGGTGCCGCCGGCGCCGGGCACACCCGCCTGGGTCCAGAGCTGGCCGAGCTGAACACCCTCACCGCCGCCCACGGACAGGCCGCGATGGTCGCAGCCCTGGAGCGAGCCACCGCCTTTGGTCGGTGGAAGGCCAGCGATGTCCGCTCGATCCTGGCCGCCGGCACCGGCGTCCCGACCCCGCGCCCGGCCGGGGACGCGCTGGTCATCGACCTGCCGACCAGTACGGGGCGGTCGCTGGCCGAGTACGCCCCGGCCACCAAGGCGGTGTCCTCGTGAGCACCACCGCACCACCGTTGGACGCGGACCTGACCGCGGGGCTGCGCCGGTTGAAGCTGGCCGCGATGCGTCAGCTCGCCCCCGAGCTGCTCATCACGGCCAAGACCCAACGCTGGACACCGGAGGAGGTGCTGCGGGCCCTGGTCGTGGCTGAGATCGCCGCCCGGGACGCCTCCAACGAACGAGCACGCATCAAGGCCGCGGCCTTCCCGGTGCTCAAGACGATCGAGGATTTCGACCTGGCCGCGTCCTCGATCCCGGCGCCGACGTGGGCGTACCTGACGTCCCTGGAGTGGGTCAGGGCCAGGGAGAACGTGGCCCTGATCGGCCCCGCGGGGACGGGCAAGTCGCACACGCTCATCGCACTTGGTCACGCGGCCGTCCTGGCCGGGCACCGGGTCCGATACGTGACCGCGGCCGACCTCGTCGAGACGCTCTACCGCGGCCTTGCCGACAACACCGTCGGCAAGACCATCGAGGCCCTGCTGCGCAACGATGTCGTCCTGGTCGATGAGATCGGCTTCGCCCCGCTGGACGACACCGGCGCCCAGCTGCTCTTCCGGTTCGTCGCCGCCGCCTACGAACGCCGCTCCCTCGGCGTCGCCTCACACCACTCCTTCGAGGACTGGGGACGGTTCCTGCCCGAGCACACCACCGCCGTATCCATGCTCGACCGACTCCTGCACCACGCCACCACCGTGGTCACCAACGGCCAGTCCTACCGCATGCGCCAAGCCCGCCAACGCCAAGGAGGTCAACCCCTGAACCCATGATCAACCCGCAGAGGGTGGGGACTTCCACCTGGCCAAAAACGGGGACTTCTACCTGGCCATTGACAGAGCCGACTGGTGACTGGCCACCACTCTCCCCCCGAAAGACCGGAGCAGAGCTGCCGCAAGGAGCCGGTGTTTGTTGGTGGCCGCATCCCGCGGCGTCTCACCCTCCCACGGCGGGATGGGGTCCTCGGGGGACCACACGGCATACCACCCCCGGATCGGTCGCCAGATCCGCCCGGACTTGCGCAATTGGGCGAGTTCGTAGGGTCCGGGACCGATCCTGTTCGCCTCGGACGTAGGGACAAGATGGTCGATGGCCAGCCGCTGAAGTTCCATCGCGTCATCGTGTCGGACGTCGCCCGGCCCGGCCAGTCTCCGGTCGCCGAGCAGTGGATAACTCGAAACCAGCTGGGGCACAAAGCAACTCAGCAGAGCCTAGTCAAATCAGCAGAGGCTAGCCAAATCAGCAGACCGAGCAAGGTGTGCTGATTCGACAAGCCTCTGCTGATATGTGACTGGTTTCTGTCAAGTGGCAGGGTGAAGCGGGGTCTGCTGTGGCCTGGAGCAGACCCCGC
>Ga0102832_1000322_pt1 | contig 98545 bp, 87 predicted proteins | sample EBPBio282013_DNA_FD_88942 | JGI IMG/M metagenome (GOLD analysis project Ga0102832, IMG submission 88942) | Wastewater treatment Type I Accumulibacter community from EBPR Bioreactor in Madison, WI, USA - Reactor 2_5/28/2013_ DNA (Illumina Assembly) | ecosystem: Engineered > Bioreactor > EBPR >...
GTTTACGATCCAGTTCGAGGGACGACTCCCTCAGCTGTAAACCGAAATCCGGTTACACAAAAATCTGCACAGGCTCACTCCGCCAGCTGCGTTACTAGTTCAAAGCTCGTCTTTCTTTCCGAAGACGGCGCTACCAGGGACCTCACACGAATGGCACTTGAATGTGCCACATCCCCCCGATGTTTCCCGTATGAGTTCAAGGCTGACAACAACGTAAGATCTATCTCGTCCAGCGTCTTACCAGCTGCTACCGACAAAAATGTGAAGGCATCAGACTTGATGCCATTTGATTCTTTCACCCTACTTCGCGCCGACCCCAGAACACTCAGGAAGTGAGCCTTCAGATCGTCGTCGGACAAAGCTCCATCCTTTTGAATGAAATTCTTAACGAGCAAATATAAAGATAGCACACAGGGATTCGCCCTATGCCAAACCCCGCTATCGATATCCGACTTAATAATCGACAAGCGCTCTACTGCTTTCGCCTCTAGAAAAGTCTCAATTTCGGCATGAAACAGAAGACGAAAAGCCGCCAACTTATCCAGATCAGGCGAAAATCCCGCAGGGTCGGCTAATTCCGCCGAAACTTCGGAGTCCAGGAATTTAGCGCAAAGCTCAGCATGCCTGGAGCTAAGGTGACCAAAATGGCTGCATGCAGTCGGCATACATTACACAACCCTTAGCTCAGCTTCACTGTATTCTTTCCCAGCCACTTGAGCTAACGCACGACCCCATAATTCAATTCTCCTGAATGTCGCGTCTCGAGTCTTTGTTGTTCTCTCAACAGAATCTCTATATTGCTGATCCATGCAAACGGCGCGAAATGCCTGCCTGACCTCGCCTTCCTTTCCAGCAATCGCTCGGCGCACCGCCTCATCCGCGAAGAAGCGCGCAATCGAATCGAAAACAGCACGATTCATTACGCGCTCGTATTTATCCCCTATCCATTTTTTAAATGCATCTTGCCCAAACACTTCTTGAGTACAAACCAATGAAGCATCAAGCCTAGCCAACGACTCATCCACCTCTTTCTGCCGACTATCCCAACCCTGCTCAAAGTACCTCGTAGTGTGGTCAAGAAACTTCTTAAAGTTCCCATCGTAGTCAGGCAAAAATCTATCGAAAGCAACGAAGCGGAGGACCAATTCTGAATCCCTCATCCGTTTATCCAATCCCGTACCGAACAGAGCTTGGAATGGGTTGCTTTTAATCAGATACGCCTCGATGTGATCGATCAATCGACCACCCGTAAGGGCCTTACGCAGCTCCTGGGGGGAGAGCGGAAGACTGCCACTATTGAGGCGATAGAATATTGCGTAAAGATAGTTTTCATCCTTCCAGTTCTTTATGACGGTCGATCGCAACGTCGAGTTGTCGAAGTTGTTTCTATCTTCCGGCGAAAGATCAGCGTAGCGTTTTTCATTCAAATCTGGCCTCACATCCAACCCTTTTAGGGCATAGGCACCAGTCATGAACTCCGTAATAGCGATCAATCGCTGCTTCCCGTCAATCACAATAAATTTACCGCGATTGCTTCTATCTTCTGCGAGCACGATGTTGGGAACTGGCATCCCAGCAATAATTGACTCAACCAACCTACTCTTTCTCACATCGTCCCAGGCGGCACGACGCTGGAAGCTCGGCTGAAGGTCGATATTTCCTTTATTGATCTGAAAATTGATCGTCTCAATTGTCCAATCGGAATTTACGACAACAGAGTCCCTGAATTGAACATCTCCAAGGAGGTCATTCTCGTCTTCCTGCTGGTCGTCTGGGATCTGCACTTCAATCATTTCGTCCTCACTCTCAGCCAGAATCACCTATGACTGAAATCTTTTCGAGCACATAGGCAAAGCATAGCTGCTGCATTAGGTTTCACCAGCCTGAAAAACCAATCTAAGGCTGGTCGCATCACGCAAGATGGTGACACATATACGCTCCCACTCACCTATCGCGGCATTGGAAGGTGATCGTAGCCATATCCCGACCTCCGCAGTAATGTAACCTCTTGAGCTAGCCCAGTTGCCTTCATGCTCCGCCCGACCCCCTCATCCCCCACCGCCGCATGAACCGTGCGCCGAGCCGCACCCGCGCGGCGTTGCTCCACCCGCTGGACAGGGAAGACGTCTACATCAAGCAGAAAGAGCGCCGGATCGGCGTTCTGGTCAGCCTGTTGGTGCACGTCCTGTTCGTCCTGGCCCTGCTGCACTCCTCCAAGCTCACCCTGTCCCAGCCCGAGAGCAGCAGCGCAGGCGGCGCGCGCGTCAAGGTCGACTTCCTGGGCGACCCCACCGACGCCACCCCCAACCCGCCCGTGCCCCCCACCGGCGCCAAGACCCCCCGCGAACGCCCCCAACCCCTCAAACCCCTGGTGACCACCCCCGTCACCTCCCCCGTCGACACCACTCGCGTCACCGAAGCCGAAAACCCCGTCGCCCCCGACGAAACCCAACCCCAACCCCCCGCCAGCCAACAGGCCATCGCCCCACCCCAGAACCACCCCCCGTCCAGCCCACCCGCCTGGCGCCGCTCCGCCCAATGGGGCCAGCCCCCCGGCATGCTGGCCCAGGATACCGCCCCCGACAACTACGGCCCCACCGTCGGCACCGGCCAACGCCAGGGCAACAACCAGGGCAACGCCGCCGCCCCCAGCATGGAAGTGGACGGCCACCAGATCTACTACGACCTGCGCAACGAACTGAAAGTCGCCGACTGGCAGGCCCAGGGCATGAAGGAAGTCTCCTTCCCCCTGCCCGGCCGCCGCGAACTGATGGTCTGCGCCTTGGAGATCGTGGCCACCCGCGGCTCCGGCGGCTGCCGCCTGATGCAACCCAACGACCCCTCCCTGGCCACCATCGGCGACGCCCGCGACGTGGTCAACGTGATGCGCATCTACCGCCGCGGCGAACTGATCTGGCGCGGACCGGGGGCGTACCGCTAGTGCTTTTCCCTCTCCCCGCCTGCGGGGAGAAGGTGCCCAGCGGGCGGATGAGGGGCAGCGCGCGGTAACGAACCGGGCGCCGAGGCATCCCCACTCCGCTCGCCCCTCACCCGCCTTCGGCACCCTCTCCCCGCTACGCAGGGAGAGGGAGGTTAGGTTGTTCTGCCGCAAGAAAAACCCCGCCGAGGCGGGGTTTTCTATTCGTCGGCTTACCTACGCTGGCAGCACCAAGCGTAGGACTGCACAACTTAAGGCATCACGCACCGATCAGGCTTTCCGCCGGGATGCCGAGGTTCCGGTGCAGGTTGCGGATCATCTCAAGGGTGAGCCCGCGCTTGCGACTCAGCACCTCGTAGACGCGGTTGGGCTGCCCGATCGAAGGCACCAGGTCTTTCACAGTCAGGCCACCCTGCTCCATGCGAAAGCGGATCGCCTCGATGGGGTCCGGGGCCTCGATGGGAAAGTGCTTCGCTTCGTAGGCTTCGACAAGCGTGGCCAGAATCTCGAAACGGTCCCCGTCTTCCGTACCCGGCGTGGGCTCATTGTCGAAGTAAGCCGACAGCTCGTGCAGCGCGGCCTTGTAATCCTTGTCGGTGCGGATGGGATGGATGTTCATGGAGCCTCCACGGTGGCGGCATCCACCCGGTCGTACTCGGTATGGGTGCCGATGAACTTGATGTAGATGGCCTGGAATCGGTAAGCCACCGCGACGATGAGCCGATAGTCGTTGCCCTTGATGTTGAACACCACGCGGTTGTGACCGACGAAACTGGCGCTGGCGTAACGCTGGCGGATGTCCTGGGGCGTACGCCAGACGGCGTGCTTGGCTTCGTCGTACCACGCCTTCAGGGGTTGTTCGGCGTCCGGGTGGCGCGCCCAGAAATCCCTCAAGGTGCCCACGGCGATAACCTTCATGGCGCCATGCTAGTCCCAAATTGGGACTAATGCAAGACGGTCCCCGGAGGCGGGCAGCACCGTAGCCGGCTTCGTGATCCGCCAAGAAAAACCCCGCCGAAGCGGGGTTTTCGTTTTCTGCGGCCTACATGTTCCGCCGGTACTCGCCACCCACGTCGTACAGCGCGTGGCTGATCTGGCCCAGGCTATGGGTCTTGACCGCCTCGACCAGGGCCTCGAACACGTTGCGGCGCTCGCGGGCGGTACGCTGCAGGTAGGCCAGGCCGTGGCCGTCGTGGACTTCCGGCTCAGCGTGTTCTTCCATCGCCGCGGCGTGGCTGTGGTCGGTCTCGCCTTCCGGCGCCAGCCCGTTACGGCTGGCCTGCCACGCGCGGACGTTGGCGATCTGCTGGGCCTTCTCTTCTTCGGTCGAGCGGATCAGCTCGATCTCGGTGGCGATCTCGCCGCCGTGCTCACGCGGCAGGAAGGTGTTCACGCCCACCAGCGGCAGGCTGCCATCGTGCTTCTTGTGCTCGTAGTACAGCGACTCTTCCTGGATCTTGCCGCGCTGGTACATGGTGTCCATCGCGCCCAGCACGCCGCCGCGCTCGCTGATCGCCTCGAATTCCTTGTAGACCGCCTCTTCCACGATGTCGGTCAGCTGGTCGACGACGAAGCTGCCCTGCCACGGGTTCTCGTTGAAGTTCAGCCCCAGCTCCTTGTTGATGATCATCTGGATGGCCACCGCACGGCGCACGCTCTCTTCCGTGGGCGTGGTGATCGCCTCGTCATAAGCATTCGTATGCAGGCTGTTGCAGTTGTCGAACAGCGCATACAGCGCCTGCAGCGTGGTGCGGATGTCGTTGAACTGGATTTCCTGCGCGTGCAGCGAGCGGCCCGAAGTCTGGATGTGATACTTCATCATCTGGCTGCGCTCGTTGGCGCCGTAGCGCTCACGCATGGCACGCGCCCAGATGCGGCGCGCGACGCGGCCGATGACGGTGTATTCCGGGTCCATGCCGTTGCTGAAGAAGAACGACAGGTTGGGCGCGAAGTCGTCGATCTTCATGCCGCGCGCCAGGTAGTACTCCACGATGGTGAAGCCGTTGGACAGGGTGAAGGCGAGCTGGCTGATCGGGTTCGCCCCGGCCTCGGCGATGTGGTAGCCGCTGATGCTCACCGAGTAGAAGTTGCGCACGCCGTTGTCGACGAAGTACTGCTGGATGTCGCCCATCATGCGCAGGGCGAACTCGGTGCTGAAGATGCAGGTGTTCTGCGCCTGGTCTTCCTTCAGGATGTCGGCCTGCACGGTGCCGCGCACGGTCGCCAGTGTCTCGGCCTTGATGCGGGCGTAGGTGTCCGCGTCCACCAGCTGGTCGCCGGTGATGCCCAGCAGACCCAGGCCCAGGCCGTTGTTGGTCGGCGGCAGTTCGCCGTGGTACTGCGGACGCACGCGGCCTTCGAAGAAGGCGTCGATCTTCTTCTGCGCCTCGGCCCAGCGCGCGTCGTCGGCCTTCAGGTACTTCTCCACCTGCTGGTCGATGGCGGTATTCATGAACATCGCCAGGATGATCGGCGCCGGGCCGTTGATGGTCATCGACACCGAGGTGGTGGGCGCGCACAGGTCGAAGCCGGAGTACAGCTTCTTCATGTCGTCCAGCGTGGGGATGTTGACGCCGGAGTTGCCGATCTTGCCGTAGATGTCCGGACGCGGCGCCGGGTCCTCGCCGTACAGGGTGACGCTGTCGAAGGCGGTGGACAGGCGCGCGGCCGGCTGGCCGACGCTCAGGTAGTGGAAGCGGCGATTCGTGCGCTCCGGCGTGCCCTCGCCCGCGAACATGCGGATGGGGTCCTCGCCGGTGCGGCGGTACGGATACACGCCGCCGGTGTACGGATAGCTGCCCGGCAGATTCTCCTTCTGCAGGAACGTCAGCAGTTCGCCCCAGCCCTGGTACGGCGGCGGCGCGATCTTCGGGATCTGCTGGTGACTGAGCGAGGTGGTGTAGTTGTCGATGCGGATGGTCTTGCCGCGCACCTGGTACTCGTTCACCGGGTCGGTCACCGCCTTGTGGCGGGCCGGCCATTCGCGCAGCAGCTTGAGCGCCTCGGACGACAGCGAATGGATCGCATCGTTGTAGCGCTGGCGCAGGGTCAGCAGCGAGCGGTCGACGATGTGAGCCCCTCTCCCTTCACGGGAGAGGGGTTGGGGAGAGGGTGAGTCCGCGCCCGCCCCCTCTCCCGCCGCGCGCGGCGCGGCGACCTCTCCCGCGAGGGGGGAGGTGGTAAGCAATGCGTCCGAGACATACAACTCCAACGCCTTTGGCAACGCCGGATCTTCCAGATCCTTCAACGCGTTCCAGTAGTGTTGCGCGCGGCTGGCGGTCTCGGCTTCGGTCTCGATGCGGCGATTGATGCCGCGGCCCTGTTCGGCGATCTCGGCCAGGTAGCGCACGCGGCTGCCAGGGATCAGCACCGTGGCGCGCGGCTCCTTCAGCTCCGTGTCGATGGCAGGCGTCCACTTCTCCGCCGGCAGCTGCAGCTTGTCGCGCAGCAGGCGGCACAGGTTGGCGAACATCCAGCTGACACCGGGATCGTTGAACTGGCTGGCGATGGTGGGATACACCGGCACGTCGGCGTCCGCGGTCTGGAACGCCACGCGGTTGCGCTTCCACTGCTTGCGCACATCGCGCAGGGCGTCTTCGGCGCCGCGCTTGTCGTACTTGTTCAGCACGATCAGCTCGGCGAAGTCGATCATGTCGATCTTCTCCAGCTGGCTGGCCGCACCGTAGTCGCTGGTCATCACGTACATGGGGAAGTCGACCAGGTCGACGATCTCCGAATCGCTCTGGCCGATGCCGGCGGTCTCCACGATCACCAGGTCGAAGCCCAGCGACTTCAGGAACGCGATGCAATCCTTCAGCACGGCATTGGTCGCCACGTGCTGGCGGCGGGTCGCCATCGAACGCATGTAGATGCGCTCGCTGCGCAGCGCGTTCATGCGGATGCGGTCGCCCAGCAGCGCGCCACCGGTGCGGCGGCGGGTGGGATCAACCGAGATCACCGCGATGTGCATCTGCGGGAAGCACGACAGGAAGCGGTTCATCAGCTCGTCGGTGACCGACGACTTGCCCGCGCCGCCGGTGCCGGTGATGCCGACCACGGGCGTTCCGCCCGTGCGGGAATGGGAAACGGGGAATGGGGAATCGGAGCCGGCGGCAGCCCATTGCTTACGCAGCCTGGCCAGCTCCTGCTCATTGAAAACGCCATCCTCGATGGCGGACATCATGCGGCCGATGGCGGCTTCGTCGTGGAGATCGGGCCTGACGGCGTGCAGGGATTCCCCATTCCCTGTTCCCGATTCCCGCGCGTGCTGCGCACGCGCCACCACGTCCTGGATCATTTCCACCAGGCCCATCTTCATGCCGTCGTTCGGGTGGTAGATGCGCTCCACGCCGTAGGCCTGCAGTTCGGCGATCTCTTCCGGCGTGATGGTGCCGCCGCCGCCGCCGAACACACGCACGTGGCCGGCGCCGCGTTCCTTCAGCATGTCGACCATGTACTTGAAGTACTCGACGTGCCCGCCCTGGTAACTGGACAGCGCGATGCCGTCGGCGTCTTCCTGCAGCGCGGCGCGCACGACATCCTCGACGCTGCGGTTGTGGCCCAGGTGGATCACCTCCGCACCCTCGCCCTGGATCAGCCGCCGCATGATGTTGATGGCGGCGTCGTGCCCGTCGAACAGGCTGGCCGCGGTCACGAAGCGCAGCGGCGTACGGTCGGTCTGGGCGGCGGGAAACTGGCTGGCGGGTGTACTCACGCGTGCTCACTCACGGTACGAATGCAGAAGCGGGATTGTAGCCGCTCGTGCGTGAGCACCTCACCTTTTGCATACCAATGGACCGGCTCGCCTCACGATACGGGAGCGTGCGGAACGCCGGTCAGCACAGCCCGAACGGCAGCGCATGCGTGGAAACGACGCGCTGCCCGACGGGGTCGCCACGAAGGAAGCGCAGCGACGCGTCGAGCGTTTCCGGCGCGATCGTCACGCGGTGGTGGCCCAGGCCGATGGTGCTGAGCAGCGTGGCCTGCGGCCAATAGCGCGCGTAGCGTTCGCCCTCGCACCACGGCACGTCGGTGTCTTCCAGGTCGTGCACGATCAGGCCGGGACGACCGATGCGCGGGGCCGTGGCGTGGGCATGCAGATCACCCACGTCGTGGGCGGTGAGTTCCTGGTACTCGTCGAACAGGCGCCGGCTGAGGAATTGCGCCAGCCCGACCATGCCACCAAAGCGGCGCGCGGCGTCGAAGGGATCGGCCGCGGGCGCCAGCAGGATCACCCGTTCGGCCTGCAGCCCGCGCGCCATGGCGACGGCGGTCCCTGCCCCGCCCAGCGAATGGCCGACGACGGCCGCCAGCGGGCCGACGTGTTCGCCTACGCGGGCGATCGCGTCGGCGAACATCGGCAGCGTGGCGCGACGGCCGCTGCTGCGGCCATGGGCGGGCTGGTCGAACGTCACCACGGCGTAGCCGGCGCGACGCAGCGGTTCCACCCACGGCAGGAAGCGCAGGCCGAAGCTGGACCAGCCATGGGCCAGCAGGACGGTCGGCTGGCGGGCGGGATCGCCCCACGTATAAGTGGTCAGCCGTTCGCGACCGAAGACCAGTTCACCCACGCGCGCGCCGCCGGTATCGGCTTGCCTCGCCCGCGTGCGGGCACCGGGCATGGGCGTGCAGAACAGCTGGAACGCGCGGGTCAGCGTGCTGCGCGGGGCGAGCCAGCTGCCGACGGCCAGGCGGATGCTCAGCAGGCGCAGCGCGAGAGGTTTGCGAACGGTCGTGCTATTTTGACGGACAGTGACAGCGGCCATGGCGGCGGACCTCGGGAGCGTCAGGCGAGGGTGGAGACAGCGGGGGCGCCGTAGGACGCCAGCAGGCGGTCCAGGGAACGGCGGGCAAGCAACGGCGCCTGTTCGGCGTCGTAAAGACGGGCGTCGTGCAGGCCCTGGGCGACGGCGAACAGTTCGAACGCGAGCAGGACCGGGTCGGTTTTCGCCGACAGTTCGCCGGTGTCGATGCACATGCCGATCGCCTTCACCAGCTGCTGGCGCAGCTGCAGCAGCCAGTCGACGACACGGTCGTGCAGCAGGCCCGGACGGGCGTCGTATTCGTGCGCGGCCGCCAGGATGACGCAGCCATCCGGGTTGTCGCACACCCAGCGGAACCAGTTCTCCATGATCGCGCGCAGGCGCGGCAGGCCGCGCGGCTGGCCGATGGCCGGGGCGATCACGGCGCGGGCGTACCGGTCGGCCGTCCATTCCAGCACGGTCAACTGCAGGTCCTCACGCGAGCCGAAGTGGGCGAACACGCCGCTCTTGGACATGCCGGCCGCCGTGGCCAGTTCACCGATGGACAGGCCCTCCAGACCGTGCCGGGCGGCGATGTCGTAGGCCCGCGCCAGGATCATCTCGCGGGTGGCGTTGCCCTTGTGGGTGGCGGCTTGCGGCGTCATGCGGGCAGAAATAGCACGACCGTTCGATTTGCACAACCGGCCTCGCGGCCGATGTGCCGTGGCGGCATGGTCATGCCGCCCACCGCCGATTGCATTAAACTGCCGCCCTGCGACGACCACGGCCATGTTCCGGAAACGTCGCTTTTTTCTTTTCTGACAACCCGTTAGCCGTGAAGGCAAGCCCGCGCCGGCCCCACCCGCGCACCGGAGCCCACCCATGATCTTCGAAACCCTCGACACTTCCGGCCACGAACAGGTCATCTTCTGCCACAACCCGGATGCCGGGCTGAAGGCCATCATCGCCATCCACAGCACCGTGCTGGGCCCGGCGCTGGGCGGCGTGCGCATGCGGCCCTATGCCGACAGCGCGCTGGCGCTGAACGACGCGCTGCGGCTGAGCCGCACGATGACCTACAAGAACGCCCTGGCCGGCCTGAACGTGGGCGGCGGCAAGGCCGTGATCATCGGCGACAGCACCGTGGACAAGACCGAGGTGCTGTTCCGCAGCTTCGGCCGCTACGTGGATTCGCTGGGCGGCCGCTACATCACCGCCGAAGACGTGGGGACCGACGTCAACGACATGGAGAACGTCTACCGCGAGACCGAATACGTGGTGGGCGTGCACCAGGTGCACGGCGGCTCCGGCGACCCGGCGCCGTTCACCGCCTACGGCGCGCTGCAGGGCCTGATGGCCACGCTGAACCGCAAGTTCGGCAACGAGGAGATCGGCAAGTACAGCTTCGCCGTGCAGGGCCTGGGCCACATCGGCATGGAGTACGTGAAGCTGCTGAAGGAACGCGGCGCCAAGCTGTTCGTCACCGACCTCAATCCGGCGCTGGTCGAACACGCGGTGGAGGAATACGGCGCCGAAGCCGTCAAGCCCGACGAGATCTACGACCTGCCGGTGGACGTGTTCAGCCCGTGCGCGCTGGAATACGCCATTAACGAGCAGACCCTGCCCCGCCTGAAGGCCAAGGTGATCTGCGGCACCGCCAACAACCAGATGTCGCATGTCACCGGCGTGGAAGCGGCCAAGCGCGGCATCCTGTATGCACCCGATTACGCGGTGAACGCTGGCGGCGTGATGAACGTGTCGCTGGAGATCGACGGCTACAACCGCGAGCGCGCCATGCGCATGATGCGGACCATCTACCACACGGTCGGCAGGATCTTCGACCTGGCGGACAAGGAAAACATCGCGCCGCAGTACGCCGCCGACCGCATCGCCGAGGCGCGCATGACCGCGATCGGCAAGCTGAAGCTTCCGCTGGGCCGCACCGCGCCGCGCTTCATGGGGCATCTGCGCGGCGAACACTGACGTAGGACGTTCCATCGACAACATGGATTGGCCGCAATAGGAGGGAGGACCGAATGCGACCTGATACCGTCAGCGGGTTTCCGCTGGGCGAAGAACTGGATGCGCTGCGCGAGGCCGTGCAGCGGTTCGCGCAGACCGAGATCGCGCCGCGTGCGGCGCAGATCGACCACGACAATGCGTTCCCGCAGGACCTGTGGCCCAAGCTGGGTGAACTGGGCCTGCTGGGCATCACCGTGGACCCCGAGTTCGGCGGCAGCGGCATGGGTTACCTGGCCCATCTGGTGGCGATGGAGGAGATCTCGCGCGCCTCGGGCTCGGTGGGCCTGAGCTACGGCGCCCACTCCAACCTGTGCGTCTCCAACCTCTACCTCAACGGCAACGCCGCCCAGCGCGCGAAGTACCTGCCGAAGCTGTGCAGCGGCGAGTGGAAGGGCGCGCTGGCCATGAGCGAGCCGGGCGCAGGCTCGGACGTGGTCGGCTCGATGAGCTGCCGCGCCGAGCTCAAGGATGGCGTCTGGGTCGCCAACGGCAACAAGATGTGGATCACCAACGGGCCGGAAGCCGACGTGCTGCTGGTCTACATGCGCACCGCCGGCAAGGACGCGGGCAGCAAGTGCATGACCGCCTTCATCGTCGAGCGCGGCATGAAGGGCTTTTCCACCGCGCAGAAGCTGGACAAGCTGGGCATGCGCGGCAGCAACACCTGCGAACTGGTGTTCGAGAACTGCGAGATCCCGGCCGAGAACGTGTTGGGCGAGGTCAACCAGGGCGTGCGCGTGCTGATGAGCGGCCTGAACACCGAGCGCCTGGTGTTGAGCGGCGGACCCATCGGCCTGATGCAGGCGGCACTCGACATCACCCTGCCCTATGTGCGCGAACGCAAGCAGTTCGACGCGGCCATCGGCACCTTCGGGCTGATGCAGGGCAAGCTGGCCGACATGTACACCGCCCTGCAGTCCAGCCGCGCCTTCGCCTACCAGGTGGCGCGCGGATTCGACGAAGGCCAGGGCTCGCGCGCCGCGGCGGCCGGCTGCCTGCTGCATGCCTCCGAAGCGGCCGTGCAGGTCACGCTGGAAGCCATCCAGTCCCTGGGCGGCAACGGCTACATCAACGAGTACCCCGCCGGCCGCCTGCTCCGCGACGCCAAGCTGTATGCCATCGGCGCGGGCACCAACGAGATCCGCCGCATGCTGATCGGGCGGGAACTGTTCGACGGCCGGGGATGATCTGGAGGTCGTCGTAGGGCGGACCCCGGCCCGCCGTTACGTACGTGCGCCCATCGCGAAGGCGGGCTTGAGTCCGCCCTACGCCGGGCCTTGAGCACCCCGCCGCCCCGCACGCCGCTCACTCCAGCGCCGGCCACGCGGCGGCATCCAGCGTCTCCCGGTACCCATGCCAACTGGCGTAGGCCAGCCAGGGCATCAGCACGCCCAAGCCCAGCAGCGCGGTGGCGAAGCCGACCGCCGTCAGCACCACCAGCAGCAGGCCCCACACCAGCATCACGCGCTTGTTGCGCATCACGGCATGCACGCTGGAGACGGCCGCCGTCACCATGTCCACGTCGCGGTCGGCGATCATCGGCAATGAGAAGGCGGTAACGGCGAAGGTAAGCGTGGCGAACACCGCGCCGACCGCAGACCCCAGCGCGAGGAACTCCCAGAACGCGCCCGGATCCCCGCCGTCGTACGGGAAGAACGCACCGACCATCATGCCGGCGCGCGACCACAGCAGGATGATCACCCCCTGCCCCAGCGCGAACACCCCCGCCTGCCCCAGCACGCGGCGCGCAAGCACGAACGAATCGCGCAGACGCGGCGTGCGGCCCTGCTCCAGCGCCCGGCTGACGCAGTACAGGCCCACGCAGATCAGGGGCGCCACGAACACGAAGCCCGACAGCAGGGTCGCGAGCAGCGCGAAGCGCCCCAGCGCATAGGCCAGCCATGAGATGCCGGCACTGATCAGCACGATCACCGCCCCGAACAGCAGGCTCAATGCCGGCGCGCGACGCAGGTCCCGCCAGCCCGCACGCAGCCAGCGCCAGGGCGCGCCCGGGTCCAGATCGGCGCAGGGCAAGACGAAAGGACGCGCCGCCGGGTCTGTCGCTGGTGGTTCCGCCATGCTCCCCTCCTGCCACCAGCATACGCCGGCGCGGCCCTGTACCAACGGCCGATTTGCCCGCCGTCGGGCGGGGGCGGGATAATCGGCGCCTCACTCCACGCGGGAACCCCCCATGTCCGACATCGTCATCGCCGCCGCCAAGCGCACCGCCATCGGCTCGTTCCTTGGCCAGTTCAACGGCGTTCCCACCCCGACGCTGGGCGCCGCCGCCATCGCCGCGGCACTGGAGCAGTCCGGCATTCCGGCCGCGGACGTGTCCGAGGTCATCATGGGCTGCGTGCTGCCGGCCAACCTGGGCCAGGCGCCCGCTCGCCAGGCCTCCCGCGCCGCGGGCATCCCCGATGCGGCCGGCGCCACCACCATCAACAAGGTGTGCGGCTCGGGCATGAAGGCCATCATGCTGGGCCATGACCTGATCAAGGCCGGGTCGGCCAGCATCGTGGTCGCCGGCGGCATGGAGTCCATGAGCAATGCCCCGCACATGATTCCCAACTCGCGCACCGGCAACCGCTACGGCAACTTCCAGGCCGTCGACCACATGGCCTGGGACGGCCTGACCAATCCCTACGACGGCCAGGCCATGGGCGTGTTCGCCGAGGCCACCGTGGCCAAGTTCGGTTTCACCCGCGAGGAGCAGGACGCCTACGCCATCGAATCGGTCACCCGCGCCCAGGCGGCACAGACCTCGGGCGCCTTCGACGGCGAGATCGTCCCGGTCAAGGTCGCCACCCGCAAGGGTGAGGTGGAAGTGGCCTCGGACGAGCAGCCGGGCAAGTCGGATGTCGCCAAGATCCCCACCCTGAAGCCCGCCTTCAAGAAGGACGGCAGCGTCACCGCGGCCAGTTCGTCCAGCATCTCCGACGGCGCCGCGGCCACCGTGCTGCTGAGCGCCGACGAAGCCGCCCGGCGCGGCATCCAGCCGCTGGCCCGGATCGTCGGCCACGCCACGTATTCGCAGGCGCCGGAGTGGTTCACCACCGCGCCGGTCGCGGCCATCGACAAGCTGCTCAAGCAGGTCGGCTGGACCGTGGACGAGGTGGACCTGTTCGAGGTCAACGAGGCCTTCGCCGTGGTGGCCATGGCGCCGATCAAGGAACTGGGCATCCCCCACGCCAAGGTCAACGTCAACGGCGGTGCCTGTGCGCTGGGCCATCCGATCGGCGCCTCCGGCGCGCGCCTGGTGGTCACCCTGGTCAACGCGCTGCGTGTCCGCGGCCTCAAGCGTGGCATCGCCACCCTGTGCATCGGCGGCGGCGAAGCCACGGCCGTCGCGGTCGAGATCGTCTGAGTTCTTGCGCAAACATGGGGGGCGAAGCGGCCGTGCTTCGCCCGCCCCATAAGGTTTAACAACGGATTGACAAAGATAACCGGCCAGGCGCTTGACACGCGTAATGGGCTTGTCATCATGTTGCAGGCGCGCAATTGCGCGTTGCCTAACTAACGACGAGGAAATTCAACGATGACCATGAACAAGGCTCTGATCGCGCTGGCTCTGGGTTTCGCCCTGGCTGCGTGCTCGAACCAGGAACAGGCCGCCGACGCCGCTGCTGACGCCGCCGCGACCGCGACCGAAGCCCAGGCTGCCGCCGACGCCGCCGCCGCCACCGGCGAAGCGACCGCCGACGCCGCCCAGCAGTCGGCCGACGCCGCTGCCGCTGCCGCCGACGCCGCTGCCACCGCCGCGACCGACGCTGCTGCCGCCACCACGACGGAAGCCGCTGACGCTGCTGCCGACGCCGCTGCCCAGGCTGCCGACACCGCCGAAGCCGCGACCGACGCTGCCAAGGAAGCCACCAAGCAGTAATCTGCTGGCGGTTGCCTGATTTGGCGTTAAACTGAGAGAGCCGCCAGTTCGCTGGCGGCTTTTTCTGTATCCGGGACCGGGCTCCCCTCCGTGTCGCGCCTGTTCGCGATCGGACGCAGGGGCCTTGCCCGACACCATCTTCCACACTACCGATTTGGGGATCCACCATGAAGATCAAGAGCACCGTCCTGCTGGTCGCCGCCGCCCTGGCAATGAGCGCCTGCACGAAGAGCGAGAACACCGACGCCGCCGCTGCCGACGCCGCTGCCGCCGCCGACCAGGCCGCCGCCGCTGCCGGTGACGCCGCCACGGCCGCCGGCGACGCCGCTGCTGCCGCGGGCGACGCTGCCGCCGCTGCCACCGCCGACGCCGCTGCCGCCGCCACGGCCGCCGCCTCCGACGCCGCTGCTGCGACCGAAGCCGCCGCCACCGACGCTGCCGCCGCCGCTGCTTCGGCCACCGCCGACGCCGCCCAGGCGACCGCCGACAAGGCCGCCGAAGTGGCCGAGAAGGCCGACGCCAAGGCTGAAGAAGTCAAGAAGTAATCGACTCGCGTTCGCGCGAATCGGAAAAGGCCCGCGCAAGCGGGCCTTTTCTTTTGCACTGCGGTTTGGCGCGTGCCGGGCTTTATGGTCTGATGCCGCCTTTCCTGCCTTTCCGTACCGCATGCCTGCCATCGCCTCGCAACTCGATCCGCGCTCGCCCGACTTCACCGCCAACGCGGCCTATCATCGTGTGCTGGTGCAGGAACTGGACCGCCGGCTGGCGCGTGCCGCCGACGGTGGCGGCGAGAAGGCCCGCAACCGGCATACCGAGCGCGGCAAGCTGCTGGCACGGGACCGCATCACCGCCCTGCTCGATCCCGGCTCGCCCTTTCTCGAGATCGCCCCGCTCGCCGCCGAGGACATGTACGACGGGGCTGCGCCCGCGGCCGGCATGGTGTGCGGCATCGGCCGCGTGATGGGCAACGAGGTGGTGGTCGTGGCCAACGATGCCACCGTCAAGGGCGGCACCTATTTTCCGATGACGGTGAAGAAGCACCTGCGCGCGCAGGAGATCGCGCGCGAGAACCGCCTGCCCTGCATCTACCTGGTCGACTCCGGCGGTGCCTTCCTGCCGTTGCAGGACGAGGTCTTCCCCGACCGTGAGCATTTCGGCCGCATCTTCTACAACCAGGCGCGGCTGTCCGCGGAGAACATCCCGCAGATCGCCGTGGTCATGGGCAGCTGCACCGCCGGCGGCGCCTACGTGCCTGCGATGTGCGACGAAAGCGTCATCGTGAAGGAACAGGGCACGATCTTCCTGGGCGGCCCCCCGCTGGTGAAGGCCGCCACCGGCGAGGTGGTGGATGCCGAGGCGCTGGGCGGCGCGGAGGTGCACACCAGCGTGTCCGGCGTGGCCGACCACTTCGCCGAGGACGACCGCCATGCGCTGGAGATCGCACGCGGCATCGTCGGCCATCTCAACCGCCGCAAATCCGTGCCGATCGCGTTGCGCGAGGCGCGCGAGCCGCTGTATGCCGCCGAAGAGCTGTACGGCATCGTGCCCAAGGACACACGCCGGCCGTTCGATATCCGCGAGGTCATCGCCCGCATCACCGACGGCAGCGAACTGGACGAGTTCAAGGCACGCTATGGCAAGACCCTGGTGACCGGCTTCGCCCACCTGCATGGCTATCCGGTCGGCATCGTCGCCAACAACGGCATCCTGTTCGGCGAGAGCGCGTTGAAAGGCGCGCATTTCATCGAGTTGTGCAACCAGCGCGGCATCCCGCTGGTATTCCTGCAGAACATCACCGGCTTCATGGTCGGTCGCAAGTACGAGAACGCCGGCATCGCCAAGGACGGTGCCAAGATGGTCACCGCGGTCGCATGCTCGTCCGTGCCCAAGTTCACCGTGGTGATCGGTGGCAGCTTCGGCGCCGGCAACTACGCCATGTGCGGCCGAGCCTACGGCGCGCGATTCCTGTGGATGTGGCCGAATGCGCGCATCAGCGTGATGGGCGGCGAACAGGCCGCCAGCGTACTGGCCACGGTGAAGCGCGACGGCATCGAAGCCGCGGGCAAGGCTTGGAGCACGGACGAGGAAGATGCCTTCAAGGCGCCCATCCGCGACCAGTACGAGACCCAGGGCAGCCCCTGGTACGCCACCGCGCGGTTGTGGGACGACGGCATCATCGACCCCGCCGATACCCGCCGCGTGCTGGGCCTGGGCATCTCGGCCTCGCTCAACGCGCCGATCGAGCCGGCGAAGTTCGGCGTATTCCGGATGTAGCATCAGGCGCGCGCTAACGCAGCGCCTCCTCTTCATCGTTGTGAGTGTCGTGTGCACAAGCCCGACTCCAGGGTGAACCACGCCCGCCCGGCCTGCGCCACGCCGTCAATCGGCTGCGCAGGTCACAGTGCGCGCGCGAAAGGGCGGCGATAGTCCGGGGTCCCTGCCACCCGGAGCATCCCCTGCATGTCCATCTGGAAAGACCAAGGCCCCGCGAAGAAAGAGGCCGCCACGCCTCCCACCGAACCCACGCCCGCCGGCATGCGTGAAGCCCCGGCCGTGGCCGATTTCTCGCCGACGGTCACCGCTCCGCCGGGTACCCGCGCGCCGGAACGCACGCCGCAGGAGACGTTGAAGGAATCGCTGATCGCCGCCGACCTGACCATCGAGGGCAAGATCGAAGGTACGGGTCACATTCGTATCGCCGGCAGGTTCAAGGGCGATGTCAACGTGCAGGGCGACCTGACCATCGAAACCGGCGCCAAGCTCAACGGCGGCGTCCGCGCCAAGAAGGTCACCATCGCCGGCGAACTCGAGGGCAACATCGAATCGGCCTCGCGCGTCGAACTGCTTGCCTCCGGTGTCCTGGTCGGCGACGTCAAGGCCGGCTCGCTCACCGTGGCGGCAGGTTCCCGCATGCGCGGACAGGCCGATTTCGGCTGGGACGAACCGGCCAAGGCCGGCAAGGGCGGCGGCATGGAGCCCGGCACCGCCGCATGAGCCAACCCCGCCCCGGCAGCGCCGGCGCCACCCGCACCTGCCCGCACTGCAAGGCGACCATCCTGGAGAGTGCGGCGGTCTGCCCCGGCTGCCGCCATCACCTGCGCTTCGAACCCGGCGCGGGCGCCAACGCGGTGCCTGCGCTCACCCCTTTGCGCATCGAGGGCACGCTGCAGCCACCCGCGGAGGGCGCAGCGTGGGAATACAGCGTGGTGTTGTCGATCCGCAACGACCGGGGTGAGGAAGTCACCCGCCAGGTCGTGGGTGTCGGCGCCATGCAGCCGCACGAACGGCGCAGCTTCGTCCTGTCCGTGGAACTGAACCCCGCCACCGGCAAGGCCGCAGGGCGGCGCACGCGGCATTAAGACGCGTGCTCAGCCCTTCTTGTCGGGTCCGCACCCGCTGCAGCCGCCACAGGCGGCATCGTTGGCCGAGGAGCCCGCCGGGGCGATCCAGCGCCCCAGCTTCCGCTGCCACGCCGCCCTGCCCTCGCGCAGCAGCGGCAGCGCCAGCGCGATCCGCGCCTTGCGCACCGGGCCGGGGAACTGCTTCTTCAGCACCACCCACGCGCTGACCACCACCGCGATGGCGATGATGGCGTACTGCAGGGCGAGCGAGGCGTCCATGGTTCAGCCGGCGCCCAATGCGCTGGCGACCTGGTAGGTCACCAGCGAGGCGAGGTAGGCAAGCGCGAACAGGTAGAACGCGGCGAAGCCCATCTGCTTCCACGAGTTGGTCTCGCGCTTGATCGTGGCCAGCGTGGAGATGCACATCGGGGCGTAGATGAACCACACCAGCAGCGACAGCGCGGTGGCGAGCGACCAGCCATCACTGATCACCGGGGTCAGCGCCTGGATCGCCGCGTCGTCGTCGGCGGCCGACAACGCGTAGATGGTCGCCAGCGACGACACCGCGACCTCACGCGCGGCCAGGCCGGGAATCAGCGCGATGCAGATCTGCCAGTTGAACCCCAGCGGCGCGAAGAACGCGGCCATTGCGTGGCCCATGCGGCCGGCAAAGCTGTAGTCGATCGCCGGGCCGATCGCGCCCTCGGGCGGCGCCGGGAAATTCAACAGGAACCACAGCAGGATGGTCAGGGCCAGGATGATGCCGCCGACGCGCTTGAGGAAGATCATCGCGCGCTCCCACAGGCCGATCAGCAGGTCGCGCGGGTGCGGAATGCGGTAGGAAGGCAGCTCCAGCAGCAGCGCATGCTCGCTCTTGTCGCGACGCCACTTCTTCATCACCCACGAAACGACCAGCGCACTGAGGATGCCGGCGGCATACAGGCCGAACAGCACCAGGCCTTGCTGGTTGAAGATGCCCCACACCGTCTTCTGCGGAATGAACGCACCGATCAGCAGCGCGTAGACCGGCAGCCGTGCCGAGCAGGTCATCAGCGGCGCCACCAGGATCGTCGCCAGGCGATCACGCGGATCCTGGATGCTGCGGGTGGCCATGATGCCGGGGATCGCACACGCGAAACTCGACAGCAGCGGGATGAACGAGCGGCCGGACAGACCGGCCGAGGCCATCATGCGGTCGAGCAGGAACGCCGCACGCGGCAGGTAGCCGCTTTCCTCCAGCGCCAGGATGAAGGCGAACAGGATCAGGATCTGCGGCAGGAACACCACCACCCCGCCCAGGCCGGCGATGATGCCGTCCACCAGCAGGCTGCTGAGCGGCCCTTCAGGCAACAAGCCGCCGGCCCAGCCGCCGAGCGCGCCCGTACCCGCTTCGATCAGGTCCATCAGCGGCGTCGCCCAGGCATAGACCGCCTGGAAGATCAGGAACATCACCACGGCCAGCGCCAGCAGGCCGAACACGGGATGCAGCAGCCAGCGGTCCAGTGCGTCATCGATCTTCGCCGTGCGCGTGGGCATGGTCACGGCCAGCGACAACAGTCGGCGCGTCTCGGCATGCACGTCAGTCCCCTCGGGCAGGCGCGCGGAGGGTGCGTGCAGATGCGCGGCCATGCGGTCGATCCGCTCCACCAGCGCACGCGCACCGTTGTGCTTGACCGCGACGGTCTCGACGACCGGCACGCCCAGTTCGCGCTCCAGTGCGGCCAGGTCGATGGCGATGCCGCGGCGCTGCGCGGCATCCATCATGTTGACCGCCAGGATCATCGGCTTGCCGAGTTCGCGCACCTCCAGCGCGAAGCGCAGGTGCAGGCGCAGGTTGGTCGCGTCCACCACGCAGACCAGCACGTCGGGCGCGGGCTCGCCCGGATAGAAACCGCGGCAGACGTCGCGGGTGACCGCCTCGTCCAGGCTGGCCGCGTGCAGGCTGTAGGCGCCCGGCAGATCGAGCACCGCGTAGTGGCGGCCGGATGCGGCCGAGTGCAACCGCCCTTCCTTGCGCTCGACGGTAACGCCGGCGTAGTTGGCCACTTTCTGGCGACTGCCGGTCAGCTGGTTGAACAGCGCGGTCTTGCCGCAGTTCGGATTGCCGACCAGCGCCAGCCGCAGCGTCGAGGCGTCTGCGGCGCTCATGCCGCCGCTCCGTTGCGCAGGCGGATGCGCGCGGCTTCGGAACGGCGCAGTGCGAAGCGGGTGAAGCCCACCTGCACCAGCAGCGGTTCGGCACCCAACGGGCCTTTCGCCACCACTTCCACTTCCTCGCCATTGACGAAGCCCAGTTCACGCAGGCGCTGGGCGATGGCGTCCTGCGGACCATGCTCTTCCACGGACTCGACGATGGCGGGGATACGCGAGGGTAGCTCTGTGAGGATCACGCCAGGCTCTCAAATGCGAACTATTCTCATTGTAGCATCGCCGCAGTGCAGGAAGGCTGCAACGCAGCGTGCCGGTATCATTCGGCGACTTCGCAAGGAACGGCCGCAATGGCGGAAGCCCCGCAGGAACATCCCCTCGCACTGGAACGCGTCGGCGCCGTGGCCCGCCTGCGCCTGGACCGCCCCGCCCTCCACAATGCGTTCGACGCCGGCCTGATCTCGGCCCTGACCAGCGCCCTGGACCAGCTGGCCGGCGATCCGACCGTGCGCGTGGTGGTGCTGGAAGGCAGCGGGGCGTCGTTCTCGGCCGGTGCAGATTTGAACTGGATGCGCGGCATGGCGTCGGCCAGCGAGGCCGAGAACCGCGACGATGCCCTCGCCCTCGCCCGCCTGATGCGCACCCTGGACGAACTGCCCAAGCCCACGATCGCCCGCGTGCAGGGCGCGGCCTTCGGCGGTGGCGTGGGCCTGGTGGCCTGCTGCGACATCGCCATCGGCGTGCCCGAGGCGAAGTTCGGCCTGACCGAAAGCAAGCTGGGGCTGCTGCCGGCGGTGATCTCGCCGTACGTCATCGCCGCGATCGGCACGCGCGAGGCACGGCGCTGGTTCGCCACCGGCGAGATCTTCGATGCCGCCACGGCGCTGCGGATCGGCCTGCTGCACACGGTGGTCGAAGCGGATGCGCTCGACGCCGCCATCGAGCGCCAGATCGCGCTGCTGCTGAAGGCCGGACCGGTAGCCGCAGCGCACGCGAAGCAGCTGGTCGCACGCGTGGCCGCCACGGCCGACCGCGATCGTGCCGACCGCGACAACGCCGACCTGATCGCACGCCTGCGGGTGTCGCCGGAAGGACAGGAAGGCCTGTCCGCCTTCCTCGACAAGCGCGCGCCCCGCTGGGTGGAGGACTGAGCGGAGTGCCACGTACCGGCGTGACAGGCTGCCGCGCTCCAGAGCCCTCCCCTTCAAGGGGAGGGTTGGGTGGGGATGGTGTTCAAGGGAGGAATCACCATGCAAGGACAAACGAACAGGAAGATCATCAAAGGCAAACTGCAACGCACGCTGCGCAATCGGCCCACCGAAGCGGAACACCGGCTGTGGCAATACCTGCGCGGCCGGCAAGTGGCGGGATGCAAGTTCCGCAGGCAGCATCCCTTCGGTGACTACATCCTGGACTTCGCCTGCCTGGAGCGGAAGATCGCGGTGGAACTGGATGGCAGCCAGCATGCCGACGACGTGCACTACGACACTGAGCGCAGCCGTTTCCTCGAAAGTGCAGGATTCAAGGTACTCAGGTTCTGGAACAATGATGTGTTCGACAATATCGAAGGGGTGATTGAAGTGATTCTCGACTCGTTGATCCCACGGACAGCCGTACCATCCCCACCCAACCCTCCCCTTGAAGGGGAGGGCTAGAAGCCGTGTTCTCAAAAATCCTGATCGCCAACCGCGGCGAGATCGCCTGCCGTGTCATCCGTACCTGCCGTCGACTCAGCATCCGCACCGTCGCGGTGTACTCCGAGGCGGACGCCGATGCCCAGCACGTACGCCAGGCCGACGAGGCCTACCTGATCGGCGGGCCGCGCCCGGCGGACAGCTACCTGCGCGGCGACGCCGTCATCGCGGCGGCGAGGGAAGCCGGCGCTGAGGCCATCCATCCCGGCTACGGCTTCCTGTCGGAGAATGCCGACTTCGCCGATGCCGTCGCCGCGGCCGGCCTGGTGTTCATCGGGCCCTCGGGCGCGTCGATGCGCAAGATGGGCAGCAAGGCCGGTGCGAAGGAACTGATGGCGGCCGCGGGCGTGCCCGTCGTCCCCGGCTATACCGGCGAGGACCAGTCGCCGAACACGCTGGCCCGCGAAGCCGCGCGCATCGGCTTCCCGTTGATGATCAAGGCCGCCCACGGTGGCGGCGGCAAGGGCATGCGCGTGGTGCACCGGCTGGAGGACTTCATCGCCCAGCTGGAAAGCTGCCAGCGCGAGGCCGCAAACGCCTTCGGCCGCGACCGCGTGCTGCTGGAACGCTACGTGGCGTCGCCGCGCCACATCGAGATCCAGGTGTTCGCCGATGCGCACGGCCACACGCTGCACCTCAACGAACGCGAATGCTCGGCCCAGCGCCGCTACCAGAAGGTGCTGGAGGAATCCCCCTCGCCGTTCCTGACACCCGCGCTGCGTGCGGCGATGGGCGATGCGGCGGTGAAGGCCGCGCAGGCCATCGATTACGTCAACGCCGGCACCGTGGAGTTCATCGTCGATCCCGACGGGCAGTTCTATTTCATGGAGATCAACACCCGCCTGCAGGTGGAGCACCCGGTCACCGAGCTGGTCACCGGGCTGGACCTGGTGGAATGGCAGCTGCGCGTGGCCGCAAGCGAAGCGCTGCCGCTGACCCAGGACGACATCCGCCAGCAGGGTCATGCGATCGAGGTGCGCCTGTACGCTGAAGATCCGGAGGCCGGTTTCCTGCCCGGGTCAGGTCGCCTGGAACGGCTTGCGCTACCCGAGGCGTCCCCGGGCGTGCGGATCGACGCCGGCGTGGTGGAAGGCGACACGGTAACGATCTTCTACGATCCGATGATCGCCAAGCTGATCGTTCATGGTGCCGACCGGATGGAGGCGCTCGCCCGCCTGCGCGACGCCCTGGCGCGCTGCGACATCGCCGGCCCCAAGTCCAACATCGCGTTCCTGGAAAGGCTGGTCCGGCATCCGGCCGTGACCGGGGGCTGGATCGATACCGGCTACCTCGACCGCCACCTGGACGAGTTCATGCCCGCCCCCTCGCTGGCAACCGCGCAGCAGGTGGCCCTCATGGCCGCGGAACTGCTCTGGCAGGAAGCCCGCGCCCGCGTCGCGGCACGGGACAGCGACGAACCGGATTCGCCCTGGGCCATCGCCGACGGCTGGCGGCTGGGCCATGCCGGCGCGCGCCCCCTCGCCTTCGCCCACCTGGGGCAGACCTGGACGGCGCTGGCGCACGGCCATGGCGGACGCTATCGGATCGAACTGGCCGATGAGGTGCACGAAGTCGAGGACGCCCGCCTGACCGGCGACCAGCTCGGTTTGCGTATTCATGGACAGGCGCGACGATTCCGCATCCTGCGGCATGGCACCCGCCTGACGCTGCACGATGGGGAACAACGGACGGCGGTGGAGACGGTGCCGGCCTACCGGCGCACGGATATGGCCGAGGCGCCGGGGAGCGGAAAGATCCTCGCACCGATGCCGGGACGCGTCGTGCTGGTGAAGGCGCGGCCCGGCGATGAAGTGGTGGCCGGACAGGAGCTGCTGGTGATGGAAGCGATGAAAATGGAACTGGCCGTCAAGGCGTCGCGCGACGGCGTGGTTGCCGACGTGCGCGCGGCGGCCGGCGATTTCGTCGAGGCCGATACCGTACTCGTGGCGCTGGAGTGAGGGCCGCCATGGCGCCGCTGCGTCCGTGGGCCGTCGTGCTGCTGGCGGCCAGTCTGCTGGCCGGATGCGTCATGTTCGAACAAGCCCCTGCCCCGCTCACCTGCGACCCGGCCCTGGTCGGACACTGGATTCCCCTGCCCGACAGCCCGCAGGATCGCGTGCCCCTGGGCAAGGACGACTATGCCGACGTCGACGCGACCTGCCATGTCCGCCTGCGCGACAACAATCGCCAGGACGAACCCGGCTTCGATGCGCTGGGCTTCGAAGTGGACGGCGACCGCTACCTCGCCCTCGGCTTCAAGGAACTGGAGGGCCTGTTCGGTACCGGCAAGGCCGCCGCGCCGCCGATACCCAAAGGCATGCCCGCGGGTGCCGTCACGCTGCTGAAATACCGCATCCATGACGATACGCTGCAGATCGCGATGCTCGACACGGTGGCCATCATGCAGCGGGTCCAACAGGGCGGCCTCAAGGCGCGCGAGACCGACGCCAGCACGTACCTGTTCGAAGGCAGTCCTGCCCAGCTGCGCGACCTGTTGCGCAGGCATCCGGAACTCTTCGACGCGTTCGACGGCAAGGCCAAGACCCTGCGCATGCGCCGCGCGAAGGCGGGCACATGACGCTGCCCTCGCCTCCTCCCGACGGCGACTTCGTCCGCATCGTCGAAGTGGGGCCGCGCGACGGCCTGCAGAACGAGAAGACGCAGGTCGCGACCGCCGACAAGGTGGCGCTAATCGACCGCCTGTCGCGCACCGGCCTGCTGACCATCGAAGCCACCAGCTTCGTCAGTCCGAAATGGGTGCCCCAGCTGGCCGATGCGGCCGAGGTGTTTTCGGCCATCCAGCGGCGACCGGGCACGGCCTATCCGGTGCTGGTGCCGAACGAAACAGGCTACGACCGCGCGCGTGCCGTGGGGGTGGAGGAAGTGGCGGTGTTCACCGCCGCGTCCGAAGCGTTCAACCAGAAGAACATCAACGCGTCCATCGATGCCTCCCTCGAACGCTTCCGTCCCGTGCTGGCACGCGCCGCCGCCGATGGCGTGAAAGTCCGTGGCTATGTCTCCACCGTGCTCGGCTGTCCCTACCAGGGCGAGGTGCCGCTGGCGGACGTGGTACGCGTGGCGAAACGGCTGCATGCGCTGGGCTGCTATGAAATCTCGCTGGGCGACACCATCGGCGTGGGGACGCCACGCAAGGCGGCCGACATGCTGAAAGCGGTCGCCGCCGAAGTGCCCATGCCCGCGCTGGCCGTGCATTTCCACGATACCTACGGCCAGGCGCTGGCGAACCTGCTGGCCTGCCTGGAGGTGGGCGTTCGCGTGGTCGATGCGGCGGTCTCCGGCGCCGGCGGATGCCCCTACGCGAAGGGTGCCAGCGGCAACGTCGCCACGGAGGACGTGGTCTACCTGCTGCACGGCCAGGGCCTGCGCACCGGCGTGGACCTGGACCTGCTGGCCGAGACCGGGCGCTGGCTGGCGACGCGGCTGGGCCGCGAGACCGGCAGCCGTGTCGGCAAGGCACTGGCGGCCGCCACATGAGCCATGGCGCGGCCAGCGAAGGTCTCGACCTGTCGGCGCTCGTCGCCGCGCTGGAGCGCGCCGCTGCCGAACGCGGCCCGGATGACACCACCGCCCTGCTCCTGCGGCAGGCACGCGACGCCCTGCTCGCCAAGCAGCAGGAGGCCGACACCGAACGCTCGCGCTATCGCAACCTGTTCGACGCCGTACCCGACCCGGTCAGCATCATCGCCGAGGACGGCACGGTGCTGGACCTCAACAAGGCAGGCATGCAGGCCTACAAGCGGCCACGCGAGGAGATCGTCGGGCGCAACATCAACGTGCTCAATCCGGATCTGCCGCGCGACCACCTGGTACCGGTCTGGGAAACGCTGAACCGCGGCGAGACCTACGTCATCGAAGTCACCAACATGCGGGGCGACGGCACGCGGTTCCCGGTGGAAGTGCATTCGGCCAACATCAACTTCGACGGACGCAAGAGCATCGTCGCCGTCGCACGCGACATCAGCAGCCGGCGGCTCGCGGAAATGCGCTACCGCGAACTGATGGAGACCATCGACAAAGGGATCGTGGTCAACAACCGCGAGCTGGTGGTGCAGTACTGCAACGGCGCGGCCATGCGCATCTTCGGGATCCGCGAAGACCAGCGCGTGGGACAGGAACTGGCGCTGGACCGCTGGCACATCGTCGACGAGCACGGGCGCGAGATGCAGCGTCACGAACTGCCCGCGCAGCGTGCGCTGGACACCGGGCAGATGGTGGAAAGCGTGCTGCTGGGCATGTATCACCGGGAGCGCAAGCACCTGATCTGGCTGACCGCCACCTCGGTGCCGCAGTTCGCCCCCGGCGAAAGCCAGCCGTCGCAGGTGACCACGCTCTTCAGCGACGTCACCGAACTCAAGCGCGACAGTGCGCTGTTCGACCGCGCGCAGTCGCTGGCCCACATCGGCGGCTGGGAATGGGACATCGGCCGCGACCGTGTCTACCTGACCGACGAGGCCCAGCGCATTCTCGGTGCCGCGCGCCCACTGGTGACGCTGGACGACGTGCTGTCCTGCCTGCGCGAATCCGACCGCCGCCGCCTGCGTGGCGCGCTGGACCTGGTCACCGCCGGCGGCCAGGGCTTCGACCTGGAGCTGCAGGGCACGCAGGCCGACGGACACCCGTTCTGGATCCGTGTGATCGGCGACGCCGAACCCGGTGATCCGGGGGCCTCGCGGATCACCGGCACCATGCAGGACATCTCGCAGGACAAGCAGGCCGAGGAGACGCTGCGCATCCAGGCGCGCACCGACCCGCTGACCGGCCTGATGAACCGCGACGCCGTGCTGACCGAACTGGGCGCGCGCCTGGCCGATCCGGAGCGCGCGCAGGTAGCGGTGCTCTACATCGACCTGGACCGCTTCAAGATGGTCAACGACGTGCTGGGGCACAACGCCGGCGACGAACTGCTGGTGCAGGCCTCGGACCGCATCCGCGGCGCGGTGGGCACCGACGGCATGATCGCGCGCTTCGGCGGCGACGAGTTCCTGGTGATCTGCGATGCCGGCGTGGATCCGCATCTGCCTGAAAAGCTGGCGCATGCGGTGCTGGGGGCGTTCGCCGACGCCTTCCGCTTCGGCAAGGACGAGTTCGCCATCACCGCCAGCATCGGCCTGGCCGTTTCCCCCAGCGACGGCCTGCGCCCGCAGCAGCTGATCCAGAACGCCGACATCGCGATGTACGACAGCAAGCATCGCGCGCGCAACGGCTGGCAGAGCTTCACCCAGGAGCTGGCGCAGCGCCAGCAGGACCGCCTGCAGATCGAGACGCAGCTGCGGCGGGCGGTGGACAACGAGGAATTCCGGCTGGTCTACCAGCCCCAGGTGGACCTGCGCAACGGCCGCATCATCGCCGGCGAAGCGCTGATCCGCTGGCAGAACCACCAGCTGGGGGAACTGCGGCCGGACGTGTTCATCAGCCATGCGGAAACGACGGGCGACATCGTCCGGATAGGCAGCTGGGTACTGCGCGAAGCCTGCCGGCAAGTGGCCGCGTGGCGCGACCAGGGGCTGGGCATCGTGCGGGTGGCCGTGAACGTGTCGTACCGCCAGTTCGCCGGCGACGACCTCGCCGACCGCGTGCGCGCGATCCTGACCGAGTTCGACCTGCCCGGCGCGGCGCTTGAACTGGAATTCACCGAGCGCGTGCTGATCGAGGACGCCCCGGCCACGCTGCGCACCTTCGCCGACCTGCGCCAGTTGGGCGTGATGCTGACCATCGACGACTTCGGCGAAGGCTACAGCGCGCTGAACTACCTGCGCCGCCTGCCCATCCACGGGCTGAAGCTCAGTCCGCTGTTCACCGAGGGCGTGCCCAACAACCGCTCGGACGTGGCCGTCTGCCAGGCCGTTTCGGCCATCGCCCGCAGCCTGGGCCTGGGCCTGGTGGCCGAAGGCGTCGAGTCGGAGGCCCAGCGGCAGTTCCTGCTGAATCTCGGCGTCCCCGTCGGCCAGGGCTTCCTGTTCGCGCCCGGCCTGTCGCCGGACGAATTCGCGCGGCGGCTGGCCGACGCCCCGCTGGAGCGGGTGCTGCACGCCTGAGCGTGATGATCCCTGTAGGAGCGACGTCAGTCGCGACCGGAGACCTTCCGCTCCCACGTCCTCATTCGCGGGCCACGAACCCCGGGGCGCCTTGCTTATCGGCCCGACAAGGGGCACTGCCCGTCATGGTTCGCGGTCGCGACTGACGTCGCTCCTACAGTGGGTCCATGGCGCCCTCGCCACCCGCCATCGCGTAAAATGCCGGCTTTTCCGCAGCAGGTCCGCCGCATGCAGCTTTCCGACACCCGCGCCGTCATCACCGGCGGCGTCTCCGGCCTCGGCCTGGCCGTCGCCCGTCATCTCGTCGCCCACGGCGGCAAGGCCGCGCTGTTCGACGTCAACGACGACAAGGGTGCTGCGGCCGTCGCCGAGCTCGGCGAGGCCAACGTCCGCTACTTCCGCACCGACGTGACCGATGAGGCCGGCGTGGCCGCCAACATCGCCGCGGCGAAGGACGCCCTGGGCGGACTGAATGCCGCGATCAACTGCGCCGGCATCCTCGGCGCCGGCCGGGTGCTGGGCAAGGAGGCACCGATGCCGCTCTCCACCTTCCAGACCACGGTGATGGTCAACCTGGTGGGCAGCTTCAACGTGGCCAAGGCCGCCGCGGACCTCATGCAGCACAACGCGCCGAACGCGGACGGCGAGCGTGGCGTGATCGTCAACACGGCGAGCGTGGCGGCGTACGAAGGCCAGATCGGCCAGGCGGCGTACTCGGCATCGAAGGGCGGCGTGGTCGGCATGACCCTGCCGATGGCGCGCGAGCTGTCGCGCTTCGGCATCCGCGTGATGACGGTGGCCCCGGGCATCTTCTGGACTCCGATGGTCGATGGCATGCCCGAAGCCGTGCAGCAGTCGCTCAGCGCCTCGATTCCCTTCCCGTCCCGCCTGGGCAAACCAGAGGAGTTCGCCGACCTCGTCGCCTACATCCTGGGCAACACGTACCTCAACGGCGAGACGATCCGCCTGGACGGCGCCGTGCGTCTGGCACCGAAGTGAGGCGGAAGCGGGAATGGACAGCGGGAACGGGGAACAGGGAATGACAGTTCCCCGCCGCCTACCGACCCGCAGCGCACCCTCGTTCCCCATTCCCTGTTCCCCATTCCCGCTTTACATAACGGACATCCCATGAAGGCTTTCGACATCAAGAAAGGCAACGTCGTCGAACACAACGGCGGCGTGTACCAGATCCGCGACATCGAGCGCAGCTCGCCGCAGGGCCGCGGCGGCAACGTGCGCTTCCGTTTCATCATGTACAGCGTGCCGGGTGGCAACAAGCTGGACGCCAGCTTCGACGCCGACGACAACCTGTCCGAAGTGGAGCTGCTGCGCCGCCAGGCCACGTATTCGTACAAGGACGGCGATGCGTTCGTGTTCCTCGACGACGAGGACTACACGCCGTACACGCTGGACGCCAACGTCATCGGCGACGACGCCGGTTACATCACCGACGGCCTGAGCGGCTGCTACGTGCAGGTGATCGACGAACTGCCGGTCGCGCTGCAGCTGCCGCAGCACGTCACGCTGGAAGTGGTGGAAACGCCGCCGGAACTGAAGGGCGGCACCGCCACCAAGCGCCCGAAGCCGGCCAGGCTCAGCACCGGCATCGAGATCATGGTGCCGGAGTACATCACCACCGGCGAGCGCATCCTGGTCAACACGACCACGGGCGAATTCGGCGGTCGCGCAGACTAAGTAGCGTGCGCTGCGCGCACGATCCGCCGACTCCCGCTGCGCCAAGAAGCGCTCCGTGGTCGTGCGCATGGCGCACGCTACGGGTGGCGCAGGCGCGCACCAATCGTCTCGAGGTTCGCCTCGATGCCGCGCAGCACGTCGCGCTGGTCCGCCGGTAGCCAGCGCTCCAGGTCTTCCCGCAGCGCCCCGTCCTGCTCACGCAGTCGGGCTAAGCGCAGTTGCGCTTCCTTCGCCACGCGCATGCGTTCCTCGGACTGCGGGAGTCCATAGCCGTCCGGCAGAAGCTCCGACGGCCTGCTGACAAACCCGGTATCCCCCAGCCACGTACGCAGGGCCTGCAGTGCGGGCGCGATGTCGTCCGGTGCGTCGCGACCGAGGTAGCGTCGCTTCAGCGCATCGCGCAGCAACAGCTGCTGGCGACGCTGTGCGGCGTGCTCCAGCACCAGCAAGGCCGCGCTGGTACGCAGGTCCGCCTGCGGCAGCCAGGGGGCGCGTCCGGCGGGTGGCAGGGCCAGCCAAGCCTGCGCATCCGGGTGCGGCAGCGCCAGCGCGTCCCGTGCGACGGCATACAGGGCATCGTAGCGCGCGCTCATCGGTTCGAAGTAGTAGCCGAGCCGCCGCGCTTCACCGGCGTCTTCCAGCACGGCGGCATCGGCCACGCCCTGCCGTTCCAGCTTCTTCAGAAGACCGGTGGGCGTGATGCTGGCCAATGGCGCGTCGGCCAGCCGCGGCACGCCGTCGTGAAGCAGCTTCCACGTCTCCACCGCGCAGTTGTTGCCGATGAAGTAGTAGCGCCCGTCGTAGCTCCAGTGCAGTTGCGCGGCCCGCTCCAGCAGCGCTGCGATTTCGTCCTCCTGCAAGCGCAGCGGGATGGACTGCAGGCCACGCAGCTCGACCCGGGTGTACTCCTCGATCACCTGGTCCAGCGGCAGCAGGAACAGGCGCGACGGATACGAGCCGGTCAATCCGCGCCAGCCGGAGATCTGCACGTCGCCGACGAAGGCGCGGAACGACAGCACGCGATGATGGGCCAGGTCCAGCCGGCACTCGGGCCCCGGCGTTCGTCCCGGTGCGCACACCACCAGCCTCAGCATGCTGTGTCCCCAGCGGCTCATCGCCTGCGTGTTGCCTTCGGCCAGCAGGTAGTCCACCTCGTAGACGCGGGCGGGATCCAGCGCCAGCAACGATGCCTCGCCCGCCTCGGCATCCACGTCCAGGAACGGCAACCCGGGTGCGCAGGCATGCGCCGTCGCCGGCATGCTGAAGTGGGCCGAGAAGTGGCGATGCAGCGCCGGACGCCGACAAGCGTAGGAGGGGTCGAGCACGAAATGCTCGAGATTCACCGCTACGAATTCGGAAGGGCGTTCCAGCTCATAAGGATCGGGCGTACGCGCGACGAAATCGTTGCGGGAACGACGCCCTGCGATGGCGAACACGCTGCGCTGCCACCCCGCCAGATCGCGCAGGCGCGGATCGCCGGACAGGACGTTGCGCTGCGCACGGTCGTAGGCGTGGGCCAGTTCGTGTACCAGCGCACGACGGACCACGCTCGACCCGGCATCGTCCGGCGACACGCCGTCGCGCGACCGCCATGCCTGCAGCAGCCGGCGCGGCAGCAGGATGCGATGGCCGACCCGTCGGCCGGCGACGTGCGCGGGCAGTCCGTCACGCCATTCCAGGACGAGTCCGGCAGGCAAGCCGTCGCGCCATGCCTGTGGCAGACGCGGCAGCACATCGTCGACCAATGCCTGCGTCGCGACGACATCGTCCGTGGCGAGATGTGTGGGATCGATGTCGAGCGCGGACGCTGTCGCCACCGGGCCCAGCCACGCCCACAGCAGGAGCGCGGCAATGCGCCGGCCCCGGGGCCGACGGGGGTGCATCAACGGGCCAGGATGGCCTGGGCCAGCTGCATGTCGCTGGCGCGACGCGCGGCTTCGTCCGTTTCGCGCAGGTGACGCAGCGCGGCTTCCAGCTGGGCCCCACGGATGCGGCCATTGCTGGCCACGAAACTGGCGGCATCCTCGCGTGCCTGCACGACGATCTTGTCGTCGCCGGACGAACTGTCGGACGAGGCCGACGAACCGGCAGAGGACGCGCCTGCCGACGAACCGGCGAAGCTGCCGGCGAGTACCGGCACGGAGAACGCCAGCAGCACGCCGGCCAGGATCAATCGGGACATGGAGATTTCCACACGGGGGAACGCCGTGACCGGCGCGGAGCGCAAAGAGTACCCGCAAATGCCCGGCGAGCACCTGAATCCGGTGGCTCGCAAGAGCATCGCCCGTATCGTCGCTCCTACAGGGTTGCGGGTGCCGAACGCGGGTCAGGTGTCGAACAGCTTGCCCGGATTCATCAGGCCATTGGGATCCAGCACCCGCTTGATGCCCCGCATCACCGCGATCTCGTCGGCGCTGCGCGTGCTCTCCAGATAGCCCTTCTTCACCAGGCCGATGCCGTGCTCGGCCGAAATGCTGCCGTGGTGGCGCTTCAGCGAGGCCGCCAGCAACTTGGTGACCTGCTCGCACTGGGTGACGAAGTCCGCGTTCTCCATGCCATCGGGCTTCAGCACGTTGATGTGCAGGTTGCCGTCGCCGATATGGCCGAACCACACCACCTCGAACTGCGGATACGCCTCGCCCAGCAAGGCCTGGGTCTCGGCCAGGAACGCCGGCATGGCCGAGAGGCGCACCGACACGTCGTTCTTGTACGGCACGTAGCGGGCCAGGGCTTCGGTGATGCCCTCGCGCAGGCGCCACAGCTGCGCGGCCTGCGCGTCGGACTGGCTGATCACGCCGTCGCTGATCCAGCCCTGCTCCATGCAGGCCTCGAAGGCGGCCATCGCGGCGGCTTCCTTCGCCTCGTCGCCGATGGCGAACTCGGTGACCACGTAGTACGGGTGCACCTCGTCGAATGGCTTCTGCGCACCGTGCGCGAGCACATGCTGCAGCGCGCGGTCTGTGAAGAACTCGAACGCCTCCAGCTGCAGGCGCTCGCGGAACGCGGCGAAGACCTGCATCAGCACCTCGAATGACGGCAGCGCCAGCAGCATGACGTTGGTCGGCGGCGGCGGATCGGTCAGCCGCACGGTGGCTTCCACCACCACGCCCAGCGTGCCCTCGGACCCGATGAACAGATGGCGCAAGTCGTAGCCGCTGGAGTTCTTGATCAGCGCCTTGTTGAGCTCCAGCACGTCGCCGGCGCCGGTGACCACCTTCAGGCCGGCGATCCATTCGCGCGTGTTGCCGTAGCGGATCACGCGGATGCCGCCCGCGTTGGTCGCGATGGTGCCGCCGATGGCGCACGAGCCCCGCGAGGCGAAATCCACCGGATAGACCAGGCCCTGCTCGCGCGCCGCATTGTGCACGGCCTCCAGCGGCATGCCGGCCTGCACCGTCAACGTGCGGTCGACCGCATTGAAATCGATCGCCTGGTTCATGCGTTCCAGGCTGAGCACCAGTTCGCCGTTGCCCGCCACGGCGCCGCCGGACAGGCCGGTGCGGCCGCCCGACGGCACGAGCGCGACGCGATGCGCGTTGGCCCACTGCACGACGGCCTGGACGTCCTCGACGGTGGCCGGCAACGCGATCGCCAGCGGCGCGGGCGTCCAGCGCCGGGTCCAGTCGCGGCCGTAGTGCTCGAGGTCGGCGGGATCGGTCTTCAGGCGCAGCCCGGGGGCGGCGTCGAGCAGGGCTTGCAGGCGCGGATCGCTCATTGCACGGGTGGGTTTTCGGGGGCGCTCAGGGTGCCAGCGATGCCGTGCGGCGTCCAGCCGATGGCGAGGTCGTTTCAGAGGCAACCAAGCCGGGAAATCGGCAACCGAGCATTCCATTCCGCGCCGCAGCATCGACGGCGCGCATCTGGCATAGTGACGACCCCTTTCCATTCCCCGCACGACCTTCCGGCAATGTCGAACAAGAAGACCTCGTACCCGAAGCAGGACATCCGCGTACTGTTGCTGGAGGGGGTCAGCCGGACTGCGGTGGATACCTTCCGCGCGGCGGGCTACACGCAGATCGAGTTCCACGAGAAGTCCCTGCCGGAAGACGAACTGAAGCGCCGCATCGCCGAGGCGCACATCGTCGGCATCCGCTCGCGCACGCATCTGACCGACGACGTGCTGGCGCAGGCGCGCCGGCTGATCGCAGTGGGCTGCTTCTGCATCGGCACCAACCAGGTGGACCTGGATGCCGCGGAGCTGGCCGGCATCCCGGTCTTCAACGCGCCCTACTCCAACACCCGCAGCGTGGCCGAGCTGGTGATCGCCCAGGCCATCATGCTGATGCGCGGCATTCCGCAGAAGAATGTCGAATGCCACCGCGGCGGCTGGAGCAAGTCGGCCGCGGGCAGCCACGAGGTGCGCGGCAAGACGCTGGGCATCATCGGCTACGGCCATATCGGCACGCAGGTCGGCGTGCTGGCCGAGGCGCTGGGCATGCACGTGCTGTTCCACGACATCGAGACCAAGCTTTCGCTGGGCAACGCGCGCCCGGCCATCGGCCTGGACGATCTGCTGGCGCAAAGCGACGTGGTGACCCTGCACGTGCCGGAAACGCCGGCCACCCAGGGCATGTTCGGTGCGGCTCAGATCGCCGGCATGAAGCGCGGCGCGCACCTGATCAACGCCTCGCGCGGCACGGTGGTCGACATCGACGCGCTGGCCGATGCGCTGAAGTCGGGCCAGGTGGGCGGCGCGGCGGTGGATGTGTTCCCGGTCGAGCCCAAGGGCAATGCCGAGTCGTTCGAGTCGCCGCTGCGCGGGCTGGACAACGTCATCCTCACGCCCCACGTCGGCGGCTCCACCCTGGAAGCGCAGGACAACATCGGCATCGAGGTGGCGGCCAAGCTGGTGCGCTACAGCGACAACGGCAGCACGCTGTCGGCGGTGAACTTCCCCGAGGTCACCCTGCCCGGCCACGACGGCAGCCGCCGCATCCTGCACATCCACCGCAACGTGCCGGGCGTGCTGTCGCAGATCAACGACATCTTCCGCGACCGCGGCATCAACATCGACGGCCAGTTCCTGCGTACCGATCCCAAGGTCGGCTATGTGGTCATCGACGTCACCGCCGACGAGGAACAGACCACCAGCCTGCGCGAGGCGATGGCGGCCATCGACGGTACGTTGCGGGTACGCGTGCTGTATTGAGGGACGGGTAACGGCAGGCCAGGACCCGCCCTACGCCTCGTTCCGCGCCAGCCACTTGCGGGCCATGCGGCTGATCGACACGTCGGCATCGCCCGCGAGCGCTGTGATGTCGCGCCAGGCCAGGTCCAGCGACTCCTCGCTGACCACGTAGGCCTCGCTGCCGCCTGCGCGCACCACGTAGCGCACGTCGTAGTGCCAGTGCCCGGGAACCCCCTTGCGCTCCGGGATCCAGTGGCGGTCCAGATCGAAGATGTCGCCCTCTACGGCCAGGTCGGACAGGCCCGACTCCTCCTCGGCTTCCTTCAGTGCGACACGGGCCATGTCGGTGTCGCCATCGGCGTGCCCACCCAGTTGCAGCCAGCGGTCCAGCTTGCGGTGATGGGTCATGAGGATGCGCTGGCCATCACCGCTGACCAGCCACGCGCCGCCGGTCAGATGGCCTTCCAGCCGCTCGCGGACGAACGGGTTGGCCGGCTCGTCCAGCAGGGCCAGGAACTGGGCGATGACCGCTTCTTCGTCGGGCCAGCGGCGGCCGTAATCGGCCAGGTGTTCTCGTAGCGAAGCATAAGCGGCTGACACGACGTGCTTTTCCTTTCCGCGATGGCGAAGACGGCGCCGATTATCGCCGGCCATGCTGCACCTGCGCTTGTGATCCCCCGCCCGCTTTGGCAAGGTACGGCCTTCCGTGGGGACCGTCCCCATGACCGTTGTCACCGCCCGGTGGGCCTGTCCATCGGCACTCAGTCATCTCAGGGGACGCTGCGAATGCTCAAAGCTCTGTTCAGGGTCAAGCCGGTCGCGCCGGCAGGCCACGTCGATGCCGGTGAACCCTTCGAAGGCAGCCTGGACGGCGAAGCCACCCTGAAACGGACGCTGACGGCCAAGCACCTGGTCATGCTGGGCGTGGGTGCGGTGATCGGCGCGGGCATCTTCGTGCTGACCGGCCAGGCCGCCGCCAACCATGCCGGCCCCGCGATCATGCTGAGCTTCGTGCTGGCCGGCTTCGCCTGCGCCATGGCGGGCCTGTGCTACGCCGAATTCGCTTCGATGATGCCGGTGTCCGGCAGCGCGTACTCCTATTCCTACGCGACCCTGGGCGAAGCCGTGGCGTGGTTCATCGGCTGGTGCCTGGTACTGGAATACCTGTTCGCCTCGTCCACCGTCGCGGTGGGCTGGTCGGGCTACCTGGTGAGCTTCCTGACTTCCACGCTGGGCGTACCCTTCCCCGAGCAACTGGCCACCGCGCCCATCACCTGGGCCGACGGCGGGTTCGTCGCCACCAACGGCATCATCAACCTGCCCGCGGTGCTGATCGTCGCGGCGGTCAGCGGCTTGTGCTATGTCGGCATCACCCAGTCGGCCTTCGTCAACGCGATCATCGTGGCGATCAAGGTGCTCGTCATCGCGGCGTTCCTGGGCTTCGGCGTGCAGTACGTGGACCCGGCCAACTGGACGCCCTTCATCCCGGAGAACACCGGTCCCGGACAGTTCGGCATGGACGGCGTGTTCCGCGCGGCGACCATCGTGTTCTTCGCCTACATCGGCTTCGACGCGGTCTCCACCGCGGCCGGCGAAGCGAAGAATCCGCAGCGCGACATGCCCAAGGGCATCCTGGGTTCGCTGGCCATCTGCACCGTCATCTACATCGCCGTCTGCGCGGTGCTGACCGGCATGACCCACTACAGCCTGCTCGGCACCGCCAAGCCGGTGGCCACCGCGCTGGAAGAGGTCCTGAAGGCCGATCCGGGCGCCAGCGTCGGCTGGCTGAAGACGGCGGTGGAGATCGGCGCCATCGCCGGCCTTTCGTCGGTGATCCTGGTGATGCTGATGGCGCAGCCGCGCATCTTCTATTCGATGTCCCGCGACGGACTGCTGCCGCGCCTGTTCGGCAAGGTGCACCCGAAGTTCCATACGCCCTACGTCGGCACGATCATCGTCGGCGTGCTGGCCTGCCTGCTGGCCGGTTTCATGCCGCTCAGCGTGCTGGGCGAACTGGTCTCGATGGGTACGTTGCTGGCCTTCGCCACCGTGTGTCTCGGCGTGCTGGTGCTGCGCTTCACCCGCCCCGACCTCGCCCGTCCGTTCCGCGTGCCCATGTTCTGGCTGATCTGCCCGCTGGGCGTGCTGGCCTGCCTGTTCCTGTTCATGCAGTCGTTCATGGAACACTGGCAGATCTTCGTGGGCTGGACGGTGCTGGGGCAGGTGATCTACTTCGCCTACGGCTTCCGGAACAGCAAACTCAGGCAGCGCGCCTGATGGTCTTCAAGGCCGGCGGGCACACCGCCGGCCTTTTTGGTTGTACTCCTCGATAACGTCCCGAGACCACGCACGATGCTCCGACAGCTCCTGGCCACCAAGCACCCCCACGCCGCCCATACCGAAGCCGAAGGGCTCAGCCTGCGCCGCACGCTCGGCCCGTGGGGCCTGACCGCGCTCGGCATCGGCGCGGTGATCGGCGGCGGCATCTTCGTGATCACCGGCCAGGCCGCCGCCAACCACGCCGGCCCCGCCATCATGCTGTCGTTCGTGCTGGCCGCCATCTGCTGCACGTTCTGCGCGCTGGCCTATGCCGAATTCGCGGCGATGGTGCCGGTGTCCGGCAGCGCCTACACCTACACCTACGCGACGCTGGGCGAACTGACCGCCTGGTTCATCGGCTGGATGCTCGTGCTGGAATACGGCGTATCGGCGTCCGCGGTCGCGGTTAGCTGGACCGGCTATCTGCTGAGTTTGCTCGAACACGCGAATATCTATCTGCCCGAAGCCTTCGTCAGCGCGCCGCTGGACGCGCAATTGCGCCCCACCGGCGCGATCGCCAACGTGCCGGCTGCCCTCTTGGTGTTGCTGCTGACCTGGCTGTGCTACGTCGGCATCCGCAAGTCGTCGGCCATGAACATGGCGATGGTGGTGCTGAAGACCGGCCTGATCATCCTGGTCATCATCGCTGGCTGGCAGTACGTCGACCCGGGCAACTGGCAGCCCTTCATTCCGGCCAATGAAGGCCCGGGCAAGTTCGGCTGGGACGGCGTGCTGCGGGGCGCGGCGATGGTGTTCTTCGCCTACATCGGGTTCGAGGCGGTGTCGGTGGCGGCCCAGGAATCGCATCGCCCGCAGAAGGACCTGCCCGTCGGCATGCTGGCCTCGCTGGCCATCTGCACCATCCTCTACATCGCCATGGCCGCGGTGATGACCGGCCTGGTGCCCTATACCGCGCTGGGCACCGCCGAGCCGGTGGTCACCGCGGTGGCCGCCCATCCGGAACTGGGCTGGCTGCGGGTGACGGTGGAGATCGGTGCGCTGATCGGCCTGTCGTCGGTGGTGCTGGTGATGATCATCGGCCAGCCGCGCATCTTCATGATCATGGGGCGCGACGGCCTGCTGCCGCCGGTGTTCACCAAGATCCATCCCGAATACCGCACGCCGCACATCAACACGGTCATCACCGGCGTGGGCATCGCCCTGCTGGCGGCACTGTTCCCGCTCGACATCCTGGGCGAACTGACCTCGATGGGCACCCTGATCGCGTTCGCCTCGGTCTGCGTGGGCGTGCTGGTGCTGCGCCGCACGCAGCCGGACCTGCCGCGTCCGTTCCGCATCCCCGCGGCCTGGCTGGTCTGCTCGCTGGGCGTGCTGAGCTGCATGGCGCTGCTGTCGGCGATGACGGCGCACAACTGGATGCTGATGGGCGTCTGGACGGCGGTCGGCTTCCTGATCTATTTCCTGTACGGCTACCGCCACAGCCGGTTGCGCACGCCGCGCTGAGCCGGTTCCGGGGACCGGACATGGAAAAGGCGCGGGTGACCGCGCCTTCTCGCTTTCCGTGAACCGGATGTATCAGGGCTTCTTGGCCCAGGCGCTGCACCAGCCCTTCGCGGCGACCGAGTTCTTCGGGAACAGCGTGCACGGGCCATAGGCCTGGCCCGCCGGCGCCTTGAAGAAGTTGCAGTTGGCGCAGTGATCGCCCGCCTTGTGCTTGGGGTGCTTCACGGTTGCGGCGTTCTCGCTGTAGGCCAGCGCCTTGGCGGTGGGGTTGTTGGCGTCCAGCTTGGGGAGGGCGGCAGGCGCGGCAGCCTCGGCACGCACCGCGTGCCAGGCCAGCGGGGCCACGGCGGCGGCGGTCAGGGTGGTGGTCAGGAAACGGCGGCGGGAGGCATCGTGGCTCATCTGGCTGGGCACCTGCGGGAAGGAGGCTGCAGTGTCGCGCTTCCGGCCCGCCGACCGCATTGAGCAGGATCAATCAGTCGGGCCGCCGGACGGGTTCCGTTAGAATGCGCGGCATGAACGCCCTGCCCTACGACGCCGACCAGCTGCGCGACCGCGCGCAGTCCATCATCTCCAACGTGCGCGAACTGTCGCAGCTGGGCTGGACCCCGGCCACCAGCAGCAACTTCTCGCAGCGCCTGGACGAACGGCATGCGGCCATCACCGTCTCCGGCCGCGACAAGGGCCGGCTGGTGGAGACGGACATCATGGTGGTGGACTTCGAGGGCAAGGCCGTCGGCAGCGACCATCGCCCCTCGGCGGAAACCCTGCTGCACACCCAGCTCTATCGGCGTTACCCCGAGATCGGCTGCGTGCTGCACACGCACTCGCTGGTGCAGACGGTGGCCTCGCGCCTGTTCGCCGGCGCCGGCCATGTCCGGCTGGAGGGCTTCGAACTACTGAAGGCCTTCCACGGCAACCACACCCACGAGATGGCCATCGACGTGCCGGTGTTCGCCAACACCCAGGACATGCCGACCCTGGCCGCGCAGGTCGATGCGCTGCTGGACCGGCAGCCGCTATGGGGCTACCTGATCGACGGCCACGGCCTGTACGCATGGGGCCGCACCATGGCCGAGGCGCGCCGGCATCTGGAAGCCTTCGAATTCCTGTTCGCGGCCGAACTGGAGTTGCGCAAGCTCGGCTGCCGCGGCTGATAACCGCCGGTTATCGCCGCGTTACCTTTCCGCCACAGGGCGTCCGGGCCGGGTTTGCTACCCTAACGTTCCCCCCGCCGCCTCACGCCATAGCCATGAGCCGCCTGCGCATCTTCAAGGAATCCGACCCGGCCACTCCGGAGTTCGCCAGCTACGACCCCGATTTCATCGCCACCGAGCTGAAGAAGATCGGCGTGACCTTCGAACGCTGGAAGGCGAACAAGCCGATCGAGCCCGGCGCCTCGCCGGAAGAAGTGATGGACGCCTATCGCGCCGACATCGACCGTCTGGTGGCCGAGCGCGGCTTCAAGACCGTCGACGTGGTCAGCATCGCGCCGGACAACCCGCAGCGCGAGGCGATGCGCGCCAAGTTCCTCGACGAGCACTACCACAAGGAAGACGAGGTGCGCTTCTTCGTGGCGGGCTCTGGCCTGTTCACGCTGCATGTGGATGGCAGGGTCTACGAGATCGAGTGCGTGCAGGACGACCTGATCGCCGTGCCGGACGGCGCGCTGCACTGGTTCGACATGGGCCCGGAGCCCCGCTTCGTCGCCATCCGCTTCTTCACCGAGCCGGATGGCTGGGTGGGCCACTTCACCGGCACCACCATCGCCCAGCAGTTCCCGCGCTACGACGGTCTGACCGACGGGCATTGATCGATCCTGCCGACCCGGGGCCTGCCCGGCGGCACGACCCCATCCAGAACAAGAGCAGCGGAGCGCGCTCCGCTCTACCGTGACCGTGAACATCGCCATGCCCGTTTCCGCCATCCTGACCGACATCGAAGGCACCACCAGCAGCATCTCGTTCGTGAAGGACGTGCTGTTCCCGTATGCGCGGCGCGCCCTGCCCGGCTTCGTGCGCGACCACCGCGACGACCCGGAGGTCCGCCGCTGGCTGGACGTGGTGGCCACCGAGCACGGCAGCATCTGCAGCGACGACGTCATCGTGGAGACGCTGCAGGGCTGGATCGACCAGGACCGCAAGCATACGGCGCTGAAAGCGCTGCAGGGCATGATCTGGCAGGCGGGCTACCGCGATGCCGACTTCACCGCCCACATCTATCCCGACGCGGCGCCCGCGCTGCGCGACTGGCACGCGCGCGGCTATCCGCTGTACGTGTACTCGTCCGGCTCGGTGCCGGCGCAGAAGCTGTTCTTCGGCCATAGCGACGCCGGCGACCTGACACCGCTGTTTTCCGACTGGTACGACACCGAAGTCGGCGGCAAGCGCGAAGCCGACAGCTACCGCGTGATCGCCGGCCGCATCGGCGTGCCGGCCAATGCCATCCTGTTCCTGTCCGACGTGGTGGAAGAACTGGATGCCGCGCGCGAAGCCGGCCTGCAGACGCGCCTGATCGACCGCCTGGACGACTACCCTCAGCCCCGCGAGGGTGAGGCCGCGCACGGGCATGCGCGCGTGGCGTCGTTCGCCGACATCGCGCTGCCCGACTGAATCCGAACCATGGCGTCGCAACGTACGGCTACGCTGACGGGGCTGGCCGCCATCCTGCTGTGGGCTTCGCTGGCGGTACTGACGACCGCGACCGGCAACCTGCCCCCGTTCCAGGTGCTTGCGGTCAGTTTCGGCATCGCGGCGCTGCTGGGGCTGGCGCGCGCGGCACTGCGCGGCGCCGAGGGCTGGCGCGAGCTGCGCCAACCCAGCGCGGCGCTGGCGCTGTCCACGCTGGCATTGTTCGGCTACCACGCGCTCTACTTCATCGCGCTCAAGCGCGCGCCGGCGGTGGAGGCGAACCTGCTCAATTACCTGTGGCCGCTGCTGATCGTGGTCTTCGCCGGCCTGGTCGGCGGAGTGACGGTGCGGGCCGGGCAGTGGGCGGGCACGCTGCTCGGCCTGGTGGCCGCGGTGCTGCTGGTGACCCGCGGGCACGGCCTGCAGGTCGACCGTGCGCACGTGCCGGGCTACCTCGCCGCACTGGGTGCGGCGGTGATCTGGGCCGCGTATTCCGTGCTCAACCGCCGCTTCGCCGAGGTCCCCACCGCTGCCATCACCGTGGCCTGCGCGGGCGTCTCGGTCCTGGGCACTGCGGTCCATCTGCTGTTCGAACGCACGGTCGCGCCCGATACCACCCAATGGCTGGTTCTCGCCGTGATGGGTGCCGGCCCCGTAGGCGCCGCGTTCTGGCTCTGGGACCACGGCACCAAGCGCGGCGACATCGCCCTGCTGGGCAGCCTCTCCTATCTCGCGCCCTTGCTGTCGACGTTGCTGTTGGTCATCTCGGGTCGCGCGGAGCCGCATGGGATCCAGGCCGTCGCGATCGCGATGCTGTTGGCCGGCGCGTGGCTCAGTGTGCGATCCAGCCGCGCCGCCCGCTGAGATCTATTCGAGAGCGATTCGCGTTTCTACACGCATCGTGCGGATTGCCTAGACTGCGCGCCACGTCGCCCGCCCGCCTTCGCCAGCCAGCCACGTCAACCTCGCCCGTCAGCCTTCGCTCGCCCGCCAGGTTCCAGGACGCCTCCTTCGGGAGGCGTTTCCGTTTCAGGCCCGGTGTATCTTCTCGCCCCGCGCGAGCATGGCCACCAGCTTTTCCAAGCGTGCCTGCCGGGTCTCCGGCTTCACCGCTGTCTGCACGCGCCAGCACACCGCGTACCGGTTGGTCTTGTCGAGCGTGTCGAAGAAGGCCTTGGCCTTTCGGTTCTTCGCCAGGGCCTTGGCGAGTTCCGCCGGCACCGCCATCGACTTCGCACCGTCGTAGGCCGCGTCCCAGCGACCATCGGCCCGGGCGGCCTCGACTTCGCGCAGGCCTGCGGGCCGCATGCGACCCGCCGCGACCAGGCTTTCGATCCGGGCGACGTTGATCTTCGACCATGTGCTGCGTGCGCGCCGGGGCGTGAAGCGCTGCAGGAAGCACTGCGCGTCGTACCCCTTCTTCTGTCCGTCGATCCAGCCATGGCACAGCGCCACGTCCAGCGCCTCGCTGTAGCTCACCGACGCGACGCCCGAGGCCTTCTTGGCGATCTTCAGCCACACGCCCGTGGATCCCGGATGCTCCTCCAGCCAGCGTTCCCACGCCGCAGCATCCATGAAGTGCTCGATGGGAAGTTCCACCGCGGCCATGATCAGGGCTCCGCAACCTGCAGGCGGTACGAGGTGCGGGCCGATCGCTCGCCCTGCCACCGGTCGAAGGCGCGCACCTCGACCGCATGCTCGCCCTCGGCCAGGTCGGTGGGCAGCGCGCCACGCCACAGGTGCTGGGACGCCTCCGCTTCGGGCGAGCGGTCGTAGCCACGCAGCGCATCGGCCGTGTCGTCGCGCATGTTCTCCACCAGCAGCCTGGGGTCGGGCTGCTCCACGCGCTTCATCGGTTTCCATTCGCCACCGTCGATGCGGTACTCCACGCGCGTCTCCGCATCCCCCATGTAGACATTGGCGAACACGCCCCACGCCGGATACGCCCCCTTCCGCAGCACGCGCGGCGCGTGCAGGCCGATGCCGCTGCCGTCCGCATCGCGCGCCGGATGCCACGACAACGCGTAGGCGCCGCCGGCGTCCACGCGCAGCCGCGCATAGCCATTCGGCGTGCCATCGGCCATCGTCGTGTCGGGAATGCCCTCGGCATCCTTGATGCCCGACCAGTAGGCACCGCAGGCCGCGCCGACGTTGTACTCATGCAGCGGCCGCATCCCGTGCCAGCCGGTGGATGCGTCGTGGTACCAGTGGCGCTGGGTGTGGGTGTGCCCGCTGAGCAGCAGCACATGCGGGAAGTCCTCCAGCATGGCGAACAGGCGCTCGCGGTCCTGCGGGCGGAAGCCGCGCGCGCCGGATTCGTAGAACGGGATGTGCACGCCGATCACCAGCAGGCGATCCTTGCGCACCGTGGGCAGGTACGCCTGCAGGAAGGCGAACTGGTCCTCCCGCAGCCCGCCGAAATACGCAGGCGTGCCGCCCGGCTGGTAGATCACATCGTCCAGGCCGATGAAGGTCGCCGCCTCTTCTTCCCACGCAAACGTGTCCGGTCCCAGGTGATGGCGGAACGTGCGCAGCGAATCCTCATCGCCGGCGGCATCGAAATCGAGATCATGGTTGCCCGGGATGAACAGCCAGGGCACCTGCAGGCTCATCGTCGTGCGCAGGATCTGCGGATACAGCGACAGATCGTCGTTGGTGACGTCGCCCAGGGTCAGGCCCAGCACGGCATCATGCTTCCCAACCAGCGGCTGTACGATGTCGCGCCAGTAGTAGTCCACGTCCTTCACCGAAGACGTCTGGCTGTCGGCGAACAGCAGTACGTCGAGTGCGCCGTCCTTCGCCGCAGCCCTTGGACGCAGCCCGAAGTGCGTGCAATCGGGCTGGCGCTGCGGTATGCCGCCGTACTTCAGCGCAGGCCCGGCGTGGTACTGCAGGTTGCGCCAGCGGGCCGGCAGGCCGTCGGGGCGCACCGCCAGATCGTAGCCCGCCGGCTTGATGATGAAGAGCGTGCGGCCGTCGATGTAATCGAGGCTGTACTCGCCCCGCGCGTCCGTCACCGCAATCTCGATGCCGTTGGACACCTTGATGCCCGGGAGGCCCGGCTCCCCTGCCTCGCGGGTCCCGTTGCCGTTGCGGTCCTCGTACACCTGTCCCCAACTGCACGGCGGCGGCAGCGCATGGGCGGGGACCGTCAGCAACGCCAGGACGAGGACTATCAACGAAGCGCGCATGGCGACTCCAGCCGGAAGGACCGGAGGATTATGGCGCAGGGCCAGTGCACTTGTAGGAGCGCCCTCGGGTGCGATGCTTTTTTTTCAGCAGCAGCGAAGAGCATCGCGCCCGAGGCCGCCCCTACAGTCGGTGGGGATGCGTCATCGGGGGGCGTGCCGCTCCCGCAGCACATCGACGGCATCGGCCAGCGACAGGCCGCGTGCGCGCAGCAGCACGGTCAGATGGTAAAGCAGGTCCGCACTCTCGCCGAGCAGCGCGGTTTCGTCCTGGGCGACGGCGGCCAGGGCGGTTTCCACGCCCTCTTCGCCCACCTTCTGGGCGACGCGGCGCACACCGGCCTCGAACAGCCGCGTGGTGTAGCTGTCCGCCGGTCGTTCGCGCTCTCGCTGCGCAACGAGGGCATCCAGTTCCGACAGGAATGCCGACGGTGCCGACGGGAAGCAACTGGCGCGCTGCAGGTGGCAGGTGGGGCCGTGCGGACGCGCGAGGACGAGCAGCGTGTCGTCGTCGCAATCGGCCTCGACCGACACCAGTTCCAGCACGTGGCCGGAGCTCTCTCCCTTGGTCCACAGCCGCTGCTTGCTGCGACTGAAGAAGGTCACGCGCCCGCCGGCAAGCGTGGCCTGCAGCGCTTCGCGGTTCATGTAGCCCAGCATCAGCACCCGCAGCGTCGCGGCGTCCTGCACGATGACGGGCAGCAGGCCGTCCCCCTTGTCCCAGTCGAGACGGGAGGCGTCGAACGCCGGTCGCCGGTTGTCAGTCGCCACGTCTCACCTCGATGCCTTGCTGCGCCAATGCCTGCTTCAGTGCCGGAATGCGGATGTGCCCGCTGTGGAATACGCTGGCTGCAAGCGCGCCATCCACATCCGCCTGCTGGAACACGTCGATGAAATGCGCCACCTCGCCCGCGCCGCCCGAGGCGACCAGCGGCACTTGGCAGATCGCGCGTACCGCACGCAGCTGCACCAGGTCGTAACCCCGCCGCACGCCGTCCTGGTCCATGCAGTTCAGCACGATTTCGCCGGCGCCCAGGCGCTGCGCCTGCATGACCCAGTCCAGCGTCCGCAGGCCGGCACCCTGCATCTTCGAGGGGTCACCGGTGTAACGGCGCACGCGCCATTCGCCATCGGCTTCCAGGATGGAATCCACGCCGACCACGACGCACTGTACGCCGAAGGCCTGCGCCAGCTCGCCGATCAGCTCCGGACGCTCCAGCGCGGGCGTGTTGACCGACACCTTGTCGGCCCCGCTGTACAGCACGCGACGGGCGGTCTGCACGTCGCGGATGCCGCCCGCCACGCAGAACGGAATATCCAGCAGTCGCGAAACACGCTCGATCCAGGCGTAGTCCACCGAACGGCCTTCCGGACTGGCGCTGATGTCGTAGAACACCAGTTCGTCGGCCCCCTCGTCGCGGTAGCGCAGCGCCAGATCGGCGATATCGCCCATGTCGACGTGGTCGCGGAATTTCACGCCCTTGACCACGCGGCCTTCGCGCACGTCCAGGCAGGGAATGATGCGCCGGCTCAGCATGCCAGCGCTTCCGGCAGGGCGAAGCGGCCTTCCAGCAAGGCGCGCCCGAGCACGATGCCGCCACAACCGGCTTCGCGCGCTCCGACGATATCCGCCACCGCGCTCACGCCGCCCGAGGCCTGCACCGCCAACGCCGGCACGGTGGCGCGCAGGTAGGTGTACAGATCGAGGTTGGGCCCCCTCAGCATGCCGTCACGGGCGATGTCGGTGCACAGCAGATGGCGCAGGCCGGCATCGGCGTAGCGCGTGGCGAGCGCGTCCAGGATCTCGGACGCGGTCTCGGTCCAGCCATGCACCGGCAGGCGCCACGCACCACCGGCATCGAGCCGCGTGTCCAGCGCCACGGTGATGCGCTCGCTGCCGAATTCGGCCAGCCACGACAGCACCGTATCCGGCTCACGGACCGCCAGTGAGCCGATCACCACCCGCTGTGCGCCGGCGTCCAGGATGCGTGCCACGTCGTCGCGCTGGCGTACACCACCGCCCGTCTGCACCTTCAGCGCGGTCGTACGCGCGATCTCCCCCAGCAACGGCGCGAGCGTATAGCCGCCGGCGCGCGCCGCATCCAGATCCACCAGGTGCACCCATTCGGCACCCTGTGCGGCATAGCGCTGCGCGACCTGCAGCGGCGCGCCCTCGTAACGCGTCTCGCGGGCGTAGTCGCCCTGCGCCAGCCGGACTACGCGGCCATCGCGCACGTCGATGGCGGGATACACCGTGAAACCTGTCATTGCAGTCCGTACTCGATGAAGTTCTTCAGCAGTCGTGCGCCGACGGCGCCCGAGCGTTCGGGATGGAATTGCGCCCCCGCGACGTTGCCCCGCTGCACGACGGCGGCGAAGCGCTGGCCATGCTCGCTGCTGCACAGGCAGTCCTCGTCGACGGCGGCGGCATAGCTGTGTACGAAGTAGGCGTGGTCGCCGTCGGCGATGCCCTCCACCAGCGAACCCCCGCGTCGCCGCTGCAGGGTGTTCCAGCCCATGTGCGGCACGCGGATGCCGGGTGCGGCGTGCAGCTTGCGCACGCGTCCCGGCAGCAGGCCCAGGCAGGGGGTGTCGTCCTCCTCGGAATGCGCGAACAACAGCTGCACGCCGACGCAGACGCCCAGCAGCGGCCTGTCCAGCGTGCGCAGCACGTCGACCAGGTCCAGTTCCCGCAGCCGCGCCATGCACACGGCGGCGGCACCCACGCCGGGCAGGATCACCCGGTCCGCCGCGCGGATCGTCGCCGCGTCGCCAGTCAGTTCCGCGTCCATGCCCAGGCGCTGCAGCGCGTAGCGCACCGAGCCGATGTTGGAGCCGCCGGCATCGACCAGCACGACCTTCGTCACAGGGCCCCCTTGGTCGACGGCAGTTCGGCACCCTCGCGCTTCACCGCCTGACGCAGCGCGCGCGCCAGCGCCTTGAAGCTGGCCTCGACCTTGTGGTGGTCGTTGTCGCCTTCCACCTTCAGGTTGAGGTTCAGGCCTGCCGCATCGCACAGCGAACGGAAGAAATGCGGCACCAGTTCGGTCGGCAGGTCGCCGACGCGCTCGCGCCGGAACTCCCCGGTGAAAACGAAGTATGGCCGCCCACTGAAATCCAGCGCGGCGCTGGCCAGCGTCTCGTCCATCGGCAGGGTGAAGCCATAACGGCCGATGCCACGCTTGTCGCCCAGCGCCTCTTTCAGCGCCTGCCCCAGCGCGAGGCCGGTGTCCTCGACGGTGTGGTGCTCGTCGATGTGCAGGTCGCCATCGGCGCGCACGTCCAGTGCGAACCCGCCGTGTTTGCCGATCTGTTCCAGCATGTGGTCGAAGAATGGCAATCCCGTCCTCGCGACCGGCTCGGCGATGCGGTCGAGGTCCACCTCGACGCGGATCTTCGTCTCCTTGGTGTTCCGCTGCACCACCGCACGGCGCGGCGCATCCGCGAGTTCATGCGCAATGCCGGCCCAGTCCCACTCGCCGCCGAACTGCGCGGTCTTCAGCTGGAATGCTCGGATGTTCAGGTTCTCGGCGAACTGGTTGTCGGTCTGCCGGTCGCCCACCATCGCCGAACGCGCCCAGTCGATGCTGCGGTCCTGCAGGTAGGGGATCACCAGACCGATGCCCGGCTTGCGCGTGGGACGATTCTCGTGCGGCCAGCTTTCGTCGATCAGCACGTCGCGGAAGCGGATGCCCTGGCTTTCGAAGACCTGCATCATCAGCGCGTGCGGCCCTTCGAACGAGGCGCGCGGGTACTGCTCCGAACCCAGGCCGTCCTGGTTGCTGACCATCACGAACTGGTAGCCGGCGTCGCGCAGCTTCAGCAGTGCCGGGATGACGCCGGGGACGAAGCGCAGCTTCTCGTAGGCGTCGATCTGGAAATCCTCGGGCTCCTCGATCAGGGTGCCGTCGCGGTCGATGAACAGGATCGGTGTCATGGGGTGGGATTCGTGTTCAGGGCCGACAGTACGCGATCGTTCTGTTCCGGCGAGCCGATGGTGATGCGCAATGCGTCGTCCAGCTGGGGCGCGGCGCGCTGGTCGCGCACCACCACGCCGGCGGCGAGCAGTGCACGGAAAGCGCCATCGGGATCGTCGAAGCGCACCAGCAGATAGTTTCCCTGCGAAGGATAGACGCGGCGTACGCCGGGTATCCGCGCGAGCGCGTACAGCAGCCGTTCGCGCTCACGACGCACGACCGCCACGCGTTCCCGCGTCTGCTCCAGCGCCGTATCGGACAGGCCTTCCAGCGCGAGGTCGGCACACGGCGTGGGCACCGGATACGGTGCCTGGCAGCGCTGCAGCAAGGCGACCAGTTCCGCGCCACCGACGACCACGCCGATGCGCGCGGCGGCCAGGGCATGCGCTTTCGACAACGTACGCAACACGGCGACGTTGGCGTGCGCACCCAGCAGCGTGGTCGCGGACGCACCGTCGGCGAATTCGCCGTAGGCCTCGTCCACCACCACCAGCGCGTGACCTTCCAGCGCGTGTGCCAGGGCCTTGATGCCGTCCAGCGGGATGGCCGAACCCGCCGGATTGGAGGGCGAGCACAGAAACACCAGCTTGGCCCCCTGACCGAGCGCCGCCTCGCGGATGGCGTCGAGATCGGCGCCGAAACCGGTGTCGCCATCGACCAGCGGCACCTCGATGATGCGTGCGCCCTGCAGCCGTGCGCAGACCACGTACATGCCGAACACCGGCGGCGTCACCACGATGGCGTCCTGTCCGGGCACGCACAGCGCGCGCACCAGCAGGTCGATGGCCTCGTCGCTGCCGCGCCCGACCAGCAGTTGCTCCGGGGCCACGCCATACAGCTGTGCCAGGCGCGCGCGAAGCGCCGGTGGCTGCGGATCCGGATAGCGGCGGCTGCGACCCTGCCCGTCGGCCGGATTGGCCCACGCCGATTCGTTGGCGTTCAGCCACACCTCGCCAAGAAGGGCTTCGCTGCGGGCCGACTTGTAGCCCGCGAAATCGCGCAGGTCCGGACGCACAAGGGCCAGGACGCTGCTCATGCGGCTGCCTTGCGCAACCGCAGCGCGACGGCATGGGCGTGCGCACCCAGTCCTTCCGCCCGCGCGAGCGTCAAGGCGCAGTCGCCGATGGCGGCGATACCCGCGCGGCTGGCCGACTGCACGCTGACGAAATTCTGGAAGCTGGACACGCTGACGCCGCTGTACGCACGCGCCGCACCGGCGGTGGGCAGCACGTGGTTGGTACCGCTGCAGTAGTCGCCCAACGCTTCCGGCGTGAAGTCGCCGAGGAACACCGAGCCGGCGGCTTCCACCTTGTCCAGCCACGCGCGCGGTTCGCGCAGCGCCAGGATGAGGTGTTCCGGCGCGTAGCGGTTGCTGATGGCGAAGGCATCGTCGAGCGTGGCGACCTTGACCAAGCGCGAGGCCGACAGTGCCTGCTGCGCGATATCCGCCCGGTCCAGCCGGGCAAGCTGCGTGGCGAGTTCGTCCTGCACCCGGGCGATGAGAGCGTCGTCATCGGACAGCAGCAGCACCTGCGAGTCCGGGCCATGCTCGGCCTGCGAAAGCAGGTCCGCCGCGACGAAGGCCGCGTCGGCGCCCGCATCGGCGATCACCAGCACTTCCGAGGGACCCGCCGGCATGTCGATGGCGGCGGCGCCGGCCTGCGCGACCTGCTGCTTGGCTTCGGTCACGTAACTGTTGCCGGGGCCGAACAGCTTGTCGCACTTCGGCACGCTGTCCGTGCCGAAGGCCATCGCGGCGATCGCCTGCGCGCCACCCAGCTTGAACACGCGACGTACACCCGTCAGTTGTGCGGCCACCAGCACGGCGGGGTCGGCGCTGCCGTCGCGGCGTGGCGGCGTGCACAGCACGACTTCGCGGCAGCCGGCCAGGCGCGCCGGCACGCCCAGCATCAACGCGGTCGACGGCAACGGCGCACTGCCCGCGGGCACGTACAGGCCCACGCGCGGGATCGGCCGGATCATGCGTTCACAGACCACACCGGGGGCGGTTTCCACGGCGTATGGCTGCGCCATGCCGGCACGGTGGAAGGCCTCGATCCGTTCCGCCGCCTCCTGCATCGCCTGGCGCAGAGCAGCCGGCACCGCCGTCTGGGCAGCGGCGAATTCTTCTTCGCCCACCTCGAATGCGGCCAGCTCCACGCCGTCGAAGCGTGCGGTGACCTCGCGCAGCGCCACGTCACCGCGCGCCTGCACGTCGGCCAGCAGGCCGGCCACGGCATCGCGCGTGCGTTGCGCGACCGCCTGCACGGGCCGTGCGAGCACGGCGTCGCGCCCGGCCGCATCCAGCGCATTCCAGTCGTACACCGGAGCGGGCGAAGCGCTCATGCCAGCGACCTCTCGACCGACAGCACCATCAATCCCTGCGCGCCGGCGCGCTGCAGTTCCTCCAACCGCTGCCAGGTGACCACGCCATGGCACATGGCCTGCAGCGACAGGGGGCCGTCCTCGCCGCCCGGCAGCGTGACCAGGCCCTCGCTGTCGGTCAGCAGGCGCGACAGCGCCGGCACGGTCTCGCGTTCGGCACGGAACATCAGCAGCTTGCTGTCCTTGAGTTTCAGCACGCCGTCGAGGCGGCGCAGCAGCATGTCGGCCAGACCGGCACGGGCGTCGTCGAACTCGCGCGCCGGACCGGCCAGCACCGCCTCACTCTCGAGCAGCGTTTCCACCGGCTTCAGCTGGTTGGCGGCCAGCGTGGCACCGCTGGAAACCAGATCGCAGATCAGGTCCGCCGTGCCCAGCTTGGGGGCGATCTCGACCGAACCGGACAGCTCGACGACGGCAGCATCGATCCCGCGCGCCTGCAGCCACTGCCGCAGCACGGAGGGATAGCTGGTGGCGATGCGCAGGCCCTGCAGCTGCTGCGGACCTTCCCATTCCCAGCTTTCGGGAATGGCCAGCATCAGCCGGCAGTTGCCGAAGCCGAGCGGGCGCAGTTCGCGGTAGGCCTGTGGCAGCCCGATCAGGGCACGCTCGCCGGCCTGCTCATCCAGTTCGTTGCGGCCGACGATGCCGAAATCGCACACGCCGTCGGCGATCAGGCCGGGAATGTCGTCGTCGCGCACCAGCAGCAGGTCGACCGGCAGGGATTCGCCGTAGCAGAACAGCTTGTCGCGGCTTTCGCGCCAGCTCAGGCCGCAGGCGGCCAGCAGGGTGCGGGCCGGCTCGGCCAGCCGTCCGCTCTTCTGGATGGCGATGCGCAGACGCTCGCGCGTCGCGGGGGTCAGGGAGGAGCTCATGGAAGGACTCAGTGGGAGGCGGAAGCCGTCACCGCCTGCTGGCGGTGGACGGCGGCGGCGTAACCACCGGCACCCCGCTCCAGGGTACGGGCGACGCGGCCGATCGTGGTCACGCTGACCTGGGTGAGATCGTGGATTTCCCGGTAGGGCACACCCTTCAACAGGAGCGGCACCACACGCCAGCGGTCGGCCATGGCCTCCAGCTCGGCGGGCGTACACAGGTCTTCCAGGAAGGCACGCACCTCACCCGCTTCCGACAGCGCCGCCAGGGCCTCGGCGAGGGCCTGCAGCGGCACGTTGTCGGCGACTTCATCCTGGGGAGAGCGGCGCTTCATGTCAGGGATGCATGCACTAATGTATTAACGTGTTAATACATTAAACGAACAACAGAGGAACCGTCAACCCGGACACTGGCTGGAATGGGGGTCGCTTTCCGTTACTTCCGGCATGGGCACGCCAGGGGACCGACGATGGGCTGGAGCGGGCAAGGACGATGAGTACACTGCCAAGGACGCCGGAAGGCGCCGCGGGTAACCGCCGCGGCGCCCTGACCGGCCACCCGGGGGGGACGGGCATGGGGCAACGGAACGACATCACATGGCATCGGCGGCTGGTGCAGTGGGTCCTGCTGCTGGCGTTATGGCCACTGGGTGCCGCGGCCGCGACGCAGGCGCACATCGCGCACGACGCCAGCTACCTGCCGCTGGCACCGCAGACCACCTACCTGCATGACGCCGGCGGCGCGGCCACGGTCGAGGACGCCAGGCGCCTGCTGGCCGAAGGCCGTTTCGCCCCCCTGCCCGATGGCGATGCCTCGTTCGGCTTCCAGACCGGCGCGTTCTGGTTCCGGGTGAACGTCGTCAACGGCAATCCGCGCGAGCAGCGCTGGCTGCTGGTACAGCAGTACGCGCTGAGCGACCGCATCGACGTGTACGCGCGCTACCCCGACGGCCACATGGTCCACCACGCCGGCGGCGACACGTTCCCGTTCGAGCAGCGCAGCATCCGCTACCGGCATCCGAACTTCTGGCTGGACCTGCCCAGCGGCCAGCCCGTCGAACTGCTGGTCAGGGTGCAGAGCCAGAGTTCGATGCAGGTGCCGCTGTTCCTGTATACGCCCGCCGCCTTCGCCGAGCTCTCGCGCGACGGGCAGCTGGGCATCGGTATCTACTACGGCATCCTGCTGGCGCTGTTCTTCTACAACCTGGTGCTGTGGCTGGTGCTGCGCGACGGCAGCTACTTCTGGTACCTGTTCCACATCACCGCGTTCGGGCTGGTGCTGTTCACCCTGAACGGGCTGGGCTTCGAATACCTGTGGCCGCATTCCACCTGGCTGGCGGACAAGTCGGTGCCGCTCTCGGTCTGCCTGGCCCAGATCGGCATGCAGCAGTTCTCGCGTACGTTCCTAGACCTCAACACGCGATGGCGCCTGGGCGACCGCATCAGCAAGGCGATCATCGCGTTCTTCGTGCTGCTGGGCATCGCCGCCACCCAGCTGCCCTACCACGTGGCCACGCCGATCGCGTCGGCCGCGGTGTTCCCCAGCATCGTCTGGATCGCGGTAATCACGCTGATGGTCGTGCGTACCGGCTACCGACCGGCCAAGGTCTTCCTGCTGGCGTGGGCGATGTTCCTGCTGGGCACGGGTATCTTCGTGGCGCTGGCCTTCGGCCTGCTGCCCAAGACCTTCCTGACCGAATACGGCGTGCAGATCGGTTCGGCGCTGGAGATGCTGCTGCTGTCGGTGGCGCTGGGCTACCGCTACGCCGCGCTGCGCAACGAGAACGAGCGCATCGTGCGTGAGGCGAAGAACTCGCTCGAGGAGCAGGTGGTATCGCGAACCGCAGAGTTGCGGCAGACCATGTCCGAACTCGAGACCGCCCACCACCGCCTGCGCGAGTCCAGCCGCCTCGATGGCCTGACCGATCTGTACAACCGCACCCACTTCCGCGAGGCGTTCGAGCACTTGCTGTCGCAGTCGCGCAACTCGCGGCGTCCCATCTCGCTGCTGATGATCGACCTGGACCACTTCAAGCGCATCAACGACACCTACGGCCACCTGGTCGGCGACGACTGCCTGCGCTGCACCTCGAACACGCTGGCCGAGACGCTGCGGCCGCACGGTGCACTGCTGGCGCGCTTCGGCGGCGAGGAGTTCATCGCCGCCCTGCCCGGCATGGGCCTGGGCGAGGCCAGCGTGGTGGCCGAGGAGCTGCGCCAGGCACTACGGGCCGCACCATGCCGAAGTGGCGAATTGGAGATCGCGGTCTCGGCCAGCATCGGTGTGCACTGCGTCGACCTGGAGGCCCGCGACAGTCTGGAGTCCGCGCTGCAGGTGGCGGACCAAGCGCTGTATGCGGCCAAGGCCGAAGGACGGGATTGCGTGCGGACGTTGTGAGGCGACAGGGGCTACTGTAGGAGCGACGTCAGTCGCGACCGTGAATCGTAGGCGCACGGAACTCGTGTCAACCTATCGCCTCAACCACCGCTCCGTCACTGGTTGCCTTGGCATCAGGGCAGATGTGTTCGTGCGGTCGCGACTGACGTCGCTCCTACAGCTTCTTACTCAGCGGTTCCGGACGGCGGCGAGGATCTCCCCCGACTCCACCAGACGCACGGCGGTGGCGACTTCGCCATCCAGCGCGCGATCGCGGTCGAGGAACGGGATCTTCGCGCGGATCGCCGTATGGGCGGCGGCCACGGCATGACCCGGATGGAAGGCGTCGCTGGCCGCCAGGGCGGCGCGCAGGGCATCGACCTCGGCCAGGAACACGTCGCGCCCCTCGGCGCCAGGCGATGGGCCGCCCGACACCTTCGTGGCCAGTCCTTCCGCATCGGTACGGACCGACAGCGCGCGCGCGGCATTGATCATGTCGCGTCGCAGGTCCAGCGCCTGCGCGGCGGTGTACAGCTCAAGCGCCAGCACCTTGCCCAGGTCCTGCACCATCGCCAGCACGTGGCGCGCCTCGTTGGCGCCCATCGACACGTGGTCCTCCGCGTTCGCACTGGTCGGCACCGAGAACACGCTGGCCGGATGCGCGCGGCTGGCCAGGTCATTGACGATGGCTGCGGCGGTGTACTGCACGATCATGTGGCCCGACTCGGTGCCGTCCTCGTTGCCGATCAGGAACGCCGGCAGGCCGTCGTTGGTGGCCGGATCGACCAGCTTGTTGAGGCGCCGCTCGGAAATCGAGGCCAGCGTGGGGATGGCCGCCTTCACATAGCTCATCGCCAGTGCCAGCGGCATGCCGTGGAAGTGTCCGGCGGAGATCACCTGCTCCTCGACATGCTCCGCTTCGCGGTCGGGGAACACCAGCGGGTTGTCGGTGACCGCGTTGAGTTCGATCTCCAGCACGCGCTTGGCCTGCTCCACCGCATCGCGCACGGCGCCATGCACCTGCGGGATGCAGCGCAGCGAGTAACTATCCTGCGGCTGGTGCTTCTTGCCGCCACGAAACGGCATGAAGCGCTGGTAGAACTTCTCGCGGCCGTGGCGTTGTCCGGTGGGCACCCAGTCCCAGCCGATGTCGAAGCGCAACGCCTGCGCTTCCGGCGTATCCCAGCTATCCGGCAGCCAGGTGCGGAAGCGCGGCACCAGATGATAGGGAATGTCGGCCAGCGTGGAGCCGTCGAGCAGGTCGCGCAACCGTGCCGCCACATGCACCTGGCCCGGGTGCGGGCGCAGGGCATGCACCTCCTCGGCGAAGGCGCCCAGGCGACCGGCGAAGGCATCGATGGTCATCGCGGCGGCCAGGTCCGCCGTATCCAGCAACTGGTCCAGCCGGTAGGTCGCCAGCACGCCCATCGCCAGCATCTGCGCGGTGCCGTTGTTCAGCGCCAGCCCTTCCTTGTACGACAACGAGACCGGCGACAGCCCGGCACGCTTGAGGGCTTCCGCACCCGGCATGCGCTCGCCGTCGTAGAACGCCTCGCCGCCGCCCAGCAGCACGATGGCCAGGTGCGACAACGGGGCCAGGTCGCCCGACGCGCCCACCGAGCCCAGCGACGGCACCACCGGCACGATGCCGGCATTGAGCATCGCGGCAAGCGCCTGCAACGTCTCGACGCGGATGCCGGAATGCCCCTTCAGCAGCGTATTGATGCGGATGCCCAACATGGCGCGGACGATCTCCGGCGCCATCGGCTCGCCCACGCAGACGGCATGGGTGACGATCAGGTTGTACTGCAGCTCTTCGTGCAGCGAGCGGCCGGACTTCGTCGCGCCCGGCAGTTCGTCGCGCAGCGGATGCGCGCCCAGCAGCTTGTCGGCATTGCTGCCGAAGCCGGTGGACACACCGTAGATCGGTTCCTCGCGGCGGACCTGTTCGGCCAGGAAGTCGGCCGCGCGTGCGACCGCCTTCAGCGCGCCCTTGTCCAGTTCGACGCTGGCGCCGAACGCGATCTCGACCAGCTTGTCGCGGGTGAGCGAGGCACCATCCAGCACGATCGGCTTCATGTCAGCGCCCCGCCAGTGCGCGTGCCTGTTCCAGCTCCACCTTCAGGCTGCTGGCCAGTTCCTCGCGCTTCACGTCGAACTGCTGCTCGCGCAGCAGGTCCTTCACCGTCACCACGCCACGCGCCAGTTCGTCCTCGCCCGCCAGCACCACGAAGCGGATGCCCGCACGCGAGGCGTACTGGAACTGCTTGGCCAGCTTGCGGCTTTCCATCTGCACTTCGGTATTGATGCCGGCCGCGCGCAGGCGGCGGGCGATATCCAGCGACTCGGCCAACTGGCCCTCATCCATCAGGGCGACCATGGCCTGCACGCTGCTCTCGTCGCTGCCGGCGATCAGGCCAGCCTCTCGCAGCTGCCAGAACAGGCGGGTCAGGCCGATGGAGATGCCCACGCCCGGCAGCTTCGACTTGGTGTAGTGGCTGGCGAGGTCTTCGTAGCGGCCGCCGGAGCAGATCGAGCCGATCTGCGGGTACCCGTCCAGCTGGGTCTCGTAGACGGTACCGGTGTAGTAGTCCAGGCCGCGGGCGATGGAGAAGTTCAGGCAGTACGCGCTCTCTGGCACGCCCAATGCCTTCACCAGTTCCAGCACCTCGCGCAGTTCGGCGAGGCCCTGGTTGAAGGTGTCGCTGCCCTGCCCCAATGCGTCCAGGCGCGCCAGCGCATCGGCATGACCGGTGCTGCGCACGGCAACGAAGTCCAGGATCCGGTCCACGCCCTCGGCCGACATGCCGAAGCCTTCGCCGGTCAGCGTCTCGCGCACGTAGTCGGCGCCGCGCTTGTCCAGCTTGTCGACTTCGCGCAGCACCAGCGCCTGCTGTTCGCCGTCGGTGACGCCCTGCGCCTCGAAGAAGCCGCGCATCAGCTTGCGGTTGTTCAGCTGGATGGTGAAGTCGCCGATGCCCAGGTCGCTGAACACGGCATGGATCACCGCCAGGATCTCGGCATCGAAGCGCACGCTCAGTGCGTCCTTGCCGATCACGTCGATGTCGCACTGGTAGAACTCGCGGAAACGGCCGCGCTGCTGGCGTTCGCCGCGGTAGACGCGCTGGATCTGGTAGCGGCGGAACGGAAACGTCAGTTCGTGTTCGTGCTCGGCCACGTAGCGGGCCAGCGGCACGGTCAGGTCGAAGCGCAGCGCCAGTTCGGGCAGGCCCTCGCCTTCCTTCGCCAATGCGCCGGTGGACTGGACGAAGTAGACCTGCCGCTCGGTCTCGCCACCGGACTTGGTCAGCAGGGTCTCGGACAGCTCGAAGACCGGCGTTTCCACGGGCAGGAAGCCGAAGCGCTCGTAGTTCCAGCGGATGGTGTCCAGCATGCGCTGGAAGGCGATCTGCTCGCGCGGGAGCAGTTCCATCACTCCGGGCGGGGTACGGGGCTTGATCAAGCAAAAGACTCCAACGGACGGCAACAACACATTCTAGTTGGGAAGGCCGCGTGGCGTAACGAAAACACCCGACCCTATTGCCGCACGCGCGGCGACTGCCTACAATGCGCGCCTCCACGGGGTGTAGCTCAGTCTGGTAGAGCGCTACGTTCGGGACGTAGAGGTCGCAGGTTCGAATCCTGTCTCCCCGACCAATGCATGAGACCCGGGAAACGAAAGTTTCCCGGGTTTTTTGTTGTGCGGCGCCGGCAAGGCCATGTGGGTACCCCCCCTCGCACCGATCAGACCTGCCCGCGAGCCCTGACGGTGGACCTTCGCCGCGTCACGAGGGATCGCAATACAGCGTGATGTCGATCACAGAAATGTGTCGCCGCGCGTCACTATTTGCCCGGGCCCGACACCTCCAGCAGGGTCAGTTCGCTCCTCTCAAGTCACTCATTTTATTCAGAAAGGCGTGGAGCATGCGCTCAGCCCTCCACACTGCCGGCGCATCTTTACCAAAGATGAACAATGGGGACCTACGCACGTCCTACGGCGACACTTTCCGTAGATTTGGCATGATTTTCGCTTCAGGCACCGGACAAGGACTACGTTCCCCCGCACAGCAGATCAAGGCCGATCTTGAAACTCCGCTCACTCCCCCTTGCCCTCGCATGCGTCACGGGCTTTTCGCTTCCCTTTCCCTCACTGGCCGCACCTGCCGAGCCCGCGCATGGCTCACGCGAAGCGTCGCTGGGAGAAGCCGCGCGTCTGCGCGACCAGCGCCAATGGCTCGCCGCCCTGGCGATATACGAGCGCCTGCTGTCCAACGCATCGGATGACGACGAGGCGTACCGGCTGCGCGTACTGACGCTTGCCGACCTGGGCAGTGCCGAACGTGCATGGCAGCTCTACCGCGAACGACCGCGGGCATTCACGGCGGCCCAGGCGGACCGCCTCGAGAACGATCGACTGGCGCGACTGATCGTGTGGGGCGGCTTTTACGCGCAGGAGACATCCTCGCGGCTCGACGAGATGCGGTACGCAGAAAGCAGGATGGACGAGCACCTCGCCCGCCTGACGCCGGCCGAACGCAGCGAAGCGACGCGCGCGCGGCTGGATAGGCTGATCATTCTCAATACGCTTGAGAAGCACGAGGAGGTGGTAGCGGCCTACCGCGTCCTGCAGGCCGACGGCGTGCGCGTGCCGCCCTATGCGCTAGCGAAGGTCGGTGATTCGCTGCTGGCGACGCGCCACCCCGAGGAAGCGGCCGCAGCGCTCGAAGCCTCCCTGGCGGACATGCCGGGCGAGTTCGACATCCAGTTGCTGCTCGCCTACGCCTACCTAGAGTCGGAACAGCACGAGCGGGCACTCGCCCAGTTCGAATCCCTGGCCAAGGCGAACGATCCCTGGCCCCGCGCCGCGGGCGCGCGACGCGGCCATCAAAACTGGCAGCGATTCGAAGCCGACACGAACCACGCGATGGTGACCGCCTATGGAAACCGGCTTCGCGAAGCGGAATCGGCGCTCCAGGCACTGGTCGCGCTGGCGCCCAACAACGCCGGCCTGCAGTCGCGCCTCGGCTCGGTCTTCAGTATGCGGGGCTGGACCGAGCGCGCGCTCGAACGGCAGCGCATGGCGATGACCCTGGATCCGCGCAGCACCGAAGCGCGTATTGGCGCGACCGAGTCGCTGTTGTCGCTCGACCGCATCGAAGAAGCGCGGACGCTGCGCGACGGGCTGGTCCAGCAGTACCCAGGCAATACGCACGTCCGCCGGCTCGAACGCTACTGGGATGCGCGCCAGGGCTGGCACGGACGCGCGTGGGCGGCCACCGGCCGCAGCGATGCCGAAGGCAACGGCGGCACCGCGTCGCCGCTCGGCAACCGCGACGGCGAATACGGCCTCGCTGTGGAAAGCCCACTGCTGGGCGACCGCTGGCGTATCACGGCACAGGCCAGCGATGCGTGGGCGGACTTCCAGGGCGAGCGCGTCCATGCCCGCTACGCCGGCATGGGCCTGCGTTACGTGCACGACCGCCTTTCGCTGGAGGCGCAAGCGTTGCGTCCGGATGATCGCTACCTCGACGAAACGGCGTTCGGCCTGCAGGCGGGCTGGCGCTTCAGCGACACCTGGTCCGCCAGCGCCGCGGCGTTCAACGCAGACCCGGAAGCCTCCTTGCAGGCGCGCCGCAGCGGTATAGGCGCGGACGCTTGGCTGGCGGCCGTGACGTGGACGCCTTCCGAACAGGGCCAGCTGGGCCTACGCCTCAAGCATTGGAATTATGACGACGGCAACCGCCGCCAGGAACTGGGGCTCGCCGGCCAGCGCCGATGGATCACCCGTCCCCACCTGCTGATCGACATGATCGCCGATGCCTACGCATCGCACGGCAGCCGGGACGACGCGCCCTACTTCAACCCTTCCCGCGATCATGCGCTCAACGGCGGCGTGCGCCTGGACCACATCGCCTGGCGTCGATACGAACGTCATCTGCGCCAGCGCCTGGAGGTCACCGCCGGCACGTACTGGCAGGAGGGATATGGCACCGCTTGGGTGCCCCGGGCGAGCTATCGGCACGAATGGAAGCTGGGGATCGGACACCGGCTTGATTACGGCGTCTCCTGGTCGCGCCCGGTCTACGACGGGCAGCGCGAACAGCGTTTCGCCTTCGACATCGAGTACCGGTGGGGGGAATGACCATGGCACGCATCCTGTCCGCCCTTGCGCTGCGCGCATGCCTGGCCCTGGTCCTGGTCGCCGCTTCGCCCTTGGCGGCCTTCGCGTCCGGCATGGGCGTGGACTCCAGCACCCTGCAGGTGGGCGGCAACCGCCTGCTTGTCCTGAGCTATCACGACATCCGCGACGACGTGGCCCGCAAGGGAGATCCCGACGGTTACGCCGTGAGCGCGCAGAACTTCGCCGCGCACCTGGACTGGCTTTCCGGCCATGGCTATCGACCGGTAAGCCTGGATGACATGATGGCCGCGTCCCGCGGCGAGCGCGCCCTGCCCGACAAGGCCGTGCTGCTCACCTTCGATGACGGGTTGCGCAGCGTGTATACGCACGCCTTCCCGCTGTTGCGCGCATACGGATATCCGGCGCTGGTGGCGGTGGTGACCGACTGGGTCGAACTGCCCCGCGACCGTCAGGTCGACTACGGCCCGCGCATGTTCACGCACGAGGATTTCCTGACTTGGGCGCAGTTGCGCGAAATGCAGGCCACCGGCCTGGTCGAGATCGCTTCGCACAGCCACGACTTGCACCACGGCGTTCAATCGAACCCCCAGGGCAACATGACGCCGGCGGCCATTACCCGCCGCTACGATCCCGTGGCGCAGCGTTACGAAAGCGAAGCCGACTATCGCGCACGAATCCAGGCCGACCTGCAGACCAGCGCCGACCTGCTGCAGCGCGAGCTTGGCGCACGGCCGCGCGCGATCGTCTGGCCGTATGCCGCGTACAACAGCATCAGCAATGGCATCGCCGAAGCGCTCGGCATGACGGTTTCATTCGATCTTGAAGGCCGCGAGCAACTGCTCGGACAGGACCTGCACGGACTGGCACGCCTGCTGCTGAGCGACAACCCGAGCATCAACGACCTGGCCTACGAACTGCGCCACGACGAAAGCGTCGCGGGGGTCCGCGCGATGCAGGTCGATCTGGACTATGTCTACGACGCCGATCCGGCGCAACTGAACCGCAACCTCGACACGTTGCTGGAGCGGGTCAAGCGGATCGGGCCCACGCACGTGTTCCTGCAGGCTTTCGCCGACCCCGACGGCAACGGCTCCGCGGACGCCTTGTACTTCCCGAATCGTCATCTGCCGGTGCGCGCCGACCTGTTCAACCGCGTGGCGTGGCAGCTGCGTACCCGCGCGGGCGTCAAGGTGCTGGCGTGGCTGCCGGTCCTGGGCTTCGAGCCGCCCGATCCCGCCGAGCGGAGGACGCTCGCACTGCCGGAGCGCAGGGGCGACATCTTCCGCCTGGATCCGAGCAACGCCCGCGCCCGCGCGATGGTCAGCGACATCTACGAAGACCTCGCGATCGCGAGCTATTTCGAAGGCTTGCTGTTTCACGATGATGCCTACCTGCGCGACGACGAAGTGCCTGCGGCAGGCGGTGCCGCTGCGCGTGCGCGGCTGCTGGTCGACTTCACCCTGGACCTCAAGCGCTCCGCCGAGCGCTGGCGGCCGAAGCTGCTCACCGTCCGCAATCTGTACGCGCGCACCGTGCTCGAACCCGAGAGCCAGCAATGGTTCGGACAGCGGCTGGACGCCTTCCTTGCCGCCTATGACTACACCGCTCTGATGGCCATGCCGTGGATGGAAGGCGAGCATCGCCGTCCCGAGGCGTGGATGCGTGAGCTGGCCGATGCGGTGCGCCTCCACGATCGGTCGTTCAGCAAGACCCTGTTCGAACTGCAGACCCGCGACTGGCGCAACGGCGAGCCGATTCCGGGCGACACCTTGCAGGCGCTGGTCCGCCAACTGCAGGCTGACGGGGTACGTCATCTGGGCTGGTACCCCGACGACTTCATCGGCGACCAACCGCGCCTGCCCGACGTTCGCGGCAGCCTATCGGCGCGCAGCTTCCCCTACGAGGAACGCTGATGGGTACGCCGCTCCAGACGCTGTTCCAGTTCGCGTTCCTGTACCCCATCGTGATGTCCTTCTTCTGGATGTCCGGCGGGCTGTACTACTACTTCCGCCGTGAACGGCATGCGCGTCCGCGCAACGATCCGCCGCCGATGACGGTGATGCCGTTGGCCACGCTCCTGATCCCCTGCCACAACGAGGGCGACAACGTCGAGGACACGATCGGCGGCGCGCTTGCGCAGCGGTATCCCGACTTCGAGGTGATCGCCATCAACGACGGCAGTCGCGACGATACCGGCGAACGGCTGAATGCATTGGCGGCGAAACACCCGCGCCTGCGTGTGATCCACCTGGACCGCAATCTCGGCAAGGCCAATGCGCTGCGGATGGGCGCGCTGGCCGCACGCAGCGAGTACCTCGTCTGCATCGACGGCGACGCCCTGCTCGACGAATACGCGACCCACTGGATGATCTGGCACCTGACGTCGGCCCCGCGCGTGGGCGCGGTGACGGGCAATCCGCGCATCCGCAACCGCTCCACGTTGCTCGGCCGCCTGCAGGTGGGCGAGTTCTCCTCGATCATCGGCATGATCAAGCGCGCCCAGCGGGTCTATGGGCGGATCTTCACCGTATCGGGCGTGATCAGCGCCTTCCGCCGGACTGCGCTGCATCGCATCGGCTACTGGGCCGATGACATGGTGACCGAGGACATCGACATCAGCTGGCGCCTCCAGCTCGACCACTGGGACATCCGTTACGAGCCCAATGCGCTGTGCTTCATCCTGATGCCGGAAACGCTCAAAGGCCTGTGGCGCCAGCGCCTGCGCTGGGCGCAGGGCGGCGTCGAAGTCCTGATCCGGCACAGCTTGGACATGTTCACGTGGCGCAAGCGCCGGATGTGGGCGGTCCTGGCGGAATACCTGCTCAGCGTGGTCTGGGCGTACACCATGCTGCTCATCATGGTGTTGTGGGCGTTGGGCAAGTTCATGCCGCTGCCTGCCGGACTGTACGTGCACACTTTGCTGCCGTCCTGGCATGGCGTGATCCTGGCCATGATCTGCATGCTGCAGTTCGCCAGCAGCATCGTCATCGATCGCCGCTATGAGACCGCAGTGGGTCGCAACTATTTCTGGATGATCTGGTATCCGATGGCGTACTGGATGCTCAGCCTGTTCACCACCGTCGTGGCGGTGCCGAAGACGCTGCTGCGTCGCCGGCGCGGACGCGCCACATGGGTCAGTCCTGACCGGGGGATAAAATGAAATTCGATTCGCGCTTGATCCGCAAACCGAAGCAGCAACCGCGTCTGCAGCGCGCAGCGTGGGGCTTCGTGACCCTGGGCTTCTGGATGGTGTACGTCTACCTGTGGATGCCGCTGGTCACACTGGTATTGTGGCTCCTTGGCGTCCGTACGGCCTTCTTCCAGCTGTACGTGCGCGAGCACACCATCGAGCCGTTCCTGTTGCTCACGTTGCCGGTCCTGGCCTTTGCGTGCGCGGTGCTGCTGATCGCGTGGGCCGAGTACAATCGGTTCCGGTTCGGACGCACCGACCGCCGCAGCCAACCGCGCAACGCGACGCTGCCCGAAGTAGCCGACGCATTGGGCGCTCCGCCCGCGGTCGCCCGCGCGCTCGCGGCGGGCAAGGTGATCGTATTGCACATGGGCGAAGACGCGAGTCCGCAAGGCTTCAGCGCGCTCGCCGAAGCCGCCTGACGCCCCCGCTCAACCCAGATCGGGGTGCCTCACCTGCCCTTCGCCGCGCACCACGAAGCGCTCGACGGTCAGTGCTTCCAGGCCCATGGGGCCGTAGGAATGCAGCCGGGTGGTGGAGATGCCGATTTCCGCGCCCAGCCCCAGTTCGCCGCCATCGGAGAAGCGCGAGGACGCGTTCACCATGACCACGGCCGAACGCAGGGCGTGCACGAACGCGTCCGCGTGGGCGGGATCGCGGGTGACGATCACTTCGGTATGGTCCGACGTATGGCGGCGGATATGGGCAATGGCGGCGTCGAGGTCGTCGACCACGCCGATGGCGAGGACCAGATCGAGGAACTCGGCGGCGAAGTCCTCTTCGGTCGCCGCTACCGCATCCGGTATCCATGCCCTGCCCGCCTCGTCCACGCGCAGGTCCACGCCGCGCGCGCGCAGCGCGGCCGCCGCCTTCGGCAGGAAGCTCGGCGCGATGTCGCGATGGACCAGCAGGGTCTCCAGTGCGTTGCAGGCCGACGGCCGGGACACCTTGCCGTCCACCAGCAGCGCCAACGCCAGGTCCTGGTCGGCGCCGGCATCCACGTACTGGTGGCAGACGCCCTTGTAGTGCTTGATCACCGGCACGCGCGCGTGCTCGGCCACGAAGCGGATCAGCCCCTCGCCGCCCCGCGGGATCACCAGGTCGATGATGTCGCTGAGCTGGATCAGTTCCAGGATGGTCTCCCGGCGCAGGTCTTCAACCAGCGTCAGCACCGCCTCCGGCAGACCGGCATCACGCAGCGCGCGCTTCAGCGATGCCGCGATGGCGGTATTGGAATGGATCGCTTCCGATCCGCCGCGCAGGATCACCGCGTTGCCGGCCTTCAGGCACAGCGCGGCGGCGTCGGCCGTCACGTTCGGGCGCGCTTCATAGATCATCGCGATCACGCCCAGCGGCACGCGCACGCGCTCGACATGGATTCCGTTGGGCCGGTCGTAGGCACGGGTGACCTGGCCCACGGGGTCCGGCAGCTCCGCCACTTCGCGCACGGCAGCGGCGATGCCCTGCAGGCGTGCCGTATCGAGCCGCAATCGATCCAGCATGGCGCTGCCGATGCCTTTTGCGGCGGCCGCTTCAATATCGCGTGCATTGGCGGCCAGGATCACGGCTTCGTCGGCCAGCAGGGCATCCGCCATCGCGCGCAGCAGGGCGTTCTTGGCTTGCGTGGGCAAGGATGCGATGGCCGTCGCGGCGTCGCGGCATTGCAGGGCCAGCGTCTTGATGTCGGTCATTCGATTTCCTTGCTCACGATCGGTCATGGAACCCATGCCTCTGTAGGAGCGCCCTCGGGCGCGATGCTTTTCGATCTGGATTCCCGAGCAAGAGCATCGCGCCCGAGGGCGCTCCTACAAAAGCGTGTGGTACGGGGCGGCGATGCCTCACAACAGCACCAGATCGTCGCGATGCACGACGTTCTCGCCATAGGTGTAACCGAGTATGCCCTCGATCTCGCGCGAATGGCGCCGGGCGATGCGGCGGATGTCCACCGCCGAGTACTGGCTGACGCCCCGTGCGATGCGCCGTTCGCCTGCATCGTCACGCAGCACAAGCTCGACCATGTCGCCGCGGCGGAAATCGCCCTCGGCCGTGCTCACGCCGCCCGGCAGCAGCGAGGCGCCCTTCAGGCCCATCGCGTTGGCCGCGCCCGCATCGACGACGATGGCTCCACTTTCAACTGGCACGTTGCGCAGCCAGTACTTGCGTGCCGCCAGCCGGTTCTGCGCCGGACGGAATCGCGTGCCGAGCAATGCACCGCGCGACAGCGCCGACACGGCGCTGGTCTGCGTGCCGTTGAACAGGAAGGTCTCGATGCCGGCCGCCGCCGCCTTGGCCGCCGCTTCAAGCTTGGTGTGCATGCCACCGGTGCCGACGCCGCTGCCGGCGCCGCCGGCCATGGCGAAGAACTCGGGCGTCAGCGCTTCCACGTCGAGGATCGGCTGCGCCCCGGCTTGCGTGCGCGGGTTGGCGGTATAGAAGCCGTCGATGTCGGTGGCGATGAACAGGGCGTCGGCATCCACCAGCGCAGCCACGACCGCGGCGAGGTTGTCGTTGTCGCCCAGCTTGAGCTCGTCGACGGAGACCGTGTCGTTCTCGTTGACCACAGGCAACGCGCCAAGCGCGAGCAGTTCCTGCAGCGTCGCGCGCGCATTGAGGTAGCGACGCCGGTTGCGCAGGTCGTCGTGGGTCAGCAGGACCTGCGCGACGGGTCGATCGAAGAATCGCTGCCACAGCGCGATCAACTGCGCCTGCCCGAGTGCGGCCAGCGCCTGCCGTTCGGCCATCGCGGCGCCGGCCTGCGGCTTGCGGTGCAGCAGGCCGCGTCCCGCCGCCACCGCGCCTGACGACACGATCACCACTTCGCGCCCGGCCGCGATGCTGGACGATACGAACTGCGCCAGGTTCAGCGCATGGCGCGGACTGAGTCCTTCGCCCTCGCCCGCCAGCAGGCTGCTGCCGACCTTGAGCACGGCACGGCGCCAGGCCGGCAAGGGTTGTTCTGCGAACGGAAGCGGCGAGGCGGGCGTCATGGTCGGATCAGCGGGTGTTCCATTCGTATACGGTGAGGTCGGAAGTGCCGGTCAGCGCCAGGGGATCGCGGGCCGCGACCGCCCGCGCCTCGTCCAGCGAGGATACGTTCACCAGCACGTAGGCGCCGCCCGACCTGTCGCTGAAACCGCCGGTCATTTCCAACTGCCCCTTCGCGCGCAGTTCTTCGAGGAAGGCGAGGTGCGGCGCGATGACCGCATCGTCGAACGACGGCCGACGCATCGCCATGACCAGGTAGCGCGTCACAAGGCCTCCCATCGCGCGACCAGGGCATCCAGGCGCAGGTCCGCCGCAGCGCCCGGCGATGTCCGCGCGGCCAGGCTACCCTCCGGTGTGCGTCCCTGCCCTGCGCTGTCCGCGGATGCGGCGGCCGCCTTGTAGGCCTCGCGGAACGGGACCCCTGCCACCGCCGCTTCGACGGCGACGTCGGTGGCATACATGCCCGAATCGATCGCCGCACGCAGCCGGTCCCCGCGCCATTCCAGGTTCGCCAGCAGCGCCGGCAGCAGTTCCAGCGCCGGCAGTCCGCGGCCGAAGCCGTGGAAGATCGCGCCCTTGCTGGCCTGCAGGTCGCGGTGGTACCCCGACGGCAGCGACAGCAGATGCTCGATCTCGGACCGTGCCGCCGAGACGCTGGCATGGGTCGCACGCATCAGTTCGATGACGTCGGGATTGCGCTTGTTCGGCATGATCGAACTGCCGGTGGTGTACTGCGCCGGCAGCGCGACGAAGCCGAACTCGGCGCTGGTGAACAGCGACAGGTCCCAGGCGATGCGGCGCAGGTCCAGCGTGGCGCCGCCCAGCGCTTCCAGCGCGGCCAGTTCGAACTTGCCGCGCGAGAGCTGCGCGTAGATGGGGCTGACCTGCATGCGCGCGAAGCCCAGCGCGGCGGTGGTGTGCTCGCGGTCCAGCTTGAGGTTGACGCCGTAGCCCGCCGCGGTGCCCAGCGGATTGGCATCTACCAGCTTCAGCGTGTCGCGTGCGCGGATGGCGTTGTCGATGAAGGCCTCGGCCCAGCCCGCCCACCACATGCCGGCCGACGACACGACCGCCCGCTGGATGTGCGTGTAGCCGGGCAGCGGCAGGTCGCGTTCGGCCTGCGCGCGGTCCAATGCCACCTTGGCGATCTCGCGCGACAGCACTGCCACGCGGGCCAGCTTTTCCTTCAGCCACAACCGCGTGGCCACCAGGATCTGGTCGTTGCGGCTGCGTCCGGTATGGATCTTGCGGCCGGCATCGCCCAGACGTTCGGTCAGCCGCGCCTCGATGGCGGAGTGGCCATCTTCGAAACGCTCATCCAGCACGAAGTCGCCGCGCTGGAAATCCTCGGCAAGGATCGCCAGTTCACGCTTCAACCCGGCCAGTTCGTCGCCCGACAGGATGCCGATGCGCTGCAGGCCTTCGGCATGCGCGGTGCTCGCCTGGATGTCGTGCAGGAAGAACTCGCGATCCAGCACCACGTCGTCACCGGCGAGGAAACGCTGGATCTCCGCATCCACCGCCACGCCGGGCTTCTGCCACAACAGATTCGTCATCGAAATCTCCATAGAACTGTAGGAGCGCCCTCGGGCGCGATGCTCTTCTACGACCCATGATCGCGCCCGAGGGCGCTCCTACAAAGGCACGCCTTCGAGCTCCTCATGGCCGAACGCCAGGTTGAGGTTCTGCATCGCCTGCGTCGCCGCGCCCTTGAGCAGGTTGTCCAGGGTCGCAACCACGACCAGACGCTTGCCGCCGGGGGCCAGGGTGAAGCCGCCGATCTCCACGCCGTGCCTGCCGGCGATGCGGCTGACCCAGGGCGCCTCGTCCAGCATCTGGATCAACGGTTCGCCCGCATAGCGCTCGCGATAGAGCGCGCGGACGTCCTCGATCTTCATCGCCGTCCGCAGCCACAGATTCACCGTCATGGTGATGCCACGGAAGTGCGGCGCCACGTGCGGCATGAACTCCACCGGCAGACCGAGTTGGCGGCTGACCTCGCGCTCGTGCAGATGGTCGGCCAGCGCGTAGGGCATCAGGTTGTCCCGCAGCAGCTCGGGGTTGTTCTTGTCCGACGGCGTGGTGCCCGCGCCGGAATAGCCGGACACGCCGAAGCACTGCGGCGGACCGGCCAGACGGTCCTTCAGCGGGGCGATGGCCAGCTGCATGGCGGTGGCGTAGCAGCCCGGATTGCTGATGCGCTTCTGTCCCGCGTACTTCTGCCGGGTCAGTTCGGGCAGGCCGTAGTACCAGCGCTCGTCGAAACGGTAGTCGGCGGACAGGTCGACCACAACGGTATCCGGCGCCTGCGCGTCGATGGCCGCGACAAGCTCAGCGGCCTTGCCGTTGGGCAGCGCCAGGATCACCGCATCCGCGCCCTTGCCGCCCACCTGTTCGTGGCTCAGGTTCTCGTAGCGCAGTTCGCCGGAGAACTCCGGGATGTGGTCGCTGACCTTCTGTCCGTCGAGCTCGCGCGAGGACACGAACGCCAGTTCGAGGTGCGGATGGCGCGCGATCAGGCGGATCAGCTCGGCGCCTGTGTGCCCGCGGGCGCCGACGATGCCGACGGTCTTGGAGGTGCTCATGGGGAATCCTGTTCGTGCCGTGCCAGCTTGGCCAGCAGGTTGCGTTTCACCGCCGGCCATTCGCCCTCGATGATCGAGAAGACGACGGTGTCCCGCGGGGAGCCGTCGGAGTGGCGCTTGTGGTTGCGCAGGACGCCGTCCTGCTTGGCGCCCAGCCGGGCGATGGCGGCACGCGAGCGGTGGTTGAACCAGCTGGTCTCGAACACCACGCTGATGCAGCCCAATGTCTCGAACGCATGCGTGAGCAGCAGCAGCTTGGCTTCGGTATTGACACCGGTCCGCTGCACTTCCGGCGCATACCAGGTGTAGCCGATGCTGAGCTTGGGCACGTCCGCTTCCATTCCGTAGAAGCGGGTGCTGCCGACGACGCGTCCCTGCGTATCGCGCACCACGAACGGCAGCACGCACCCATCGGCCTGCGCCGCCAGCGCCGCGCCCACATATGCGTCCACACGGGCCGCCGTCGGCACCTGGGTGAACCACAGCGCGGCAAGCGCGTCGCCCGCCAGGGCCGCGCGCAGGCCGTCGACATGCGCATGCGCCATCGGCTCCAAGTGCGCATGCCGCCCCGCCAGGGTGGGCACCTCACGCCATGCGGGCGGCAGGTCGTCGATCGCCATGGTCAGTCCTTCAGGGTCGGCTGGCGTGTGCGGCAGTGGGCCACGCAGCGCTCGATGTCGGCGAAATCCTCGATGCCGTACCAGAACACCTTCCACTTTTCCTGCTTGTAGCAGCCATCGGACTCGGCGTAGTAGAAGATGTTCACCTGGTTGTTGTGGCGCGAGCGCCAGAACAGCTGCGGATTCTCCTCGCGCATCACGTGCCAGACCGCGCGCCCCAGGCCCTCGCCCTGTGCGTCGTCCAGCACGGCGAACTTGTCCAGGTAGGCGAAGCCCTCCTCCCGCGTGAGGATCAGCGCGGTGCGGTAGTTCTCGCTGATGTAGACGCGGTAAGGCGTGGTGCGCTGGAAGTAGTCCGGCACCAGCGTGCGGCCGAAGCTGGATTCGATCAGCGTCTTCAGTCGCGCCAGGTCCACACCGTCCCAGCTGCCTTCGAACCGCAGCACGCGCTCGCCGCGCCGCACCAGCGTGCCGGAACCGCGATGGGTGAACAGCTCCTTGGCCAGTTCGGCAGGCTTGGTGATGGACACCGACGAGGTCAGCGGCAGGCGGTCCAGCAGATCCTTGATCTGCTCGATCTTCACCCGCATCCCACCGTTGATCCACGGCTGCGCCATCAGTTCGTCGTATTCGGTCGACAGGTTGATCGAATCGATCACCCGGCCTTCCGCATCCAGCAGGCCACCGGTGCCGGTCAGGAAGATGATCTTGTACGGCTGCAGCACCTGCACCAGTTCGTTGGCGGCGAAGTCGGCATTGATGTTGAGGATCTGCCCGCCGACGGTCTCGCCCATGCTGGCGATGACGGGAATGGAGCCCGCCTTCAGGCTGGCCTCGATCGGGGCCTGGTTGATGCGGGTGACGTCGCCGACCAGCCCGTAGGTGGCCTGGTCCTTGTACTCGGCCTCGAACACGCCGGACACGATGGAGGTCGCGCGCGCACCGACCTGCTGCAGCGCCTCCACCAGGGCCAGGTTCTGCTGCAGGAACACCTTGCGCACGATGGCCAGCACCTCCGGCGTGGTGACGCGCAGGCCGTTGACGGTCTGTTTGGTGATGCCCGCCGCTGTCATTTCCTCGTCCAGCTGCGGCCCCGCGCCATGCACGACGATCGGCGTCAGGCCGACTTCCTGCAGGAAGGTCAGCGAGGACGTCAGCGACTCAAGATCGTCGCGCAGCACGGCTCCGCCCACCTTCACCACGGCGAAGCGCTTGGCGTCCAGCTGCGAGAAGCGCTTGACGTACTGCGAGATCTCCTTCGCGCTGGCCATGCTGGACAGCAGCCGGATGATGGTCTGGCGGGTTTGCTTGTTCGATTCCATATCTCTTGCTTTCGTGGGGCGGGCCTCGGCCCACCATCGTTGACGATCTATGGCGGGCATGGGCCCGCCCTACGCATTATTGGAGGATCCTTGCCACGTTCTCGGCGTACCGCTGCAACTGTTCCAGCGATACCCACTCGTCGGCGGTATGTGCCTGGGCGATGTCGCCGGGACCGTAGACGAAGGCGGTCAGGCCGGCCGCGGAGAACAGCGAGGCTTCCGTCCAGAAATCCACCGCGTTGCCGATCGGCAGGCCCAGCTCGTCGGCCAGGTCGCGCGCGGCCAGGCGGCGTTCTTCCGCACGGGCCACATCGCCCGATGGCAGCGACGGGCCGCGGAAGGTCTCTTCGTACTCGGCCAGCGCATCGGCATTGGCCAAGCCACGGAACGTGGCGTGCAACTCGGCCGGATCCTGCGACGGCAGCGGGCGGAAACCGAAACGGACTTCGGCACTGGGCGCGATCATGTTCGCCTTGATGCCGCCTTCGACCCGGCCGATGTTGAAGCGCAGGCCGGTCAGTCCGCCGAAGCGCAGGTGGTGCTGGGCCTGCACGAAATCCAGCGCCGATGTGCCCCAGCGCATCGCGTTGTGGAGCGCACTGAGCGAGAGCGCATTCTCGGCGGAGGCGTGCCCGGCCTGGCCCTTGAACGCCATGCGGACAGCGCTGATGCCGCGATGCGCCAGCACGGCCTGGCACTGCGTGGGCTCGGCGATGATCGCCTCGCAGAACCCATGGTCGCGCGCCAGGAAGGCCGCGATGCAGCGGGCATCGTTCGCTTCCTCGTCCGTCGTAAACAGGAACGCAGCGTCGCCTTTCGTCACCTGCGCGGCGGCCACGAGCGCGGCGGCTGCGCCCTTGATGTCGCAGGCACCCAGGCCGATGGCACGGTCGCCTTCGATACGCAGCACGTGCGGATCGGCGCTCCACGCCGGCGAGGACGGCACGGTATCCAGGTGCACGTTGAACACGCGCTTGGGCTGTCCGCGCACGGCGAAGAACGACACCGCGCCGGCGCCGTGGTCGGTCACTTCGATGGTGAAGTCCGCCAGCTGCGTGCGCAGATAGTCGAAGATCCCGTCGGTGCCGATGTCGCGCGGCGGGTTGCGGGTGTCGAAGGACACCAGCTTTTCGAGATGTTGGATAACGGATTGCAGCATGCTGTCAGCCAGGTTCCTGTAGGAGCGCGCCATGCGCGCGATGCTTTACCGGTGTTTCAACGAGGCAGGAGCATCGCGGCCATGGGCCGCTCCTACACCGATGTCATGGTCAGCGATTGATCTCGGCCCACAGGGTCGAGCTCATGCCGAACAGCTTGATGAAGCCCTCGGCCTCCTCGACGCCCCAGTCCGCCGACTGCGCGTAGGTCGCGCCCTTGGCGTTGAGGATGTGCGGGGACTTCACCGCCACCGCGTCGACGCGGCCGCCGCGGGTCTCCAGCATCACTTCGCCGTTGACGGTGGCCTGCGAGGACTGCAGGAAGGCTTCCAGGTCCGCCTTCAGCGGATCGTGGTAGAAGCCTTCGTACACCAGCTCGACCCATTTGCGCGCGATCTCGGGCTTGAAGCGGTTCTGCTGTTTGGTCAGCACGGCCTCTTCCAGCGCGCGGTGCGCGGCCAGCAGCGACACCAGACCCGGCGCTTCGAATACGATGCGCCCCTTCAGGCCGATCACGGTGTCGCCCGTGTACACGCCGCGGCCCACGCCATAGGGCGCGAACAGCGCGTTCAATTTCGCCAGCAGCGCGGCGCCGGCGACGGGCTGTCCGTCCAGGCTGACCGCCTCGCCGTTCCTGAAGCCGACCGTCACCCGCAACGGTTCCACCGGCCACTCGGCGCGCGGCGCGCACCAGCCACGGGCGCCCTCGCCCGGAACCGACCAGGTGTCGATCTCGCCGCCGGACATGGTCAGGCCCAGCAGGTTCTCGTTGATGGTGTAGCTCTTCTGCTTGGCGCGCACGCCGAAGCCACGCTCTTCCAGGTAGGCCTGTTCGTAGGCACGGGTCTGCGTGTGTTCCTTCTGGATCTCGCGGATCGGCGCCACGATGCGGTAGTCGCCACTGGCCTTCACCGCAAGATCGAAACGCACCTGGTCGTTGCCCATGCCGGTGCAACCGTGCGCGATGGCATTGGTGCCCAGCTCGGCGGCCCGCTTCAGCGCGGCGTCGACGATCAGGTAGCGGTCGGACACCAGCAGCGGGTACTGGCCCTGGTAACCCTCGCCCGCCCACACGAACGGCTTGACGAAGCCCTCCCAGATCGCCGGGCCGCCATCGACGGTGACGTGGCTGGCTACGCCCAGCTCGGCGGCGCGCTGCTCGATGAAGGCGCGTTCTTCGGCATCCACGCCGCCGGTATCGGCGAACACGGTATGGACGTTCCAGCCGCGTTCCTTCAGGTAGGGCACGCAGAAGCTGGTGTCGAGGCCGCCGGAGAAGGCGAGGACGATGTCTTTGGACTGGTTCATGGGGGCGGGTTCTGTTCGGGAATCGGTGGGGTTACTGCTGCATCAGCGCGGCCATGATGGCCTTCTGCACGTGCAGGCGGTTCTCGGCTTCGTCGATGGCGATGCACTGCGGCGAATCCATCACGCCATCGGTAGCCTTCACGTTGCGGCGCAGCGGCAGGCAATGGCTGAAGACACCGTTGTTGGTCAGGGCCATCTTGGCCTCGTCGACGATGAAGTGCTTGTACTGGTCGCGGATCGGCTTCTCGGGTTCCCAGTTGCCGAAGAACGGCAGCGCGCCCCAGCTCTTGGCGTACACCACGTCGGCACCGCGATACGCGCTTTCGATGTCGTGGCTGACGCGCAGCGAACCGCCGCTTTCGGCGACGTTCTGCTCGGCCCAGCCCATGTAGCGCTCATCCAGCACATAGTCCGGCGTGGGGCACAGCAGGGTTACGTCCATGCCCAGCCGCGTGGCGATGGTGAGCGCGGAGTTGGCCACGGCGGTGTTCAGCGGCTTGGGGTGGTAGGTCCAGGTGAGCACGTACTTCTTGCCGCGCAGGTCGGACGTGCCGAAGTGCTCCTGCAGCGCCAGCGCATGCGCCAGCTCCTGGCAGGGATGGGTAATGGTCTCCATGTTGATCACCGGCACCGGCGAATACTTGGCGAAGGACTTCAGCACGATGTCCTCGCGGTCGTAGGCCCAGTCGATGAACTTCGGGAACGCGCGTACACCGATCAGGTCCACGTAACGGCCCAGCACCTTCGCGACTTCGGCGATGTGCTCCTCGGTGTCGCCATCCATCACCGTGCCGAGGTTGAACTCGATGGGCCATGCGTCCTTGCCCGGCTGCAGCACCACGGCATGGCCGCCCAACTGGAACGCCCCCAGCTCGAAGCTGGTGCGGGTGCGCATGGACGGATTGAAGAACACCAGCGCGATCGACTTGCCCTTCAGCGCGTCACCCAACTTGTGCTGCTTGTAGAGGGCGGCTTGGGTCAACAGCGCGTCGAGGTCGCTGCGGCTCCAGTCCTGCGTGTTCAAGAAGTGCTTCATTACGGCATCCTGGTGTCGGGAATGTGGCAAAACGGGCTTCAGAAACGAAAAAACCCAGCCTCTGGCTGGGTTCCGGTGAACAGGCGAAAACGTCCGGGCTACCCAGCTAGATGCAGGATTCCGGTCGACGCGCACGCGAGGTCATGCCCGAGGCCTGGCGGGCCGCGCTGTCGGCATGGGCGTGTGCGTTCATCTTCATGGGCGCGAATGCTCGCATGTGCTGCGGCGCAGCGCAAGGACAGATTCGGTTGCGTGTGCAACCGTGCACGGAATCAGGGCCCGCTGGCCGTCGCCTGGGCCGGCGCCACATAGGGCACCACGGAGATGCGGATGCGCAGGCGGTTGCCCGGATCTTCCGCCAGGCGTGAGCGGTACTTCACGCCCTTGTAGATGTAGTCCACGTCGTAGGCGATGGGGCGCTGGAATTCGCGCTCGACCGGGACCACCCTGCAATTGACCTTCACGGTGGACGTGGGCGGCACCACCGGGGGCGCATCCGCCTCGTCCTCACCGCCGAACCAGCCCCGCACGGAGCTGACGACCTTGTTCCAGCGACTCTCTTCCTGCACAGGCCGTTCCGGCTTGGGCACCGGCACCTCGTCGCAGCGCTGCTCGGTGCGGGTGGCCCGAAGGGTCTGGTACACCGGCTCGACGCTCAGCACCTGCGCGTAGTCCAGGCGGACGTTTTCCGCAGGAATCACCCGCTCCTGCGCCACGGCGGGCGCGGCGAGCAGCAGGCAGGACAGGGCGAAGGCGGAGCGGAGGCGGTGCATGTGGCCTGAAAGTGGTATCCCGGTGTCACAGTGTAGGGACCGCGCCTTGAGTGGGGCTGAACATCGGCGTCGCCAGGCCGCACTGACTCCCGGTCCCGGTGCAGAAGGTAGAATCGACCGGCTTTCCCCTGCCCCGCCTCCATGACCCTGCGCCTGCACAACAACCTCACCCGTCGGGTAGAGGATTTCGAACCGCTCGGCCCCGTCCCCACGATGTACGTGTGCGGGCCCACCGTCTACAACTACGTCCATATCGGCAATGCCCGCGGGCCGGTGGTCTTCGGCGTGCTGGCCGCGCTGCTGCGTCGGCGCTACGGCGGGCTGCGCTACGCACGCAACATCACCGACGTGGACGACAAGATCAACGCCGCCGCCAGGGAACGGGGCGTGCCGATCTCGGCCATCACCGACCGCTACGCCGCCGCCTATCGCGAGGACATGGCCGGGCTGGGCGTGACCGGCGAGTTCGCGCCCGACATCGAGCCCGCCGCCACCGACCACATCGCCCACATCATCGCGATGATCGAGCAGCTGATCGCCGGCGGCCACGCCTATGCCGCCGAAGGCCACGTGCTGTTCTCGGTGGCGAGCTTCCCGGACTACGGCAAGCTCTCGCGCCGGGATCCCGATGAGATGCTGGCCGGGGCCCGCGTCGACGTGGCCCCGTACAAACGCGACCCGGGCGACTTCGTGCTGTGGAAGCCCTCCACGCCGGACCTGCCGGGCTGGGACTCCCCCTGGGGCATCGGCCGCCCCGGCTGGCACATCGAATGCTCGGCGATGGCCGCCGCCCACCTGGGCGAGACCATCGACATCCATGCCGGTGGCGTGGACCTGCAGTTCCCGCACCACGAGAACGAAGTGGCGCAGAGCGAATGCGCACACAAGCACGCCGACGGCTCGCACAAGACGTTCGCCCGGTTCTGGGTGCACAACGGCATGCTCAACTTCGGCGGCGCCAAGATGAGCAAGTCGCTGGGCAACATCGAGAAGGTCCACGACCTGCTGCAGCAGCACCCGCCGGAAGCGCTGCGCTACGCGCTGCTCTCGGCCCACTACCGGCAGCCGCTGGACTGGTCCGAAACGCTGGTAGAACAGTCGAAGAACACGCTGGACCGGCTTTACGGGACGTTGCGCGATCTCGGCGATGTGGACGCAACGCCTGCGACACCCCAGGTCATCGAGGATGCGCTGGACGACGACCTCAATACGCCGCTGGCGCTGGCCGAAATCGCACGCATCGCCGCCGAGGCGCGCAAAGCCTCCACCGATGCGGACAGGCAGCGCCTGAAGGGCGAGCTCCTCGGTGCCGGCCGCGTGCTGGGCCTGCTCCAGCAGGATCCCGCCGCATGGTTCGGTCGCGGCGCCTCCAGCGACGACGACGCCCGCATCCAGGCGCTGATCGACGAACGAGCGGCGGCGAAGAAGTCCCGCGACTTCGCCCGTTCCGATGCCATCCGCGACCAGCTGGCGGCCGAAGGCATCCTGCTGGAAGACACGCCGCAGGGCGTGCGCTGGAAGCGGGCGTGATGCCTTCCTTTCCTTCTCCCTCCGGGGGGAGAGGAGCTCCGAACGCCGGACCTGACCGATAACACCATGACCCACACGATCTTCCCGCTCGAACCCACCGCCGCCGACGCGCAGGCGGCCATCAAGGACGAGTTCGCCTTCTTCGGCGACTGGTCCGAACGCTACCAGTACCTGATCGACCTGGGCCGCAAGCTGCCGCCGTTCCCCGAAGAATGGAAGCGCGAGGAGCACCGCCTGCTCGGTTGCCAGTCGATGGTCTGGATCGTGCCCGAGGGCGATGCGGCGCGGCTGGACTTCCATGCCATCAGCGACTCGGCGATCGTGTCGGGGCTGATCTTCCTGGCGCTGCGCGTCTATTCGGGCCGCTCCGCCGCAGAGATCCTGGACACCACGCCCGACTACATCGCCGACGTCGGCCTGGCCAAGCATCTCTCGCCCACCCGCAGCAACGGCCTGGCCTCGCTGCTGGCCTTCATCCGCGAGACGGCCACCCACGCGAAGTGAGCGAAGCCGGGTCCCGCTCCGCCTTCTCGCTGCTGCGCAACCGCGGTTATGCGGCGGTGCTGGCGTACCGCATCTGTGCGCTGCTGTCGTACCAGATTGTCGCCGTCACGGTCGGCTGGCACATCTATGAACTGACCCGCGATCCGTTCTCGCTGGGCCTGGTCGGGCTTGCCGAGGTCCTGCCATTCTTCTGCGTGGCACCGTTCGCCGGTTATCTGGTCGACCACCTGCCACGACGGCGGACCGGCATGATCGCCTGCGGCGCGCTGGCGACCACGGCGGTGATCCTGGCGGCGGTGGCGGCCGGCCGGCTGCCGTTCGACGGCACATGGCCGATCTACGCCGCCATCGCACTGACCGGCATGGCGCGCTCGTTCCTCAGCCCGGTCTACAACGCCCTGTTCGCGAAGGTGTTGCCGCGCGAGGACTTCGTGCGCGCTGCGGGCCTGGGCAGCGTGATCTTCCAGGCCGCGCTGGTCACCGGCCCCGCCCTGGGTGGCGTACTGGTGGGATTCGGCGGCAAGACCCTCTCGTACGCGATGGCGGCGGTGTTCGCACTGCTCGCGGGCATCGTGCTGGCCCGGCTGCGCGTGGAGGAGCCCGGACCGCCTGCGGTCAGCCTGCCCGTCTTCGCCAGCATCGCGCAGGGCGCGCGCTTCGTGTGGAACAACCAGATCATGCTGGGTGCGATGGCGCTGGACATGTTCTCGGTGCTGCTGGGCGGCGTGGTGGCGATGCTGCCGGCGTTCATCCACGACATCCTGCACCATGGCCCCGAGGGCTTGGGCATCCTGCGTGCGATGCCGGCGGCAGGCTCGGTGTGCGTGGGCCTGTGGCTGGCACGCCATCCGCTGCAGCAGCACGCCGGCCGCGTGCTGCTGTTCGCGGTGGCGGGGTTCGGATTGGCCGTCATCGCGTTCGGCCTGTCGCGCAGCTTCTGGCTGTCGGCGGCCATCCTGCTGTTCTACGGCATGTGCGACGGTGTGTCGGTGGTGGTGCGTTCGACCATCCTGCAGCTGTCCACGCCCGACGAGATGCGCGGCCGGGTGTCGTCGATCAACGGCATCTTCGTCAGTTCGTCGAACGAACTGGGCGCGTTCTACGCGGGCACGATGGCCAGGCTGCTGGGACTGGTACCCGCGGTGATCCTCGGCGGCTTCGCCATCCTCTCCGTCGCCGGCATCACGGCATGGAAGGCACCCCGGCTGCGGCGGCTGGACCTGCGCGAACTGCAGTAGGCCAAGATCGTCCGGGCCGGAAAAGAAAAACCCCGCCAAGGCGGGGTTCTCCATGCGCTGGATGCAGGACTCAGTCGCCCTGCTGCTTCTGCAGATGCTCCCAGCGCTCCTGGGCGTCGATGGTGCGCTCGGCGGTCAGGCGCGCCTCCAGGCGATCCAGGCCGATCTCTTCGCCGGTGTCGACGCAGTAGCCGTAATCGCCGCCTTCGAGGCGCTTGAGCGTGCTGTCGATCTTGCCGATCAGCTTGCGGTAGCGGTCGCGGGTGCGCAGTTCCAGCGAGTTCTCGGTCTCGCGGGTCGCACGCTCGGCTTCATCACCGATATCGCGGACTTCGTCCTTGAGGTTCTCGATGGTCTGCTTGGATTCCTCCACCAGGTCGGCGCGCCACTGCAGCAGGCGCTGACGGAAGTACTCGAGCTGCAAGGGGCTCATGTACTCCTCTTCGGGCGAGGGCTTGTAGCCGGTCGGCACGATGGGACGGCCGGTGGCTTCATCGGTCTTGTAGGGCACTTCTTTCACCTTGCCGCGCACGACCGGCGCCGCAGGCCGGGCGGCCACGGCGACCGCGACCTTGCCGATCGGGCGGGTGGCGGCGGGACGGGGACTCACGGGGGCTTCGGCGGTGGACGTGGCTTTGGCGGTCTTGGTATTCGGTTTCGGGACTGGCACAGGCTTCGGGGGGGACGGAACCTTGGCGGCGGGCGCCGGGGCCTGGACTGCCGCCTTGGGGGCGGGCGCAGGCACGGGAGTCTTGGTCGCAGCCGCGGTGGGGGCGGACTTTGCCGGAGCCGGCTTGGCGGCAGGCTTCGGTGCGGGCTTGGCAGGAGCGGGTTTCGTGGCCTTGGCCGGTGCCTTCACCGGAGCAGCCTTGGCGGCGGTCGCCTTGGGCGCCGGCGCGGGCTTCTTGGCGACGGCAGGCTTGGCCGGCTTGGCAACCGCCTTCTTGGCGGGTGCGGCCTTCTTCACCGCCGGCTTGGCGACCGGCTTCTTGGCCGGTACCGCCTTCTTGGCGACGGCCTTCTTGGCAGCAGGCTTGGGCGCCGCCTTCTTGGCCGCCGGCTTTGCAGCCGGTTTCTTGGCGGCAACCTTCTTCGCGGCAGGCTTCTTGGCGACGGCCTGAACGGGCTTCTTGGCGGCCTTGGCGGCCTTCTTCGCAGGTTTCTTCGCAGCCACGAACAACGCTTCCTTGTTCTTCCCGAGCATCGGGAAAGCGCGCTTTTATAGCCTACCCGGCGGGCAGCGGCAACCCGACGCGGTATCATCGGAACATGCTCGCCCGTCTGCTCATCCTGCTGTTGAAGGGCTACAAGCGCTTCATAAGCCCGCTGCTGGGGCCGCGCTGCCGGTTCGTTCCGTCATGCTCTGAGTATGCGATGGAGGCCATTGGCCGGTTCGGACCGTTCAGGGGCGGCTGGCTGGCCCTTCGCCGGATCGGCCGCTGCCATCCCCTGCACCCCGGTGGCCACGACCCGGTCCCTGCCCGCGACGGCGCCTCCCCCACCCACTCCTGTTCAGGACACCACTGATGCCCGCCACCGTCATCGTCAATGCCCGCCTGGTCAACGAAGGTCGCGTCACCGAAGGCGACCTGCGCATCGAGAATGGGCGCATCGCCCGCATCGCCGCCGAAATCCGGCCCCAGGGCGACGATACGGTGATCGATGCCGCCGGACGCTGGCTGTTGCCGGGGATGATCGACGACCAGGTGCACTTCCGCGAACCCGGCATGCCGCACAAGGGCGACATGGCCACCGAATCCGCCGCGGCGGTCGCCGGCGGCCTGACCACGTTCATGGACATGCCCAACACCAGCCCGCCGACGCTGGACGCGGCCGCGCTGGAAGACAAGTACCAGCGCGCGAAGGGACGCGCCTGGGGCAACTACGGCTTCTACCTGGGCGCCAGCAACGACAACCTGGAGGCGATCCGCACGCTCGACCCGAAGACCGCGCCGGGCATCAAGGTGTTCATGGGCGCGTCCACCGGCAACATGCTGGTCGACAATCCCGACACACTGGACGCGATCTTCCGCGAAGCGCCCACGCCGATCATCACCCACTGCGAAGACACGCCGACCATCGACGCCAACCTGGCGGCATTCCAGGCCAAGTACGGCGATGCACTGAGTGCCGAGCACCACCCCGACATCCGCAGCCGCGAGGCCTGCATCAAGTCCACCCGTCTGGCGATGTCGCTGGCGCGCAGGCACGGCACCCGACTGCACGTGCTGCACATCTCCACGGCCGACGAGCTGGCGCTGTTCACGCCGGGCCCGCTGGTGCAGCCCGATGGCAAGTGCAAGCAGATCACCGCCGAGACCTGCATCCATTTCCTGCGCTTCGACCGTGCCGACTACGCCGCGCTGGGCAACCTGATCAAGTGCAATCCCGCCATCAAGGATGCCGACGATCGCGAAGCGCTGATCAAGGCGCTGGTGGACGACGTGGTCGATGTGCTGGCCACCGACCATGCGCCGCACACGCTGGAAGAGAAGGAAAAGCCCTACGTACAGGCGCCCTCGGGCCTGCCGCTGGTGCAGTACGCCCTGGTGGCCGCCCTGGAACTGGTGCACGAAGGCCGCATGGACGTCGCCCGCGTGGTGCAGAAGTTCGCCCATGCCCCGGCGCAGCTGTTCGACGTGAAGGAGCGCGGCTACCTGCGCGAAGGCTATTTCGCCGACCTGGTGTTGATCGACGACGAGCCGTTCACGGTAAGACGCGAGGACGTGCTGTCCAAGGTCGGCTGGTCGCCCTTCGAGGGACGCAGCTTCCGTTCGCGCGTCGGCGCCACCTGGGTCAATGGCCGCATGGTCTGGAACGGCCAGCATCTGGTCGGCACACCCAACGGCCAGCGCCTGGAGTTCGCGCGTTGAAGTTGGTCGTCGCGGCGCTGTTCGCCGCTGTCTGTGCCGGCTGGGTGCCGCTCGTCGTTGCGCAGGACGTGGTGCCGGCAGCCCCGGTTCCACAGCAAGACCGTGTCGTGTTTCCCGCCAGCGTGCCGCAGGGCGCGCTGGTGTTCGGCAAGGTGCCACCGGGCAGCCAGGTGCGCTACCGCGAACGCTTGTTGCGCGCCACGGGCTACGGCACCGTCGCGTTCGGCGTGGGCCGCGATGAGACCGGCCCGCTGAAGGTCGATGTCACCCTGCCCTCGGGCCGCGTGGAACCCGTCAGCATCGCAGTGACGCCGCGCGACTGGCCGGTCGAACATGTCAACGGCGTGCCACCGAAAACCGTCAATCCGCCGCCGGAGATCGCCGCACGCATCCAGCGCGAGCAGGCGCTGGTCACCGCCGCACGCGAGCGCGACGATGAGCGCACCGACTTCGCGCTTCCTTTCCAGTGGCCCGTGCAGGGCCGTATCAGCGGTCGCTTCGGCAATGCGCGCGTCTACAACGGCCAGCCCGGCGCGGGTCACTCGGGCATGGACATCGCGGCGCCGGACGGGACGCCGGTGAAAGCGCCCGCCGGTGGCGTGGTGACGTTCGCGTCGCCCGACCTCTATCTGACCGGTGGCACCGTGTTGCTGGACCATGGCCATGGCGTCAGTTCCAATTTCCTGCACCTGTCACGCATCGACGTGAAGGTGGGCGACCGGATCGAACCTGGACAGGTCATCGGAGCCGTGGGCGCCACGGGGCGTGCGACGGGGCCGCATCTGCACTGGGGAATGAACTGGTTCGATACGCGTATCGATCCGCTGTTGGTACTCGAACGCGGGAAGTGACCCGCTCCGCCGTTGGGGGAGCGACGTGAGTCGCGATCGCGCTCAACGCAAAGCCTCGCGACTCACGTCGCTCCCACATCCGGCAACCGAGACCTCAGTCGTTGCTGCCGCTGACCCGGGCCACCGCATCGTGCGGATGCAAGCTCTCGTAGTGCGCCACCGTGGCGTCGTAACGGGCGATGCGTGGATCGCTCGCCAGCACCGACGCCACGCGGCGCGCGGCGTCTTCGCAGAACATCAGGTTTTCGGCATTGAGGCGGGCGAAGGCCTGTTCGTCCACCCGCTTTACCGCGGTCTGCACCGGCGTGCCCAGCGCGGCTTCGATCGCGTCCACGAGCGCCACCAGCGGCAACTCGTCGAACTGCGGCCGCAACTCCACACGCACACTGGCCCGGCTGCGCTGCGCATGCGGCGTCGCGGCCAGGCCGCGCTCGGAGGCCAGCCAGTCGTGCACCACGTTGACCGACAGCGGACGTGCCGCTGCAAAATCCTCGGCGAAGCGCTCGGCGTTGGCCTGGCGCGACAGCGCGGCAGACGCCGGGCAGGTGCTGGAGTATTCGACGGCGAACGACAGCGCCAGCAGGAGATGACCGTCGGCCAGTGTGGCCTCGATCTCGACCGGGTAGCGCTTCCAGCCGGCGTAATCGCTTTCCAGCGCTTTCCGCTGCAGCAGCGCCTCGTAGCGGATGCGCAGCCGCGCCTGCGTGGCCAGCCCGGCCTGTGAGTCCACGCTGGTCTGCAGCAGGTGGCGCAGGCCCGCAGGCGTGATGGACTCGCGCGCCAGACCGTCCTGCAATTCCAGGTAGAGACGCGACATGTGGATGCCGCGCGCATCGGCATGGGCCAGGTTCACCGACAGGTCGATGCTGGCGGCCACCTGCAGCTGCCCACCCTGCCCGTCCGGCAGGCGGACCGGCAACGCGATGTTCTCCATGCCCACCCAGTCCAGGGGGCGCGCCAGCGGCACGCGCTGGTGGGCGACATCGGGAAGATCGGCGCGGGGTGCCGCGGGGAGAGAGGGAGCCATCGTCATGCACGGGGGAGTGGATGCGGCGCATTGTACCCCCTGCCTCCGAACCCCTCGATGAAACAGTCCGTTACAGCATGCTTCCGAACCTATCGGCGCGATAAGCAGGCCCTTCAGCCCCCGCGCGCGGCGCGCCAGCTGGTGAACAGCAGAGAGGCGCGCGACGGCAGCGGCGCAGGTTCGCCCCGACGCGCGAAACGGAGAAGGCGGCCCTGCACATATGCGGACAGCAGGCGACGCTCGCGCGCGCCGTCGCGCGGGGGCCAGGCTTCGAGCAACGCGGTGGCCCAGGCCCTGAGCTGGCCCGCTTCATCCGCGCCTTGCCGCAGGTTCACCGGCACGGCCACGCCGCCGACCTCCATCAAGCGGGCAGACAGCATCTCCGTAACGATGGCCTGCGAGGCGGGCATGCGACCCAGCACCCCGCTCTCCACGGCGGCAACCGCTTCGCCATAACGCGACAACGCGGCGAAGCCCGCCTCGCGATCCCGCGGTACCGTGCGAGCTTCTGCAAGCGTGGGCAACGCGTCGGCAAGCCGCGCCCAGTCGGCGCGCACCGGTTCGAGGCGACGGCCGAGCGGATGACGCGAGCGTTGCGAGGCCCAGCCGCGCAGTTCCTCGCCCCACCAGGCCAGCTTGGCGTCCGCCGGCAGCGGGTCGCCGGCGATGTTCAGCACGTCCTCGAACTCCTGCAACAGCGCGAACCATGCCACCACGATGTCGCGTCGCTCCGGCACGACGAAGATCTCGCCCACCGACCACTCGGGCCAGCGTGCGCGCCATTTGTCGAGGAAGCTGTCGAGGGCGGCGGAATCGGACATGCAGTGGAACCCTGTAGGAGGAGTACCGGCATGCCGGTACTGGCAAGTCGCGACCGGGATGCGGGTGCGCGCAGGCAGCGGAGGACTGCGATCGTGCGGTCGCGACTTACGTCGCTCCCACGAAACTCCGGGCCGAAGGCCATGCCGACGGATCGATGAGCGCAGCGGGCACTCCCACCATCACGTCGGCCAACCACAGCGCCGGCTCCTCATGCGCCTGGCGATAGCCCCACAGCGCTGCGACCGACGGCATGCCGGCGGCACGGGCGGACTGGATGTCACGCTCGTCGTCGCCCACGTAGACGCAATCGGCGATGGCGATGGCGATGCGTTCGGCGGCGACCTGCAGCGGCAACGGGTGCGGCTTCTTCTCGGCCAGCGTGTCGCCGCCGATCAGCACCGCACAACGCGTATCCCAGCCGAACTGGGGCAGGATATCGCGCGCGAGGTATTCGGGCTTGTTGGTCACGATGCCCCAGGTGCTGCCCGCCGCTTCGAGCGCGGCCAGCATCGCGGCCACGCCGTCGAACAGCACGCTGTGCCGTCCCAACTCTTCCTGGTAGATCGCCAGGAATTCGGGTACCAGCGCTTCGCGGGGAGCCTGTTCCATCTCCGGAAACGCCGCGGCCAGCATGGCGCGCGCGCCCTTGGAGACGTGCGGCCGCAACAGGTCCAGCGTCATCGGCGCTATGCCCCGCGAGGCCCGCATCCTGTTGGCGGTGGCCAGCATGTCCGGCGCACTGTCCAGCAGCGTGCCGTCCAGGTCGAACAGGGCGGCACGCGGGAACCCCGCCGACGTCACGGCTTCACCGCGCAGGCCAGGTAGTTCACGTCGGTGCGCGTACTCAGCCGTGCGCGCTGCCGCCACGGCTCGTAGGCCAGGCCGGACACGTCCTGCAGTTGCAGCCCCGCATCGCGCAACCACGCGGCCAGTTCCGACGGACGGATGAATTCCTTGTAGTGATGCGTGCCCTTCGGCAGCAGGCGGGCGACGTATTCCGCACCGACGATCGCCAGCGCGAACGCGGCCGGCGTGCGGTTGAGCGTGGACAGGAACAGCTGCCCGCCCGGCTTCAGCAGCGTATGGCAGGCACGGATGATGGACGTTGGATCGGGCACGTGCTCCAGCATTTCCATGCAGGTGATCACGTCGAAGCTGCCGGGCCGCTCCTCGGCCAGCGATTCCACCGAGCGCAGTTGGTAGTCCACCTGCACGCCGGATTCCAGCCGGTGCAGTCGCGCCACCTTCACCAGTTCCGGCGCCAGGTCGATCGCGGTGACCTGAGCACCTTCGCTTGCAAGGGCTTCGCTCAGCAATCCGCCGCCACAGCCAACGTCCAGCGCGGTCGCGCCGGCAAGACGTGTCCGGTCGCGCACGTACTGCAGGCGGACCGGATTCAGCGCGTGCAGCGCCTTCTGGGGACCATCGGGGTCCCACCAGCGGTTGGCCAATGCGCCGAACTTGTCGAGTTCGGCCTGGCTGAAATTGTCGTCGCGGGGCGCAGTCGAGGTGGTCATGGCGTCATTGTAAGACGATGCCGGCCATGACGCCGTCACGCATGGCTCAGGAAAGACGGATGCCGGCGATCCGCTCGCGCCACTGGCGCGCGTTGGACAGGACGCCTTCGATGTCGATATCCACCAGCATGCGCTGCCGCAGCCGGGCCCGGCCTGCGATCCAGACGTCGCTGACCTGCTGGCGCCCGGTGGCGTAGATGAGCTGGGACACCACGTGATGCAGCGGCTGGGTTTCCAGCGCGGACAGGTCCACGCACACCAGGTCGGCCTCCTTGCCCGGCTCGATGGAGCCGACGCGGTCGTCGAAGCCGATCGCCTTCGCCCCGCCCAGGGTGGCCGCGCGCAGCGCGCTGAACGCATCCAGTGCCGCGGCATCCTGCGCCACCGCCTTGGCCAGCAGGGCCGCGGTGCGGGTTTCGCTGAACATGTCCAGATCGTTGTTGCTGGCGCAGCCGTCGGTGCCGATGGCCAGGTTCACGCCCGCCCGTTCCAGCGCGCAGGCCGGGCAGAAGCCGGAGGCGAGCTTGAGGTTGGATTCCGGGCAATGGACCACGCTGACACCGCGCTCGGCGCACAGATGCATCTCGGCCTCGGTCAGCTGGGTCATGTGGATGGCGATCAGCCGCTCGTTGACCAGCCCCAGCCGGTCCAGCCTGGCGATCGGACGCTGGCCGTGCTTTTCCAGCGACTGCTCGACTTCCTGCGCGGTCTCGTGCAGGTGCAGGTGCACGGGGATGTCCAGCTGGTCGGCCAGCATGCGCACGCGTTCGAAGTTCGCATCGTTGACGGTGTACGGCGCATGCGGGGCGAACGCGGTCGCGATCAGGGCGTCGTCGCGCCACTGGTCGTGCACCTCGTCGGCCTTGTCGAAGTACTCGTCGTCCGACGCCGCCCACGCGGTGGGGAAGTCGATCACCGGCAGGCCCACGCGCGCGCGGAAGCCGTGGCGCTTGTAGGTGGCCGCCTGCACGTCGGGGAAAAAGTAGTTCTCGTTGACGCAGGTGGTGCCGCCACGGAGCATCTCGGCAATCGCCAGGGTGATGCCGTCGGCGACGAAGTCCTGGCCGATCACGGCCGCTTCGATCGGCCAGATGTGCTGCTGCAGCCAGACCTTCAGCGGCAGGTCGTCGGCGACGCCGCGCAGCAGCGTCATCGGATTGTGGGTATGCGCGTTCACCAGGCCCGGGATCAGCGCCGCATCCGGGCGCGACACCGTCTCGCGCGGCGCGAAGCGCGAACGCGCCTCCGGCACCGGCAGGACCGCCACGATGCGGTCGCCGGTCACGGCGACCGCATGGTGTTCCAGCACCACCCCGTGCGGGACGACCGGCACCACGAAACCGGCTTCGATCAACAGGTCGCAGGCTTCGGGGATGCGGTCGCTCATGGGGCCTCGGCTCAGAATCCCAGCGTGTAGGTCAGCCCGATGGCGCCGGCGCCGAACAGCAGCCAGCACAGCAGCATCAGGGCCAGGGCGCGCCCGTATCCCAGTCGCGGCACGCTGGGGAACAGCCGCGGCAGGGTCGCATTCCAGCACAGCATCACGCCCAGGCCGGCGAGCAGCACGCCCACTGCCCAGACGCCCAGATACAGCGCAAGATGCTCCATCACTTCACGCGGCTGACGTAGTCGCCCGAGCGCGTGTCGACCTTGATGATCTCGTCCTGGCCGACGAACAGCGGCACGCGCACGACCGCGCCGGTTTCCAGTGTGGCCGGCTTGCCGCCGGTGCCGGCGGTGTCGCCCTTCACGCCCGGATCGGTCTCGACGATCTTCAGTTCGACGAAGTTCGGCGGGGTCACCTGGATCGGGGTGCCGTTGTACAGCGTGACCACGCACTGCTCCTCGCCCTTGAGCCACTTCTCGGCGCCGGCCATCCCGGCCTTGTCGGCCTGCACCTGCTCGAAGGTTTCCTGCTGCATGAAGTGCCAGTACTCGCCGTCGGAGTACAGGTACTGCATGTCGGTGTCCACCACGTCCGCCGCCTCGACCGAGTCGGTGCTCTTCATGGTGATTTCCTGCACGCGGCCGGTACGGATCTGGCGGTACTTCACGCGCGTGAACGCCTGGCCCTTGCCCGGCTTCACGTACTCGGTGTCGGTGATGACGGAAGGCTCGTTGTTGACGAGGATCTTCATCCCGTTCTTGACATCGTTCATGCCGTAACTGGCCATGGATAAACTCCTTGGGGTGAGACAAACCCGCCGCGGGACACGGCCGGCCGGATAGAATGGGGAACCCGCCGGACCCGGCGGGTGCTTGTTTTCAGACCCGACATGATAACCGCAGCCCCCGAACCCCGACAGCCTGCCGCGCTGGTGCCCGTCCGCTGGCAGCAGGCCCTGCGGGAGGCCGTGCGCGATCCGCGCGAGCTGCTGGACCTGCTGGGGCTGGACCGCCTGGCCCCGCGCCTGTCGGACGAAGCGATGGCCCAGTTCCCGCTGCGGGTGCCGCGTGGCTTCGTGGCCCGCATGCGCCGCGGCGACCCGCGCGATCCGCTGCTGCGCCAGGTCCTGCCCCTGGACGACGAGATGCGGCCCATGCCGGGCTACGGCCTGGACGCGGTGGGCGACGGCGCGGCGAAAACCGCGCCCGGCGTCATCCAGAAGTATCGCGGCCGCGCCCTGCTGGTGGCCACCGGCAGCTGTGCGATCCACTGCCGGTACTGCTTCCGCCGCCACTTCCCCTATGCGGAGGAAACCGCGGCCCGCGACGGCTGGCGCGACGCTATCGACCTCATCCGCCAGGACGCCTCGATCGAGGAAGTGCTGCTTTCCGGTGGCGATCCGCTGTCGCTGTCCAACGGCAAGCTGGCCGAACTGACCGGCGCGCTGGCAGGCATCCCCCACCTGCGTCGCCTGCGCATCCACAGCCGCCTGCCCATCGTGGTGCCCGAGCGCGTCGACGAGGGCCTGCTGGCCTGGCTGGCGTCCCTGCCCTGGCCGGTGACCCTCGTGGTCCATGCCAACCACGCCAACGAGTTCGACGGCACCGTCGACGCGGCGCTCGGGCGCCTGCGCGCGGCCGGCGTGCACCTGCTCAACCAGGCCGTGCTGCTGCGTGGCGTGAACGACAGCGTGGACGCCTTGGCCGCACTGAGCGAACGCGGCTTCGCGGCCGGCGTGCTGCCCTACTACCTGCACCAGCTCGACCGGGTCGCCGGCGTGGCCCACTTCGAAGTGGACGACGCGCATGCACGCGCGCTCCACGCCGGCCTGGCCGCCCGGCTGTCCGGCTACCTCGTGCCCCGACTGGTGCGCGAGATCCCCGGCGACACCGGCAAGCGTCCGCTCTAGGCGGCAGGCTGCGACGCGCCGTCGCATCTGCGACGCGTGCATTGGACGCTTCGCGCCCCTTCGTGTATTAAACCCGCACCCCCGGCGGACCCGCTGCATGCAGATCGGCAAAGACACCACCCTTCGATTGACCCTCGTGGACGACAGCGCCGAAGACGCCGAGGCCATCGTGTCCACCCTGCGCAACGGCGGCATCGCCGTGCGCCCCCTGCGGCCGCTCGACGCCGGCGAACTGGGACAGATGGTGGCGTCCCAGCCCATGGACCTGCTGCTGGCCTCCCGCACCGCCAAGGGCATTCCGTTGGCCACGGTACTGGCGCAGGTCGACGGCAGCGGCAAGGACATCCCCGTCATCGTGCTGGCCGATGCCATCACCGAGACCGACCTGCTGGCCGACCAGGCGGCCGGCGCGCGCGCGGTCGCCCTGCGCGGGCGGCCGGACCACGTGCTGACCGTACTGCGGCGGGAGTGGGCCGACCTGGACGCGCGCCGTTCGCAGCGCCGCCTGGAAGGCCAGATACGCGAGACCGAGCGCCGGTGCGACGCACTGATCTCCTCCTCGCGCGACCCGATCGCCTACATCCACGAAGGCATGCACATCCGGGCCAACGACGCCTACCTGGAGATGTTCGGCTTCGAGTCGTTCGAGGATGTGGAAGGCCTGTCGCTGCTGGACCTGGTGGGTCCGCAGTACGTCAGCGACTTCAAGGCCCTGCTGAAGAAGCTCAGCAAGGGCGAACCGCCGCCGCCGCGCTTCGAGCTGGAAGCGCGCAGCCTGGACGGAGACAGCTTCCCCGCCACGCTGGAATTCGCCACCGCCACCTACGAGGGCGAGCCCTGCGTGCAGGTGGTGTTCCGCCGCCGCGAGGAGTTCGATCCCGAACTAGCCCGCGAGGTGGAGGACCTGCGCCAGCGCGACATGGTCACCGGCCTGCTCAACCGCCCCACCTTCCTGCGCGAGCTGGAGACGGCGGTGGCCGCGGTGGCCCGCGGCGAAGACCAGTACGGCCTGCTGCTGGTCGAACCCGACCACTACCAGCGCCTGCTGGCCGACATCGGCATCGATTCCGCCGACGACCTGGCCGCCGCGCTGGCGGCGCGCCTGTCCGAGAAGCTGGACGACAGCTGCATCGCGGCCCGCTTCGGCGAGCGCACGTTCGCCGTCCTGCTGCGCGGCAACCACGCCCATACCGCCGCCCTGGCCGAGAAGCTCCGCGCGGCCTATGCCTCGCACGTGTTCAACGTGGGCGAACGCTCGGCCTCGGTGACCGCCAGCCTGGGCGGCGTGCAGATCGGCGAGAAGATCGCCAGCGTCGGCCCCGTGCTGACGCGCGCGACGGACTGCCTGCAGGCCGCCACCAACCTGGGCGGCAACCGCTTCGAGATCTTCGATCCGGGCGCCGTCGACCGCGCCGAAGAAGAGCGTGTGCAGAACTGGATCCAGCGCCTGCGCGAAGCGCTGCAGGACGACAGCTTTCGCCTCCACTACCAGCCCGTGGTCAGCCTGCAGGCCGAGCCCGGCGAGGTCTACGAGGCGCTGCTGCGCCTGGAATCCAACGGCGAGATCGTGCAGCCGCAGTCCTTCATCGGCATCGCCGAGGACAACGGCCTGCTCGACGCCATCGACCGCTGGGTGGTGAACCGCGCCATCGAGGTGCTGGCCGAACGCAAGCGCAACGGCCACGACACGCGCATGGTGGTCAAGGTCAGCCCGGCATCCTTCGCCGACAACCGCCTGCTCGACCTCATCGCCCGGCAGCTGGCCGCCCACGACGTGCCCGGCGACCGCCTGTGGCTGCAGACGCCGGAGGCGAAGGTGTTCACCCATCTGCGCCAGGCGCAGGCTTTCCAGACCGCCGCGGCCAAGCTGGGCTGCCAGGTGGGCCTGGAGCATTTCGGCGCGGGCCTGGATTCGTTCCAGTTGCTGTCGCACTTCCAGCCCACCTTCCTCAAGATCGACCGCGTCTTCAGCGAGGACCTGGGCCGCAATGCCGAACACCAGCAGAAGATCCGCGAGATCGCCGAGCGCGCGCAGGCGCTGGGCATCGTGACCGTGGCCGAGCATGTGCAGGATGCGGCGACGATGGCCTTCCTGTTCACCGCCAATGTGGATTACGTGGAAGGCAACTTCCTGGCGGCGCCGGGACCGCTGATGAACTACGACTTCAGCTGAGCACGCTCTCGCGCGTGTAGGAGCGGGCCATGCCCGCGATGCTCTCCGTCGTTGGTCCAAAAAGCATCGCGGGCATGGCCCGCTCCTACGAAAAACGCTGAAAAAACCCGCCTTCCGGCGGGTTTTTCGTTACTGCGGCCTCGCGCGGCTCAGGCGACGGTGGACTGCTGCGCCCGCAGCGCGGCGATGCGCTCCTCCAGCGGCGGGTGGCTGAGGAACAGCTTCTTCATGCCCTGGCCGATGCCGCCGGCGATGCCGAACGCTTCCACCTGGGCCGGCAGCGTGCTGGGGCGCTGCTGCTGCTTCAGGCGCTCCAGCGCGGCGATCATCTTCTGACGGCCCGCCAGCGAGGCGCCGCCGTGGTCGGCGCGGAATTCGCGGCGGCGCGAGAACCACATGGCGATCATCGTGGCGAACAGGCCGAACAACACTTCCAGCACCATCACGATGATGTAGTAACCGAAACCACGGCCCTCGCCCTCGCGGTTGCCGGACAGGAAACTGTCCACCACGCCACCCACCACGCGCGCCAGCACGATGACGAAGGTGTTCAGCACGCCCTGCAGCAGGGCCATGGTCACCATGTCGCCATTGGCGACGTGCGCCACCTCGTGGCCGAGCACGGCCTCGGCCTCGTCCTGGTTCATGGAACGCAGCAGGCCGGTCGACACCGCCACCAGGGCATTGTTGCGGTTGGCGCCGGTGGCGAAGGCATTGATCTCCGGCGCATCGTAGACGGCGACTTCCGGCATGCCGATACCGGCCGCCTGCGCCTGGCGCTGCACGGTGGCCACCAGCCAGCGCTCGGCATCGTTGCGCGGCTGCTCGATCACCTGCGCGCCGGTGGCACGCTTGGCCATCCACTTGGAGGTCAGCAGCGAGATCAGCGATCCGCCGAAGCCGAAGATGGCGGCGAAGACCAGCAGCCCTCCCATCTGGTTGGGGTTCACCCCCAGCAGCGACATGACGATGCCGGCCAGGATCAGGACGGCCAGGTTGGTGGCGAGGAACAGGGCGACGCGCGTGAACACGGTTGAAGCTCCAGAAATGACGTGCAAGAACAGAGGTGGACGCCGCAGAATTGCGGTTGCGGCGACACGAATTCAAGCCAATGGCTGACTGTGTGATTCAGCTTTCCTTTCTTTCCGACGAATGACCGAGACGCTTCCCCACCCTCGTTACCGCGGACGCTTCGCGCCCTCGCCTACCGGCCCGCTGCATTTCGGCTCGCTGGTGGCGGCATTGGGCAGCTGGTTGCTGGCGCGACACCACCAGGGGGAGTGGCTGGTCCGTGTCGAAGACCTGGACCCTCCCCGCGAAGTTCCGGGCGCCGCTCATGCCCAGCTGGCCACGCTGGCCGCATTCGGCATGACCTCCGACCTGCCCGTCGTCTGGCAGAGCCAGCGCCATGAACGGTATGCGCATGCGCTGGAGCGCTTGCTGGCCGGGGGCGCGGCCTTCGAATGCCGTTGCAGCCGCAGCGAGCTGGCGTCGGTCGGGGGCATCCATCGCCGCTGCGTCGCGCGCGACCCCTCCCGGCCGGCCGCCGTGCGGCTACGGGTTGCCGAAGGCACTACCGTGGACTTCATCGATGGTCTGCAGGGGCGCATCGCGCAGGCGGTCGACCGCGACGTCGGCGATGTGGTCCTGCGCCGAGCGGATGGCTACTGGGCCTACCAGTTGGCGGTGGTCGTGGACGATGCGGAACAGGGGATCACCGATGTCGTGCGCGGGGCGGACCTGCTCGACTCCACCCCCCGCCAGATCCTGCTGCAGCGCGCGCTGGGCCTGCCCACGCCGCGCTACCTGCATCTGCCGCTGATCGTCGACGCCCACGGCGACAAGTTGTCCAAGTCGATGGCCGCCCTGCCGGTGGACGATGCGTCCCCCCTGCCCGCCCTCCGCGCCGCCTGGCAGGCGCTGGGACAGGCACCTGCCCTGCTCGCCGGCCTGCCGACGGTGGCCCAGGCGATGCAGGCCGCGGCCCGCGGCTTCCGGCCCGAGCGCCTGCCCAAAGTGACACACATGACGTTCGCTGCGGCGCACAACACCCCTGTTGCGGGCGCTGTCTAGAATCGGATCGCCGTCGGCTTGCGGCGGTATACGGAGATCCCCCACATGACATCGCGCGTCGCCCTGGTCACCGGCGGCACCGGAGGTATCGGTACCGCCATCTGCAAGAAGCTGGCCGACATGGGCCACAAGGTCGCCACCAACTACCGCAACGAGGAGAAGGCGCGCGCGTGGCAGGCGCAGATGAAGGCCGACGGCTACGACATCGCGCTGGTGAAGGGCGACGTGACCTCGCCGGACGAGGCGCAGGCGATGGTGAAGGAAGTGGAACAGACGCTGGGCCCGGTCGAGATCCTCATCAACAACGCCGGTATCACCCGCGACGGCACCTTCCACAAGATGACCGCCACCCAGTGGGGCGATGTCATCAACACCAACCTCAATTCGGTGTTCAACGTCACCCGTCCGGTGATCGAAGGGATGCGCGACCGCAAGTGGGGCCGCATCATCCAGATCAGTTCGATCAACGGCCTGAAGGGCCAGTACGGCCAGGCCAACTATGCCGCCGCCAAGGCCGGCATGCACGGCTTCACCATTTCGCTTGCGCGCGAGAACGCCAAGCTCGGCATCACCGTCAACACGGTGTCGCCCGGCTACGTGGCCACCGACATGGTGATGGCGGTGCCGGAGGAAGTCCGCGCCAAGATCGCCGCCGACATACCCACCGGCCGGCTCGGCAAGCCCGAGGAAATCGCCTACGCGGTCGCCTTCCTGGTCGACGAACAGGCCAGCTGGATCACCGGCTCCAACCTGGACATCAACGGCGGCCACCACATGGGATGGTGAGGCAGCGCGGGAACGGGGATCGGGGGCGCCGGCCTCCTGCGATGCAGCCGCCGGCGAAGGAGCACGTCGTTCCCGTTCCGGCGCCCCGCTTTCCCTGAACAGGGACACCCTGCCCTCCGGCCTGTTGCAAGGGCTGTTGCGCTGCGTCATGCTGCTGCAATACGCGTTTAGAGCGAAGACTCAATGGCTGCGATCCGCATCATCAAGAAGTATCCCAACCGTCGTCTGTACGACACGGAGATCTCCAGCTACATCACCATCGAGGATGTGCGCCAGCTGATCGTGGACGGCGAGGATTTCGAGGTCCGCGACGCCAAGACCGGCGACGACCTGACCCGCACGGTGTTGCTGCAGATCATCAGCGAGCAGGAACAGGACGGCGAGCCGGTCCTGTCCACGCAGCTGCTCAGCCAGATCATCCGCTTCTATGGCGACTCGCTGCAGGGCTTCATGGGCAATTACCTGGAGCGCAGCATGCAGCTGTTCATGGAGCAGCAGCAGCAGTTCCGCAGCCAGATGGGCAACCTGCTGGGCCAGACGCCCTGGACCATGATGAACCAGCTGACCGAACGCAACATGGAGTTGTGGCAGGAGTTCCAGCGCAACCTGACCGGCGGCATGGGCCGCCCCACGACGGTCAAGCCGAAGGACGCTCCGCGCGAGACGCCGAAAACGCGCGCGCGTTGATCCTCTACGTAGTGAGACCCGGCCCGCGCCCTGTTGCGCGGGCCTTTTTTTGGGTATCCGGAATCTGGTGTGGGTTCTGGCTCCTTGGGTCTTTGTAGCTATCACTTTCAAAGAATGGATTTTGGTGTTGGACGGCTGAGCGGATGTGCTAGAGTAAAAGTCGGATTTCAGTGTGGGTTCGCCCAAGGTGCTGAGTGACGGACTTTCTCCAGCTGCGAAGCCTGAAGACGCTTGAAATCCTGACCAGCGAGGACAGTTACGTCGTCAAGGCCGAAGGCGTCAATCAGTGGGTGACCTGCCCGCTGTGCAAGACCGGACGCCTGCATGGTCACGGCTCACAGGAACAGTCGTTTCAGGACACACCGACGCACGGCAAACCCGTCGTGATCTTCATCCAGCGCCGTCGCTATCGCTGTACAAGCTGCACCAAGACCTTGTTTGAGCCTGTGGCGGACCTTGATGGAAAACGCCAAGCCACGGCGCGTCTGGTGCGTTATATCCGCGACCAGTCCTTCTCCAAGACCTTTGCGGCCCTTGCCCGGGAAGTAGCCGTGGACGAAAAGACGGTCCGCCACGTCTTCGACGATTTCATCGAGGAGGTCGAGGCCAAGACCCAGTTCCGGACGCCGCGGGTGCTGGGTATCGACGAGCTCAAGATCATCGGCCAGTACCGGGCCATGATCACCAACGTCGAGCGCAAGACCGTGTTCGATATCCGCCCCAGCCGGGCCAAAGCCGAGTTGATGCCCTATTTCCGCGACCTGCGGGACAAGGACTCGGTCGAGTGGGTGGCGATGGACATGTACCACGTTTATCGGCAGGTGGTGCGCGCCACGCTGCCACAGGCCCGGATCGTGGTCGATCGATTCCATATCCAGCGCATGGCGAACGACGCGCTGGAGAAGCTGCGCAAGCGCATTCGCAAGGATTTGTCCACCCGGCAGCGCCTCAAACTCAAGGACGAGCGGTTCCTGCTGCTCAAGCGGCAGCACGACCTGACAGGGAGAGATATGGACCGGATGCGGGAATGGTTCCAACAGTTCCCGCTCCTAAGCGAAGCCCACGCGCTCAAGGAAGGATTTCTGTCGATCTGGGATCAGAAGACCCGCCCAGCAGCAGAAGCCGCCTGCGCGAAGTGGCAGGCCAATATTCCGACCGAATTGGCGGCCACGTTCAAGGACCTGACCACCGCCGTGCACAACTGGCACGACGAAATCTTCGCCTACTTCGAGCAGCCGATTACCAATGCCTATACTGAGTCAGTCAACCGAGTGGCCAAAGACATGAACCGCATGGGCGGGGGTTACAGCTTCGAGGTGCTTCGGGCGCGCATACTCTACGACAAGAAGGCGCGCAAGGATGGCTCGGTTATCGAAACCGTGTTGGTCGATGACGACGACCCAATGACCACGGACTTCGTGTTCCAGCGGATGACCACGGCGGCAACGCGCAAGAAGAAGATCACGCGCGTGGTCGAGTACGGCCCCTATCTCCCGACGCTGGCGCGGCTACTCGAAGAGGGGTATTTCGAATAGTCCTCAGCCCATTGTGCAAGAGGCGGCGCTTCAGCCTGAATTTGTGATTCAGCCGATGAAGCATAGGTAAGAGGCCCAGCCACTACCCCGCGCAACAGGACAGTTGCTTTACGTCCTTGGTGAAGGTTTGTGCCGCGAGTTTCAGCCCCTCGACCATCGTCAGGTAGGGGAATAACTGGTCGGCCAACTCTCGCACCGTCATGCGGTTGCGAATCGCCAGTACTGCGGTTTGGATCAGCTCGCCTGCTTCCGGGGCTACCGCTTGCACGCCGATCAGTCGTCCCGAACCGGCCTCCGAAACCAGCTTGATGAAACCGCGCGTGTCGAAGTTGACCAGCGCCCGGGGCACGTTGTCGAGCGTCAGCGTGCGGCTGTCGGTCTCGATACCGTCGTGGTGCGCTTCGGCTTCGCTGTAGCCCACGGTGGCGACCTGCGGGTCGGTGAACACCACCGCCGGCATCGCCGTCAGATCCAGCGTCGCGTTGCCACCCGTCATGTTGATTGCAGCGCGGGTGCCGGCCGCCGCCGCGACGTAGACGAACTGCGGCTGGTCAGTGCAGTCGCCGGCGGCATAGATGTGCGGCACGGTAGTGCGCATCGCGTGGTCGATGGTGATGGCGCCTTGCGCATTGACCACCACACCGGCCGCGTCGAGGTTGAGCGTGCGGGTGTTTGGGGTGCGGCCGGTGGCGAACAACAGCCGGTCGGCATGCAGTTCGCCGCGTTCGGTGGTGAGCACGAATTCCCCATCCTCATAGGCGACCTGGCTGGCCTGGGTGTGGTCCAGCACTTCGATGCCTTCGGCGCGGAACACGGCCGTGATGGCCTCGCCAATGGCGGGGTCTTCGCGAAAGAACAGTGTGCTGCGCGCCAGCATGGTCACCTTGCTGCCCAGCCGGGCAAAGGCCTGCGCGAGTTCGACGGCCACCACCGACGAGCCGATCACGGCCAGCCGATCGGGGATCGTGTCGCTGGCCAGCGCTTCGGTCGACGTCCAGAAGGGCGTGTCTTTCAAGCCCGGGATCGGTGGAATCGCCGGACTGGCCCCGGTGGCGATGAGGCAGCGGTCGAAACTCACCTCGCGCATCCCGTCGTCAGCGGTTGCCACGGTCAGCGTGTGCGCATCCTTGAATCGGGCATCGCCGCGCAGCACGGTGATGGTCGGGGTGCTCGTCAGGATGCCTTCGTACTTGGCGTGGCGCAGTTCATCGACGCGCCCCTGCTGCTGAGCCAGCAAGCGCTTACGCAGAATCTTCGGCGAGGCGGCGGCAATGCCGTCATCGAACGGACTCTCGCGACGCAGATGCGCAATGTGGGCAGCGCGGATCATGATCTTGGACGGCACACATCCGACGTTGACGCAGGTGCCGCCGAGAGTGCTGCGCTCGATCAGCGTCACACGCGCCCCTTGCTCGACGGCCTTCAACGCCGCCGCCATCGCCGCGCCGCCGCTGCCGATCACGGCCACGTGCAGTGCAGCCTCATCGTCCTCGCGCTTTGGTTCGCCGCCCAGCCGCTCTTGTGCATTGTTCAGCAGGTCGCTGGGTTGCCCCGGCGCATCGGCAAGCTGCGCTCGGTAACCGAGTGCGGATACCGCCGCGACCAGCGAGGTCACGTCCGCGGCGGTACCTACGCTGGCCTCAATCTCGGCCCGGCGCTGTGGGTAGGACACTGAGGCCGAACGCACGCCGGGCACCTTTTCCAAGGTCTGCTTGACGTGCTCGGCGCACGACCCGCAGGTCATGCCATCGATGTGCAGCGTGATCGCCTCGGTCATGAGCGTGTGCTCACTTCTTGACGGTAGACGGGTAGCCGGCGTTCTCGGTGGCTTTGGTCAACGCGGCCGGAGTGGTCTTGGCATCGTCGTAGGTTACCACCGCCTCCTTGGGCTCCCAGGTCACCTTGGCCTCGATGACGCCTTCGACCTTGGTCAGCGCCTTCTTGACCGTGATCGGACAGGTGGCGCAGGTCATGCTCGGCACCGACAGCGTGACGGTTTTGGTGGCGGCCCAGGCGGGAGCGCTGAGGGCAACGGTCAGAGCGAGCAATGCGACGAGTTTCTTCATGGCAATCTCCTTTCAGTAGAACAGGGGCATGAGGTAGGGGAACACGAGCGCGATCAGCACCAGGGCGGTGACGATCCAGAAGATCACCTTGTAGGCCGTCCGCACCTGGGGCACGGCGCATGCGTCGTCCGGCGCGCAGGCGCGAGCCGGCCGGAAGATGCGACGCCACGCGAAGAACAGCGCCACGAGCGCCACGCCAATGAAGATCGGCCGGTACGGTTCCAGCGCGGTCAAGTTGCCGATCCAGGCGCCGGAGAAACCCAGCGTGATCAGCACCAGCGGACCGAGGCAGCAGGTCGAGGCGAGGATGGCGGCGAGGCCACCGGCGGCCAGTGCACCGCGGCCGTTGCTGGGGTCTGCCATGTGAGGGATCTCCTTCCGAGACGTTGCGTGATGCGCTAAGGTTACTTCCGTAGTCAAGTACGGAGTCAAGCGCGATGGTGAACGATCCGCAAACACTGACCATCGGGGCTTTCGCCAAGGCCGCTGGGGTCAACGTGGAAACCATCCGGTTCTATCAGCGCAAGGGGTTATTGCCAGAACCAGGTCGGCCCGTCGGCAGTATTCGCCGCTACGGATCGGCGGACGTGG
>Ga0102832_1000329_pt1 | contig 97210 bp, 99 predicted proteins | sample EBPBio282013_DNA_FD_88942 | JGI IMG/M metagenome (GOLD analysis project Ga0102832, IMG submission 88942) | Wastewater treatment Type I Accumulibacter community from EBPR Bioreactor in Madison, WI, USA - Reactor 2_5/28/2013_ DNA (Illumina Assembly) | ecosystem: Engineered > Bioreactor > EBPR >...
CGACCGATTCCGGGAACACCCCCGGGCCGCTCGGCTCCGGCCGGCGCTGAGGCCCGCTGCCGGCCGAGCAGAATGCCGGCCAGCACCAGACCGACCCCGACGAACTGGGAGAGGGTCAACCGCTCCCCGGCCAGGCCCGCGCCGAGCAGCAGCCCGGTGACCGGGTTCAGCAGCCCCACGATGCCCACGGTCCCGGCACTGAGCCGGGCCAGCCCGGTGAACCAGCAGACGAAGGCCAGGGCGGTCGCGAACAGGCTCAGGAAGGTGAAACCCACTACGGCCGGCAGGTCCAGCACCGGTGGCGCCCCTTCGACCACCACCGCTGCCAGCAGCAGCCCGAGCCCGCCGGCCAGGAGCTGCCACGCGGTGACCGCCAGCACCGGGGTGTCGTCCTTCCAGCGTTTGGCGAGCACGTACCCGATCGACGACAGGACGAGCGCCGCCAGCGACGCCGCCACCCCGCGCCCATCGAAGTGACCTGCCCCGACGGTGACGATCAGCCACACCCCGACGATGCCGAGGCCCGCGCCGGCGAGCATGCGCGCGGCCGGCCGCTCCCCCACCAACAGCCAGGACATCCCCGCCAGCATCAGCGGCGAGATGGCCATGATCGACGCGGCGACGCCACTCGGCAGCAGCTGCGCGGCGAGATAGACCAGCACGAAGAACACGCCGACGTTCAGCAACCCCAGCACGATCGACCGCCAGATCCAGGCTCCGCGGGGCAATGCGCGAACCAGGGCGAGCAGGATCACGGCCGCGGGCAGCGCTCGCAGGGCCGAGCCCCATAGCGGAGCATCGAGCGGCAGCAACTGGCGGGTCACGTAGTAGGAGGCGCCCCAGGTGATCGGCGCGATCGCGGTGAGGGCCACCCATCGTCCATTAGCTTCCATGGAAGTTACTTTACCTTCCGTGGAAGCTATTCTGCAAGGGTGAGCAGCGATCGGGTGGCGAGAGCCCATCAGCAATGGCTACGGGAACGGCCGGAGGTGGACAGCACCCCGATGCTCGTCATCGCGCGGCTGCATCGGCTGGCGGCGCACCTGACCGCCGAACTCCTGCCGGTATACGCCCAGTTCGGCCTCGGCGAGGGCGAGTTCGACGTGCTGGCAACCCTGCGCCGCTCCGGCGCTCCCTACGAACTCGCGCCGGGCGAACTCGCCCGCTACACGATGGTCACCACCGGAGCCGTCTCCAAGCGGCTCGACCGGCTCGAAGCGGCGGGCCTGATCTCCCGCCGCCCCAGCGAGGCGGACGGCAGGGGCCGGTACGTCGCCCTCACCACGGCCGGCCGCAAGCTGATCGACGAGGCGTACGCCGCGCACATGCGCAATGAGGCCCGCCTGGTCGGCGCCCTGTCGCCGGACGACCGCGCTTCGCTCGAACGGCTGCTCAGCACGTGGTTGGGGCAGTTCGAGAACTGAGGCACCGGGTTAGGTTGGGTTCCATGACGATCCCGACCATCACCCTCGCCCACGGCGCCGAGATCCCCGCGATCGGCCTGGGCACCTGGCCGCTGCAGGGCGCCGAGGGCGCCACCGCCGTCCGCACCGCCATCGAAGCCGGCTACCGGCTGATCGACACCGCCGAGAACTACCGCAACGAGGAGGCGGTGGGCCAGGGCGTGCGCGATGCGGGCATCCCGCGCGAGCAGATCTTCCTCACCAGCAAGTTCAACCGGCAGTGGCACAGCGTGGACGGCGCCCGGCAGGCGGCCGAGGCGTCCCTGCGGCGGCTCGGGGTCGACTACCTCGACCTGCTGCTGATCCACTGGCCCAATCCCGACCAGGGCACCTACGTCCAGGCGTTCGAGGGCCTGCTGAAGCTGCTGGACGCGGGTGTCGTGCGGGCCGTCGGCACCTCGAACTTCAAGCCCGCCCACCTGCAGAACCTGATCGACGCGACCGGCACCGTCCCGGACGTGAACCAGATCAACCTCAACCCCTATGCCACCCGGGCCGCCACGGCCGCCTTCGACAACGAGCACGGCATCGTCACCCAGTCATGGAGCCCGATCAAGTCGGCCGAGATGCGGGTCGACCCCGTCCTGGTCGGGATCGCCGAGGCCCACGGCCGGAGCACAGCCCAGATCATCCTGCGCTGGCATGTGCAGCACGGCTACATTCCGATCCCGAAGTCGGTCGACCCCCGGCGCCAGCGGGAGAACCTGGCCGTCTTCGACTTCGACCTCGCCGCCGACGAGATCGCCGCGATCGACGCCCTCGACCAGGGCGAGGCCAACGTCGCCGACTCCGACCAGATCGGCCACTGAGTCAGCGGTGGCGGCGCAGCTTCTTCATTGCCCACTCGTAGTGGCTGGACGTGGCTGAGACGCAGTAGGCACCGAGGCTGGTGCTGCCCGTCCAGGTGAAGTACCGCTTGGTGAACAACTCCTCGTCGCTGAAACCCTCGATCAGCGCCATGACCCGCGCGTGGCTGGTCACCAGGTCGGCGTAGGCCTGCTCCAGCGGGACGGCCTGGGCTTGCTCCCAGAACCTGAGGTTCAGCTCCGGGTAGGTCTTCCAGGTGTAGCCGTCGGGGAAGAACGGCGCGGCACCCCTCCGATTCGCCTCGATCCAGTCGGCCAGCAGCCCATGCCAGGCGTGCAGATGGAACAGGACGTCCCGCACGGTACGGTCGCGATCCTCGAAAGCGAACTCGGCCAGCCGCCGCTCGGGAGTCAGTCCGTCGAGCAGGGTTGTCAGTCGCTCGAAACCGGTGCTCGCCTGTTCGAGCAGGACGGCCTTTGACGTCGGACGGGGCATCGTTGCTCCTGCCTTGGTGCGATGGCGCTTCGAGCCTACGCGCCGGGGGCGGCGCACGTCAGGAGCAGGCAGAAAGACCAGCGGATTCATCGATTTCCCCGCCAGCCCAATACCCAACGGGGTACCGTATGAATAGCCACTCTCCGACTGGAGTTCAACGATGAAACGACTGGTCATTCTCGGCGGCGGAACCGCCGGCACCATGGTCGCCAACAAGCTGCGCGCCGCGCTGGGACGACACGAACTGCACATCACGGTCGTCGACCGCGACGACGCCCACCACTACCAGCCCGGCTACCTGTTCATGCCCTTCGGCATCTACAACACCCACGACATCGTCCGCTCGCGGCATCGGTTCATCGCCGACGGCATCGACCTGCTGCTGACCGAGATCGATCGGGTCGATCCGGCCTACCGCATGGTCCACCTGGCCGACGGACGAACCCTGGGCTACGACTACCTGGTGATCGCCACCGGTGTCACCCCGCGCCCGGACGCCACCCCGGGCATGCAGGGTGCGCTGTGGGGCGACCGGGTCCACGAGTTCTACAGCCTCCCCGGCGCGCAGGCGCTGACCGAGGCGATGCGCCGGTTCCGTGGCGGACGACTGGTCGTCCACATCACCGAGATGCCGATCAAGTGCCCGGTGGCGCCGCTGGAGTTCACCTTCCTGGCCGACGACTGGCTGCGCAAGCACGGCATCCGCGAGCGGACCGAACTGGTCTACGTCACGCCGCTGGACGGAGCCTTCACCAAGCCGGTCGCCTCCCGGGCGTTGAACACCGCCCTGACCGACCGCCAGATCGCGCTGGAGACCGACTTCGCCGTCGAGCAGATCGACAACGACACCGCCGAGTTGGTCTCCTTCGACGGCCGGCGGATCGGCTTCGACCTGCTGGTCACCGTGCCGCTCAACATGGGCGCCGACTACGTCGCCCGCTCGGGGATGGGCGACGAGCTCAACCTGGTGCCCTGCGACCAGCACACCATGGCCGCGCTCAACCATCCGGACGTGTACGTGCTGGGCGACGCCGGAACCCTGCAGACCTCCAAGGCCGGCTCGGTGGCCCACTTCGCCGCCGACGTCTTCGTCCACAACTTCCTGGACGAGTTCCAGGGCCGCCCGGCCACCCACAGCTTCGACGGGCACGCGAACTGCTTCATCGAATCCGGCAACCGCAAGGGCATGCTGCTGGACTTCAACTACACCACCGAGCCCTTCACGGGCTCCTTCCCCCTGCCCGGCGTGGGTCCGTTCCGGCTGCTGGCCGAGACCCACCTCAATCACGTCGGCAAGCTCGCCTTCCGCTGGATCTACTGGAATCTGCTGCTCCCCGGGCGGCCGATCCCGTTCATTCCCACGACGATGAGCCTGGCCGGCAAGCGGGTTGAATCCGATGTCGGGCCGACCGCGACCGGCCTGCCGGCGCCGGAGCAGCCCTCCAGCCCAGCACCGCCGCCGCGACCGGCCAAGCCCCGGCTGGAGACCAAACCGCTGGCGGCCCCGCGTCCCGCACCGGCTCCCGCTGCCGCTGCCGCGGCGCCCGCCATGGCGCCCTCGGGCGGCTACGTCAATCGTCCCGGCGTCGACTCAACCGCCGATCCCGCCACCGTCCTGCCCGACCCGATCGTCCCAAAGTTCTGAAGGAGCCAGCCATGCCCACCACCCTGATCGGCGGCCGTCCGATCGACGTCAACGACGAGGGCTTTCTGGTCGCCTACGACCAATGGGACGAGAAGCTGGGCGCGGAACTGGGCCGGCTGATCGGCCTGGAACTCACCGACCGGCACTGGGCCGTGCTGCGCTTCCTGCGGATGGACTACCCGGCCCGCGGCGAGACCGCCACGTTGCGCCGGGCCAGCACCGTCGGCGGTTTCCCGATCAAGGAGTTGTTCGCGCTGTTCCCCGGCAAGCCGGCCAAGAAGATGGCCTACGTCGCCGGGCTTCCCAAACCCAAGGGCTGTGTCTGAGGAGGCATCATGACCATCACCGAACCCACCGTCGGCGCCCCCATCGTCCCCGACTTCGGCGGCGAGGACTGCCCGCTGCCCGCCGAGGCCGAGGCGTCCGAGACCCCGGCCGGCCGCAAGCTGGTGATCATCTGCTCCAAGGGCAACCTCGACATGGCCTACCCGGGCCTGATCCTGGCCAACGCCGCCCTGGGCGAGGGCATCGAGACCCACCTGTTCTTCACCTTCTGGGGCTTCGACATCATCACCAAGTCGCGGATGGAGGACCTGAAGTTCACCATGCTCGGCAACACCGCGATGCACCTCACCCAGGCCCCCAAGCTGCCGATCCCCGCGCTGGCCGGCGCCATCCCCGGGATGACCAAGATGGCCACCTCGATGATGCGCAAGCAGATCGCCGACCTGGAGATCCCCACCGTCCCCGAACTCCTGGAGCAGATCGTCGAGATGGGCGGCCACCTGTGGGCCTGCCGGATGTCCTTCGACATGATGCAGCTCAACGAGGCCGACCTATTCGAAGGGGTGGACGCGGTGATCAGCGCCACCGACTTCATGGATCTCTCCGAAGGGGCACAGATCATCTTCGTCTGAGACCTCTCTTCCGACCTGGGCCGGCTTCCGGATCGGAAGACTCCTGCCGCACATTGGGGGTGCGGATCCGTGGCCCTCGCGATGTCCGATTTCCGCTAGGAATCGTGAGGGCCACGGTGCAGGATTGTCACCATGAACGTCACGTCCGCCGACCTCTCCGCTCGTCGGGAGCCGGCCTTACTGGCCGAGAGCCAGCCTTCCGGGCTGGCCCTCGGCTCCTAGGGCCGGCCCTCGATGGGAAAGGTCATTCCCGACGCCGCGACCTGCTACAAGGCGGTGTCCTCGCGCGACCGTCGGTTCGACGGGGTGTTCTACACGGCGGTGGCCACCACCGGCATCTACTGCCGGCCGAGTTGTCCCGCCCGCACCCCGGCCTTGGCGAATGTCAGGTTCTACCCGACCGCGGCGGCCGCGCAGTCCGCGGGGTACCGGGCCTGCAAGCGGTGTATCCCCGACGCCACTCCGGGCAGCCCGCAGTGGGACGTCCAGGCCACCACCGCCGGGCGCGCCATGCGGCTGATCGCCGACGGGGTGGTCGACCGCGAGGGCGTAGGCGGGCTGGCGTCCCATCTCGGCTACACCCCGCGGCACCTCACCAGGGTGCTCACCACCGAACTCGGCGCCGGGCCGCTCGCCCTGGCGCGCGCCCGCCGCGCCCAGACCGCCCGCTCCCTGATCGATGCCACGCCACTGAGCTTCGCCGAGATCGCGTTCGCGGCCGGCTTCGACTCCGTCCGCCAGTTCAACGACACCGTGCGCGCGGTCTACGGGACGACCCCGACCCAGCTTCGCGGCCGGCGCGGACGTCCCCCGACCACACCGGGAACGATCCGGCTGCGGGTCGCCGTCCGCACCCCCTTCCACGGCAGCGGGCTGCTCCGCTTCCTCGGACCACGCACGGTGCCGGGGGTCGAGGCCGTCGGCGACGGCTGGTACGCCCGCACCCTACGGCTGCCGCACGGGCCCGGGACGATCCGCGTCGACCTGCCCGATCTGCCGGACCCCGGCTCCGCCACCATCGGGGTCGAACTCGCGCTGGGCGACCTGCGCGACATCACGGCGGCCATCGAACGCGTCCGCCGGCTCCTGGATGCCGACTGCGATCCGGTGGCGGTCGCGGCCGTGCTCGGCCCCGACCCGATCCTCGGTCCGCTGCTGCGCCACTGGCCCGGGCAGCGCCTGCCGGGCCACGTGGACGGCGCCGAGGTGGCCGTCCGGGCGATCGTCGGCCAACAGATCTCGGTGGCCGGTGCCCGGACCGTCCTGACCCGCCTCGTCCACGAGCACGGCGAACCGTTGCCCGCCGACATCTTCGCCAGCGGCTCGTCAGCGGGGTGGAGAACAGAAACCGGGCAATCCGGCCCGGCTGCCGGCACTATCCAGGCAGCAGACCGGAATCACCCGGATTCTGCGGGGCTCACCCGCCTGTTCCCGTCGCCGGAAGCCCTGGCGGCCCTCGATCCGGCGGATCTGCCGATGCCTCGTGCCCGGGGACGGGCGCTGGTCGGGTTGTGCCGGGCTTTGGCCGACGGCGATCTCGCGCTCGATCGCGGCCCGGATCGCCACCAGACCCGGCACCACCTGCTCGCGCTCCCGGGCATCGGCGAGTGGACGGCCAGCTACCTGGCGATCCGTGCCCTCGGCGACCCGGACGCCTTCATGCCCACCGACCTGGGCACGCGCCACGCGCTGGCCCGCCTGGGTCACGACCCCACCCGCGCCGCCACCCTCGCCGAAGCCTGGCGACCGTGGCGCTCCTACGCCCAAGCCCTGCTCTGGCAGACGCTGCTCGACCCGGAAGGATGCCCTGATGTGGCACGTGGTTGACACCCCGATCGGACCGCTACGGCTGGTCGCAGCAGGCGGCGCGCTGACCGCCATCGAGTTCTCGCCGTTCCGCGACCGCGCCACCGACGAGGTGACGGACGAGGAACCCGTCCTGCTGCAGGCCGCCGCCCAGCTGGCCCAGTACTTTGCCGGCGAACGCACCGAGTTCGATCTGCCGCTGGCACCGAAGGGCACCCCCTTCCAACAGCGGGTCTGGGCCGAACTGGTCAAGATCGGCTACGGCCAGACCGCCAGCTACGGCGATATCGCGCACCGGCTCGGCCTCACCAACGCCGCCTCGCGAGCGGTGGGCGCGGCCAACGGACGCAATCCGATCCCGATCGTCGTCCCTTGTCATCGCGTGATCGGCGCCGACGGTACGCTCACCGGCTACGCCGGCGGCATCGAGCGCAAGCGGATCCTGCTCGACCTGGAGCGTCCCACGCTGGTGTGACCTGGCCAGCTCACACCAGGAAGGTGGCCTCCGGGAAGACCTGGCTGTACTTCTGGGAGCGCCGGGGCTCGGCCATCATGTCGGCCACGGTGTCGCGCCAGAGCGCGTAGTGGGCGGTCTCCTTGTGCGCCAGGGCGGCCTCCGGGCTGCGGTAGACCTCGACCAGCACGAACTGGGTGGGGTCGTCGGCGGACTGCAGCACGTCGAACCGGGAGATCCCCGGCTCATGGATCGAGTGGCGCGCGTTCTCGGCTGAGGCGGCCGCGAACTGGTCGACCTGATCGGCCTTGACGTGCACGAGGACATGGACGGTGATCATGCTCCAGTCTCCGCCAATCCAGCGCTGCGCGCACCCCGGGACCGGCCTCGATTCCTCCGATTTGCACGCCGCGGGGCGCAGTGACAATCTGGAGGGCTGGCCTGGCCGGCTTCGTCACCGGAGAACTCCCATGAACCTCCCCGCGTCCACGCGTGCCCTCGTCGCGAACCAACCGTTCGTGACGCTGCTGGCTGCCCGGACGATCTCGATGCTCGGCATGGCCTTCGCGCCGGTGGCATTGGCCTTCGGGGTGCTGCGGCTGCCGGGAGCGGACGCGGGCACGCTCTCGCTCGTCCTGGTCGCGCAGACCACCCCGCAGGTGCTGTTCATGCTGGCCGGCGGCGTGGTCGCCGACCGCTATCCGCGAGCGGTGGTGCTGCGCTGGGGCGAGTTCCTTACCGGCATCGCGCTGTCGGCGATCGGGCTCATGATGCTCTCTGGCCATACCCCGCTGTGGGCGCTCTGCGCGGCGGCGGCACTGGCCGGAACCGCCTCGGCCGCGGTCTACCCGGCGCTGACCGGCATCATCCCCGACCTCGTGCCGGCACCGCAGTTGCAGCAGGCCAACGCCTGGCTGAGCGGCGGCGCGTCCGCGGCCAGGCTGGCCGGCCTGGTGGCCGGTGGCGCGGTGGTGATCTGGCTGGGCGGCGGCTGGGCGATGGTCACGGCCGGCGCGTTCTACCTGGTCGCGGGGGTTCTGGTGCTCGGGCTGCCGAAGATCTCGGCCACCCTGGCCAGCACCGCGGAGAGCCCGGTGCGCCAACTCATCGACGGCTGGGGGGAGTTCCGTTCCCGGCAGTGGGTGTGGGTCGTCACGCTGCAGTTCTCGCTGATGATCATGGTGCTGCAGGCCGCGCACGGCGTCTTCGGCCCGGTGGTGGCCGAGACCGAACTGGGTGGCCCGGCGACCTGGACGACCTTCCTGGCTGCGGAGGCGGTCGGCGCCGTAGCCGGGGTCGCGCTGGCCTTCGTCTGGAAGCCCAGCCGGCCGATCCTGGTCGCCACCCTGCTGACCTTCTGCGCGGGCATCCCCGCGATCCTGCTGGGCGTCAGCGCACCGCTGTTGCCGCTGGTGCTCGCGGCCTTCGCGATGGGTGCCAGCTTCGAGCTCTTCGGGGTGTGGTGGATGACCGCCATGCAGAACGAGGTGCCGGCGGAGGCGCTCTCGCGAGTGGCCTCCTACGACGCGCTGGGATCGCTGATGCTCGGCCCGGTCGGGCTGATGCTGGCCGGGCCGGCCACCGTGCTGTTCGGCGTCCACACCGCGCTGATCGGTGCCGGCGTGGTCAGCCTGTTCACCACCGGGCTGGCCCTGCTCTCCCCCGAGGTGAGGCAGCTGCGGGCGCGCACCACGGCGGTCGCCGATCCCGAGGTCGCCGCTACCGCCTGAGGACGCACCGCTCAGATCTCGGCCAGCGCCTCGGTGGGCGACGCCTTGGCGGCCCGCCGTCCAGGCAGCACGGAGGCCAGCGCGGCCGCCACCACCGCCACGGCCACCATCCCGAGGGTCTGCGCCAGATCGACGGCCAGGCGCGGCTCCGCCTCATCGGCCATCGAGGTGAGCGCGACCGCGCCCAGCCAGCCGAAGAACACTCCGGCGGCGATCCCCACCAGCACCCCGACCCCGGCCAGCAACAGAGCCTCGATCAGCAGCATCGACCGCAGCGAGCGGGTCTGCAGGCCGAGGGCGCGCAGCAGCGCCGACTCCCGGGTGCGTTCCAGCACCGACAGGCCCAGGGTGTTGCTCACCCCGACCAGGGCGATCAGCACGGCCACCGCCAGCAGGGCGGTGGTGATGAGCAGCAGCAGGTTGAGGATCTCCTCGATCTGGGCGGCCTCGATCACGCCGCCGGTGACGCCGAACTCGCCCTCGCCGACCAGTTCCAGAATCTGGCCGACCGCGGAGATCGCCTGGCTGCGGTCGGGGATCGAGAGCCACAGCAGGGCGTCCGGGACGACCCCGCCGAGCTTCTGCAGAGTGGCCGAGGAGACCATCACGTCACCGAGTTCCAGTACCTGGGAACGGATGAGCGTGAGTTCGACACTGCCCTCCGAGCCGGTCAGGGTGACCCGCTGACCGTCCTTGGCCGCCTCCGATCGGCTGGAGACCAGGATCTCGTCATCGCCGACCGTCGCCGGCGCGCCGACGGCGACCTCGGCGATGGCCGGGTCGAAGCCGATCACCGTCAGCTGCTCATAGACCTCCGTGCCGCGGGTGAAGTCCGCCGTCGTGAGGTCGAGCGGGACTGCGCCGTCCACACCCCGAACCCGGGCGAGTTGCTCCTGCAGTTCGGCGGGGACGGACTGGTCGTGTCCCCAGGCGAAGACCGCCGCATCCACCGGACGGCTCTGGTCGATCTGCTCCAGGATGGTGGCGCGGACGCTCGCCGTCCCGACCTGCAGGGTGACGATCAGACCGACCGCCAGCATCAGCGCGGTGGCGGTGGCAGAGGCCCGCCGTGGATTCCGGACGGCGTTCTGCGCGGCCAGCCGCGGCGTGACGCCGAGCGGTGCGACTAGGGCACCCAGCCCGCGCAGCAGCCACGGGACGAAGAGCGGCGCGCCGAACAGCACCCCCAGCGCGAGCACCGCCGCGCCGCCGACCGCCGGCAGCACGGGCTCCTCCTGGCCCAGCCCCCATAGCGCGAGCCCCAGGCCGCTCACCGCGAGCACCCCGCAGATCACGCCCCGCAGCCAGCCGGCGCGGCGACGTTCCTCGACGGTCGGCTCGGGCTGCAGGGCCTCCAGCGGACGCACCCGGGTGCCGCGCAGCACCGGTAGGTAGGCAGCCGCCACGGTGATCAGCAGCCCCGCCGCGAAGGCGATCGCCAGATCGGTGGCCGGCAACGCCAGCCCCCAGTACAGCGAGCCGGTGATGGCGGCACCGATCGCGGCCAGCCCGATCCCCAGTAGGACGCCCAGGCCGGCGCCCATCACCCCGAGCGCGATCGCCTCCAGCAGGAAACGGTTGCGCACCTGGGAACCCGCGGCGCCGACCGCCCGCAACAACCCAATCTGGCGGCGGCGCTGGGCCAGCAGGATGGTGAAGGTGTTCGCAATGGTGATCATGCCGACCACCGCCGCGATCGCGGCGAACGCCCACAACAGGTTGCGGAAGGCCTCGAAGCCGTCGGTCAGCTGCTCGACCGCCTCGGTCCTGAGCGCCGCGGCGGTCTGGACGTCGGTGCCCTTCGGAGCGACCTGCTGGATCGCCGCGACCAGCCGGGTGGGGTCGACTCCGGGCTGGCCGCGGACCAGCCAGGTGCCCATTCCCAGCTCGGGATCAAACCCGAGATCCACGAAGGCGGCCCGGGCGAGGTAGCCGGTCTGGACGAAGAGCGAGTTCGGCTCACCGGTCAGCCCGACCACGGTCAGGGTCTGATCCCCGCTGGTTCGCAGGCCGGTGTCACCGACCTTCACGCCGAGCGCTCCGGCGGCACCCCGGGAGAGGGCGATCTCACCGGCGGCCTCGGGCCAGCGTCCTTCCACCAGTTCCGACCAGCGGAAGGGCGCGGAGGGCAGGCCGATCAGGTTCAGGAACGCTGTCGTGGTGTCGTACCGGAGTCCATCGCCATAGGTCAGGCTGGCTTCCGCAGCGGCGACCTCGTCCAGGCCCTCGAGCGCCTGGCGCAGCGCGGTCCCGTCCGCGTCGTTGCCGACCTGGACGACGACGTCGGCACCGGCGATCGGCAGTGACTGCTGGTGCTCCACGCCCCGCTGTTCGGTGGCGACGATCACCGAGGAGCCGACCATGAAGGCGACGCTGATGGCGATGGCGACCAGGGTCGCGACGAAACGGGAGGGGTGGTAACGCAGTTCCCGCAGGGCTTGGCGCAGCATCAGGCCCCCAGCGCCTTCATCGCGGCCAGGACGCGGTCGGCGTCCGGGGCGAGGAAGTCGTCCACGATGCGTCCGTCGCTGAGGATCACCGCGCGGTCGGCGTAGGCGGCGGCGTTCGGATCGTGGGTGACCATCACGATGGTCTGGCCCAGCGCCAGGGTGGCGGTGCGCAGCAGGTTGAGCAGGTCCGTCCCGGCGCGGGAGTCGAGCGCTCCGGTCGGCTCGTCGGCGAACAGCACCGCCGGCCGGGTGATCAGGGCGCGGGCGATCGCGACCCGCTGTTGCTGGCCGCCGGAGAGCTGGGACGGCAGGTGCCGCAGCCGGTCGCCCAGCCGCAGCGAGTCGACGATCTGGGTGAACGCGGCCGGGTCGGCCCGACGGCCGGCCAGATCGAGCGGCAGCAGGATGTTCTCCTTCGCGGTGAGCGTCGGCAGCAGGTTGAACGCCTGGAAGACGAACCCCACCTGGTCTCGCCGCACGGCGGTGAGCTCGCGATCGCGCAGCCCGGTGATCTCGGTGCCACCCAGGTAGACCTGCCCGGAGGTCGGCCGGTCCAGCCCGGCCAGGCAGTGCATCAGGGTGGACTTCCCCGACCCGGAGGGCCCCATGATGGCGCTGAACGACCCCGGCGTGAAGCCGACGGTCACCCCATCCAGGGCGCGCACCTCGGCTTCACCGGAGCCGTAGGTCTTGGTCAGGTCCACCGCCTGGGCGATGGTCTCGGGCAGGGCGGGAGCAGTGATCGTCACTCCTCCAACCTAGGTACAGGCTGTGAGCCGGGCATCCTCCCCACCGGCGAACCTCGTCCTCCGATCGGACGATTCGCCACTTCGGCATGCGGGGGAAATATGTCGTCAACTCCGCGATCGCGGAGCGCGGGGTCGATGATGGGTACGAGCGACGGGTCCACCGGCGCCGACATCGGGGGTAGCGCCATGGCGAGGAAGATCCGCTTCATGTTCGAGTGGGGACATCGCTGGCCGCTGTGGGAGAGCGGCACCGACTCGTACACGATGGAGCCGGAGGACTATGGGCTCTCGCCCGAACTCACCGATCGCCTGCAGACCGTGTACGAGCACTGGCAGAAGCACCTCGACACCGAGTCGGGCTGGGACTCACCGGAGAACGAGACCGCCTGGATCGCGGCGGCCCGTCAGGTCCTGGCCCTGCTGCGGCGAGAGGTCGCCGACTTCGCCGAGGTGCTGGACGAGAGCGGTATCGACGACCCTTCCTGAGAAAGCGAGCTCTGGACGGTGTCGCGCCCGCCAAAGGCGCACCCCGCACGGTCGGCTAGACGGGATCCGCCGGCCGTTCCACGACGATGGTGACCTTGGTCACGACGGCGGCGATCGCCCCGACCCCGAGCAGCAGGGGCGCCACCAGCGCGGTGATCGCTCCGACGGTCAGGCCCGCGTTGACCGGAATCGCGGCCAGCGTCTTCCCGTCGCGCTTCAGGGTGATCCGTCGGACATTGCCCTCCCGGATCAGCTCCATGATCTTGCCGACCACGTTGCCGAACGTGACCTCGAACTCTTCGGTTCTGCCGTGCTCAGTCATCTCACTCACTCCGCGCTGTTGGGCTCTGGTCGGTGACTCCATTCTCGCCCCTGACGCAAGCTCTCCGGCCCATCAGTGGGTGCCGGAGGTGGCGGCCAGGAGATCTCCGAATCCACCCGGCCCCCGCCGACTACAGATCGGCGAGCAGGGTCGCCGACGGAGCGAAGAAGGTGGTTCCGGTGTGCGGGGTCGAGAAGTCGAGGATGCGGTCGTGCAGGCCGGGCGGGTCGCCGACGAACATCCGCTCCAGCATGCGTTCGAGCACCCAGAGGTGACGGGTGTACCCGATGAAGTAGGTGCCGAACTCGCCGCTGCCCGGGCTCCCGAAGGGCATGTTGTCGCGCAGGATGTCGTGCTCGCCCGCGTCGTCCTCGATCGTGTTGAGGGTCTTGTGGGATTTCTGACCGGTCGTGGCGTCGGGCAGTTCGAGGTTGTCGATCTTGCGGCGACCGATGACGGCCTCCTGCTGCTCGGTGCTCAGCTTCTCCCAGGCCTCCAGCGAGTGCAGGTACTTCTGGACGACGACGTAGCTGCCGCCGGCGACCGCGGGATCCTCCTCGCCGACGAGGGTGGCCGCCGGCAGGTCGGGGCCGACGGGGTTGGCCGTCCCGTCCACGAAGCCCAGCAGGTCACGGGCGTCGAAGTAGCGAAAGCCGAACACCTCGTCGGTCATCGAGGTCGCGGCGCCCAGCGCGTCGAGCAGCAGCCGCTCGAACTCGAAGCACAGATCCTGGCGATCGGCGCGGATGTGGAACAGCAAGTCGCCGGGAGTGGCGACGGCGGTGTGGGTGGCGCCGGCGATCTCGCGGAACGGATGGAGTTCCGCCGGCTGGGCCTTTCCGGTCAGCCGGGTCCAGACCCGGCTGCCGATCGCGGCCGTGCAGGAGAACCGCGACCGCGGGTCGCGGAAGCCGACCGTCTTCACCAGGTCGTCGAGCCCTGAGAGCACGTCGCGCACCACGCCGGTGGCGGAGTCGTCGTCGGCCACGGTGAGCACCAGGAAGATCGCGGCGTCGGTCAGCGGCGCATCGACCGGCTGGGTCGCGACGGTGTCGGTCATGCTGCCTCCCAAGGCTCGGTGACAGCAGGCTAACCGAACTCGATTCGGCGAGTTGCCGAGTTGTCGCGGGTTGCGAGGGGGCGGGGATAGGCTCGCGGTGTGGCGCTGAGCGTCTTCGAGTTGTTCCGGGTGGGCATCGGGCCGTCGTCGTCCCACACCGTGGGGCCGATGCGCGCCGCGGCGACCTTCCTCACCACGCTGCGCGACTCCGGGGTGCTCCCCCGGGTCGCACGGGTCAAGGTCGAACTGTTCGGGTCGCTGGGAGCGACCGGTCACGGGCACGGCAGCGTGCCGGCGGTCGTGCTCGGGCTGCTGGGCGAGCAGCCGGAGAGCGTCGATCCGAGGCTCTGCCAACCGACCCTCGCCTCCGTTCGGGAGCGCAGGTCCCTCGACCTGCCGGGCGGCCCGTCGATCCGCTTCGACCCCGACGACGACATCGTCCTGTACCGCCGCCGGACGCTACCGGCCCACTCCAACGGCATGATCTTCACCGCCTGGGATGCGGACGGCGCCCAGGTGGCCCACCGGACCTACTACTCGGTGGGAGGCGGGTTCATCGCGGACGAGAGCCTGGCCGGCCCCGAGCGCATCGTCGCCGATCCGACCCGGGTTCCGTACCCCTTCGCCTCCGGCGCGGAGTTGCTCGAGCAGTGCCGGCTCACCGGCTTCTCGGTCGGGCGGCTGGTGCGCGAGAACGAGCGGGCCTGGCGCAGCGACGCCGGGATCGACGCCGGGCTGCTGCACTTGTGGGCGGTGATGGAGGAGTGCATCGCGAACGGACTGGCCACCGAGGGGCTGCTGCCCGGTGGGCTCCGCGTCCGCCGCCGCGCCCCGGAACTGCTGAACCGACTGGAATCCGAAGGCGACGACCGCGATCCGCTGCGCGGCATGGACTGGATCACCCTCTACGCGCTGGCGGTCAACGAGGAGAATGCCGCCGGCGGCCGGGTGGTGACCGCCCCCACCAACGGCGCGGCCGGGGTGATCCCCGCGGTGCTGAAGTACTACACCACGTTCGTCCCGGGAGCCGGCGACCGCGGCGTCATCCGCTTCCTGCTCACCGCCGGGGGCATCGGCGCGATCATCAAGGAGCGCGCCTCGATCTCGGGCGCGGAGGTGGGCTGCCAGGGGGAGATCGGCGCAGCCTGCTCGATGGCCGCGGCTGGCATGGCCGCGGTGCTGGGCGGCACGCCGGCGCAGGTGGAGAACGCAGCCGAGATCGGCATGGAGCACAACCTCGGCCTGACCTGCGATCCGGTCGGCGGGCTCGTCCAGATCCCCTGCATCGAACGCAACGCGATCGCGGCGGTGAAGGCGATCACCGCCGCCCGGACGGCGCTGCGCGGCGACGGCACCCACATCGTCTCCTTCGACAACGTGCTGAAGACCATGCGCCAGACCGGCCAAGACATGAGCGTGAAGTACAAGGAGACCGCCCGTGGCGGTCTCGCCGTCAACGTCATCGAGTGCTGACGTCCCATCCAGCGATCCTCAGCGAAGGCTGAGGTTGCCTTAGGGCGGCCCTGAGGGTCGGCTGAGGCAGCCCCCCTAACTTTGCTGCTGAGCCAATCCGGCTCTACTCATCCAGTGATATTCGGGGGTTTATCATGCAAGCTCGGAAGAAGAGCATCATCGCCGTCCTGGTCGGCGTCGTCGTGGCGGGGGCACTGAGCGCCTCGGCCGCCACTCTGGGGGGCGCTCACTGGGCGCAACTCGGCGCCGACACCGCCGCGGTCGCCTCGCCCGTGACCAATGGCGTGGACGTCACCTGGGACACCGCCTACGACAAGACCGCCAAGGGCTACGTCGTGAGCAGCGTCAAGCTGACCACGCACGACAAGAAGGAGTCCATCCCGGGCGACGCGCAGGTGAAGCTGACCGTCACCGGCAAGGACGGCGCGTCCCTGGGCGAATACACCAGTGACGACGGCGGCAAGAACTGGGCGGAGCCCAAGAGCAGCATCGCGGCCCACGACGTGGAGGGCGTCGCGGTCGTGATCAACGGGACCACGGTCTCCGCCTGACCCATCGCTCATCCGTCTAGCTCTGGGGGGAGCCATGACCACGACGCCACTGACGGCAGTCTTGCCGGACGCGGACGTCACCGCACCCGTCACGTTGGAGGGAGACGTGGCGGGTGCGCGGTCGTCCAGCGGCCGGCGAATGCGGTCAGCACTCGGCTGGCTGCTGCTGGCAGTGGCGATCGTGGCGCTCTGGCCCGCCCAGTGGGGTGGGATCACCGGGCTGACCATCGTCTCCGGGCAGTCGATGGAGCCCGCCTACCACACCGGTGACCTGGTCGTGACGATCCGGCAGCCCGGCTATGCGGTGGGCGACGTGATCTCCTACCGGGTGCCCGCTGGCCAGCCCGGCGCCGGCGGCCGGGTGATCCACCGCATCGAGTCGATCCAGGCGGGTGTCCTGCGCACCCTGGGCGACAACAACTCCGACACCGACCCGTGGGTGTTCACCGCCGCCGACATCACCGGCCGGGCGATCTTCCACCTTCCCGGGGTCGGATTGCTCTGGAGCCCCACCGTGCTCCCCCTGATCCTCGCGGCCATCGCCGGCCTGGCGGTCACCGTGCTGCTGTGGCCGGCCAAGCCCGAGCGCCAGGCCAGCCTCGAAGACGCCGACCATGCGTAGCTCCCGCCGCTCCGCCCTGGTCGCGCTCCTCGCCGCAGTAGCGCTGGCCGGCGTCGTCACCTCGTCCGCGGCAACCCTGGGTGGAGCGGTGCCCGGAGCGTTGGGCGGCGCGCAGGCCAGCACCCAGCGGATCACCGGCATCAACCTCGAGTGGACGCCGGTCGCCTCCGGCTCAACCTGGACGGCGGACGCCGTCACCGTGACCACCGACCCCGGCGAGAGCTTCCTGGCCGGCGACCGGGTCAAGCTGACGATCGACCGCAGTGACGCCGCGGATTGCGAGCTGACCACCACCGCGGCGGCCGGCGACAGCGTCCGGTTCGGCCGTGCGGCGCTGACCGGCAGTTGCCAGACGCTCGCCTTCGGCGACATCGGCTCGATCGCGGTCGCCGTCACCGGCGACGATCTGGCCACCACCCTCGGCAGCAGCCTGGGAGACGTCCGGGGGACGCTCGCCGCCTTCAGCGGCGCCGTGGTCGACCTCGACCGCACCCTCAAGGTCGAGGTCGGTACCGGCAAGGTCACCGGGGTCACCTCGGTCACCTCTTTGTCGGTCGACGTCGCCGCCACCGGGCTCACCGCCGCCGACCTGGCCGGCGCGCACCTGATCGCCCGCCTCTCGCACAGCGACACCCAGGCCTCGTTCGACTACTCCGGCACCGTCTCGCTGGACGGCTCCGCGCCGATCCACATCACCTCCGCCGGCGGCGGCACAGCGACCATCGCCATCGCCATCGACCCGGTCAGGCTCGCCGACGTCAACCGCTTCGGCATCGTCCTCTCCTCCTCGCAGCACCTGGGCGCCAGCCGCTCCGACGCGCCCGGCGCGTACGCGATCTCCACGGTCACGGGCACCATCGCGGGATCCGGCTCGGACGACGACCCAGACCCCACGCCCGCCGTCTCCTCCGCCCTGGATCCGGTCGCCCTCGACCAGCGCCTCAGCTACTCCTACCAACTGCCGGCGAACTTCGATGGCAACTCCCTCGGCTTCTGCCACAACTTCACGATCACGAACACCTCCAGCCAGCCGGTCGACTGGACGCTCACCTTCGACACCTCCCAGGCACCCCTGTGGGGCTTCGACCCGACCGCGGCGAATGCCTTCAGCTCAACCTGGAACTGGGAAACGGTCTCCTACGACGCGGCCAGGCACCAGTGGACGATCCGCGGCACGGCGGGGATGCGGACCGTACAGCCCGGCGCGACGCTGGGCACCATGGGCTACTGCGTCCAGAACGTCCCGGTTCCGCCGGTGGACCCGACCAAGCTGAGCTCGACCGTCACCGTGCTGCCTTCCAGCGGTCAGTACTGGGTGCAACTGAGCCTGTCGGTCACCAGTTCGAGCCACTGGAACCTGCCGTGGGAGATCACCATCGATCTGGCCGACCAGGTCTGCGCGGCCGGGCTGCAGGGCGCCTCGCTGCAATGGCACTCCGGTATCGAGGTGACCAAGCTCGACGCCACCCGGTACACCCTGCGCGGACGTGCCGGCTCGAACACCCGTTTCATCTCCGCCAGCCGGCCGATCGCGCTGAGCCCCCTGCTCGGCTACGCCCCCACCGGTGGCCAGTACCAGCTCCCCTGCGGCAAGTCCGCTCGGACGGCGATCTCGCGGGCCACCGCGCAGCCGGAGGCCACGCCGTCGCCGGAGGCGGCGCCCGAACCGAGTGAACCGACGGTGACCGAACCGTCCGGGCCGACCGTCATCGAGACGTCGGTCGAGCCGGCGACGCCCACCGTCGCGGAGGCCCCGATCGAGCCGATGGAGCCGACCGAGACGGAGACGCCCCCCGCCCAGACCGAGGAGCCGGAACAGGCCGAGGAGACGGCGTCCGCACCCAAAGCGGGAGCCGACGAATGACACTCGGAACCGCGCCGATCACCGAAAGCGCATTTCGGAGAGTCTTCTCCGATATCATCACTGAGACTGCACCCCCCGCCCGCGTGGCGACCCCCCCAGGAGTGAGTTCAGTGAACGACGCGCGCGTTGCCGTCGTCATCGAGGATGACGCCGATATCAGGTCCTTGGTCGCCGACGTGCTTGAGCAGGGCGGCTTCGAGGTCCACACCGCGGCCGCGGGCCTGCCCGGCATCGAATTGGTGCGCAGCCACAACCCGGTGGTCACCACGCTGGACGTCTCGATGCCCGGCATGGACGGCTTCGAGACCGCCAAGCGGATCCGGGCGATCAGCCCGACCTACCTGGTGATGCTCACCGCCAGAGCGGACGAGATCGACACCCTGCAGGGCCTGCAGGCCGGCGCCGACGACTACCTGACCAAGCCCTTCCGGCCTCGCGAGCTGCGCGCCCGGGTCGAGGCCATGATGCGCCGCCCCCGGCTGGCGCCGGAGCCGGCCCCAGCGGCCACGCCCGCCGAGGAGGCCGACGGCTGGCTGGAGCACAAGGGCCTGCGGGCACACCCCGAGATGCATCTGGTCCGGGTGGACGGTCAGGACCTGGAGCTGACTCCGAGCGAGTTCGACATCCTGGTCGAGCTGCTGAGCGCCGGTCGCCGGGTGGTCAGCAAGACCGAGTTGGTGCTCACCCTGCGCGACGGGCGCGGCACCGGAGCCTACGTCTCCGACCACGACCTGCGGGCGATCGAGGTGCATCTGACCAACCTGCGCCGCAAGCTCGGCGAGTCGGCCGTCGCCCCGCGGTGGATCGAGACGGTCCGTGGCGTCGGCTACCGGCTGACCGCCAGGTGATCTCCTCAGGCGGCAACCACGACGGCTGAGTCGGGCCGTTCGGCCGAGGTGCGCGCGGCCCCGCAGGAGGCATCGATCAAGGCCGACGCGTCGTAGCCGGCGGTGTCGGTCAGCGCCACCCCGACCCCGATCACCGGGGTGATCGGAGCCCCGGTCGAGGCCAGTTCGTCGAGCACGCGCTGATGCAATCGGGCGGCGACGGTACGCGCGTCCGACACCGAGGCGACCGGCAGCGCGACCAGCAGGCCGCCCCGTCGCTCCTCCCCGACCAGCGCCATCAGCGGAGCGGCTGCCGGCAGGCTGGCCCGCCAGGTGTGCGTCAAGGTCGCTGCCACGGGTGCCCCGAAAGCGGTGGCGATGCGGGGCAACTCCTCCATGCACAGCGCGATCACCGCGATCCGGTCACCGGAGCGTTCACCGCGCACGGCGGCACCGGCGAGCAGGGACTCGAAGGAGGCCGAATCCAGCATGCCCTCGGTGGTGATCTCCAGGGTGGTGGCCTGCCCGCGTCCCCGCAGGGTGGATTCCGTCGCCCGGAGCACCGACATCGCGACCAGCGCCGTCATCGTGAACACGATCGACAGCAGGGAGGTGTTCCCACTGCCGAACCAGCCCTGGAAGGTCGGCGAGTCCGGGCCGAGCAGAACGAAGACCACCAGCCGCGCGGTGTAGTACACGGCGGTGGCACCCAGCACGAACGAGATGGCGATCACAACGGATTGCCGGGCGAGCACCCCGCGTCGCGACTCGACAGCACCGAGGCCGCAGAACGCAATGATCGCGGCGAACATGAGGGAGGCGCCGGCCCAGGCTCCGCCGTCGGGGCCGGCGATCAGGACGGCGATCGTCCCCGCCAGGCCGGCCGCGATGACGATCCCGCCCGGGATCCGGATGGAGTGATCGTTGAACCGGCGGCATCCCAGCCACAGACAGCCGGTCCCCACGATGAAGCAGCCGTTGCCGATCGCGACGGCCACCCACAACCCGACCGGGTCGAGCGCCCACACCAGGTAGCTGAGGGTTGTCATGGTGCCGGCGATGAAGGCAGCCGTCCAGATCCGCGCGGCGGCGCTGGGCCGGCGGTTCAGGGTCTCGATCAGGAAGAGCACCCCCGCGGTGACCATCACCAGCGCGGTCACGACGTTCAGCGTGGTCGAATCCAGCGTCATCTGTCATTCGCCTTTCGGATTGGTGGCCGGCAACCGGACCAGGAACGCCGCTCCGTTGCCGAGGGTGCTGCGAACGGTGATCTCGCCACCATGGGCGCGTGCGATGTCCCGGCTGATCGCCAGGCCCAGTCCGTTGCCGTGGATGGTGCTCTGCCGCACCGAGTCGCTACGGAAGTAGGGTTCGAACAGCTGTGGCTGTTCCTCGGCGGAGATGCCGGGGCCGTCGTCGCGGACGACGATCCAGCTCTGCTGGCCGTCGCTGGTGCAGCCCACCTCGATCAGGCCGCCCTCATCGGCGTACTTGATGGCATTCGTGACCAGGTTGTCGACGACCTGCCGGATCCGCTGGACGTCGGCCCAGGCCTCGGCCGGTTCCACCCCGCTGGCGTCGATCGTCATCCGCCGCTCCCGGGCCCGCGGCAGCGCCTCCTCGACCGCCGCCCGCACGACGGTGCTCAGATCCACCGGTACCGGATCGATGGCGGGCTTGCTGCCGCTGCGCGATGCCGCGGCCGTGGTCAGGATGTCGGCGACCAGGCTGAGCAGGCGTTCGCCGCCACGTTCGGCGACCTCGAGCCGTCGCCGGGTGTCCGGGGACAGCGATTCGTCCTCCAGCGTCAGTTCGAGATAGCCCAGGATCGAGGTCAACGGCGTGCGCAGCTCGTGGGAGACCGAGGCGATCAGGTCCTCCCGGGCGCGCAGCGCCAGTTGCTCGGCGGTCACGTCCTCCACCACGACGATCGAGCCCACCTCCTCACCGCGGGCATCGCGGATCCGTCGGGCGGAGAACCGGACGGCCCGTCGGTCGGCCCCGGCGGGACCCAGCCACATCAGCTCGGCCTCGTAGCGCTCGCCGCGGCGCACCCGGGTGATCGGACGGTCGGATTCCGGGACGAGGGTGTGCCCGTCCGCCGCGTAGATCACGCCGCCGGTTCGCTCGTACACCCGCCACAGCCGGGAATAGGCCTCGTTGGAGAATTCGATCTCGCCGGTGGGGCCGAGCCGCACCACGCCGAAGTCGACGGCATCGAGCACGTCGGTGACCAGCTCCTCCTGGCTCCGCGCGCGTTCGGCGGTGCGACGCAACGCCTGCGACTGCCGATCCAGCAGGTCGCGCTGGGCATCCGCCCGCCGCGACATCAGGTAGGAGATCGCGGTCATGCCGGCCAGGAACAGGGGAAAGAGCACCAGCGACAGGGTCGGCTGCTGGGTCGCGTCGAGCAGGCTGGTGAAGACGTAGGCGGCGCTGGCCACGACCGCCGTCGGGACGGCCCCGGCCAGCCCGAAGGACCAGGTCATGCCGATCACCGGAATCACCCACAGCAGGCCGAACCCAGAGACCGGGGCCCCAATGCGCAGCAGGCCGATCATCGTGATGTCGAGGAGCGCCAATCCCACGGTCACGAAAGGCGACAGCCGCTCGGCCGGAATCACCACCGCGGTGGCGAGCGCGACGAACCCGAGCACGACCCCCAGGAAGACCACCGACGGATACCGCTCCTCGCCGATGAGCAGCGCGAGCAGCGCCCCGACGATGACGATCGGAGCGAGGATCAGCTGGCTCAGCAGGGTGATCCGGGCGCGTCCCACGTCGGCCAGGCGGGGCCTCGTCGTCGGCCCGGCTAATCCCATGCGCAGACAGTATCCGGTCGATCGCGTTCAGCGCAGGAACAGCGACCGCAGCCGGCGGGTGGTGAAGGCGATGCCGGCCAGCGACATGATCACGAAGTAGCCCAGGTGGACGGCCGTGCTGGCCTCGAAGTGGCCCACCGAGAGCTGGCGCATCAGCTCGACGCCGTGCCACAGCGGCAGCGCCATCACGAACCACTGCACCGGCTCGGGGAAGACGCTGATCGGGAACAGCGTGGCCGAGAACATGAACATCGGCAGCAGCGCGATGTTGATCCAGTCCATCTGCTGGAAGGTGGTGAAGTAGCTGGTGATCGCCATCCCGAGGGCCGCGAAGCCGAGCGCGATCAGCAGCGCCACCGGGATCATCGCCAGCGCCCACCAGGAGGTCGCCAGCCCCAGCAGCGCGATCACCGCGGTGAAGCCGAGCGCGTAGAGGAAGCCGCGGAACAGGGCCATGAAGATCTCGCCGATCGCCACGTCCAGCGGGCCGAGCGAGGTCGCCAGCATGCCCTGATAGAGCTTGGCGAACCGCAGCTTGAAGAAGACATTCCAGGTGGAGTCGTAGATCGCGCCGTTCATCGCCGAGGTCGCCAGCAGCGCCGGGGCGATGAACGCCGCGTACGGAATCGGACGACCGCCCGGACCGGTCACCTCGCCGATCAGCTGACCCAGGCCGAACCCCATCGCGAGCAGGTAGAACACCGGCTCGAAGAAGCCGGAGACGATCACGATCCAGTTCTGGTTGCGGATCACCTTGAAGCCGCGTTCGATCACCGCACGGGCATTGCCCGAGGAGTTCGCGGCGACCCAGCTGCGCTGCTCGATGCTCATTTCGCCAGCCTCCGGGTGAAGATCCGGGCCGCCAGCACCGTGCCGCCGAGGGTCAGCGCCACCAGGAACGCCAGGTGGACGGCGACCAGCCAGCCGGGCACCGGCAGGCCGAAGCCGAGCAGCCGGGCCACCTGGGTGCCGTGCCACATCGGCGAAATCCAGCCGATCCACTGCAGGTAGATCGGCATCGACTCCAACGGGAAGAAGGTTCCGGCGAAGAGGAACATCGGGTTGATGACGAACCGCTGAACGAGCGAGAACTGAAACCCCTCGTCCTCCAGGGTTGCGGCATAGGCCATCAGCGGCGTGCCCAGGGCCATCGCGGCCAACGCCGCGACCGCGATCATCGGCCAGGAGCCGAACCCGACCACCCCGGCGATCACCAGGATCAGCCAGAACACCGTGGCCTCGAGCACGAACCGGATGCCGACAGCCACCACCTCGCCGACCGCCACCTGCAGCGGTGCGGCCGCTGTCGCGGCGCGAGCGAAGTAGAGCTTGCTCCACTTGAACCCGTCCATCACCGGAAAGGTCAGCTCGCTGCCCGCCGACATCACCACCGTGCTAACCAGCAGCCCCGGGGCGACGAAGGTGAGGTAGGGAACGCCGGCGACCCCGCCGGAACCGGAATCCACCAGCGTCCCCAGCCCGACGCCCATCGCGATCAGGTAGAGGATCGGCGTGAGCAGCGAACTGCCGACGGCGGAGGTCCAGTACGCCTTCATGCCGCGCAGCCGCCACTCGGCCTGGTACCACCAGCCCCAGCGACGGACGCGCCGGGCCTGCTGGGCGGCCGGCAGCGCCCGGCCCGAGTAGGCTAGGGCGTTGGTGTCGACGAAGTCAGTCAATCAGGCTCCGTCCGGTCAGCCGGAGGAAGACGTCCTCCAGCGAGGAGCGACGCACCAGCGAGGTCACCGGCACCAGCCCGCGATGGTGGACGGCGGCCAGCGCGGCCTCGCCGTCGTCGGTGTAGAGCAGCACCCGGTCGGGCAGCACCTCCAGCCGTCCCAGGTCGCGCAACTGGTCGACCAGGGTGCCATTGCGCTCGGAGCCGAACCGCAACTCCAGCACCTCCCGGGTGGCGTACTGGCGGATGAGCGTGGGCGGAGAGCCCTCGGCGACGATCCGGCCGTGATCGATCACGATCAGCCGGTCGCAGAGCTGCTCGGCCTCGTCCATGAAGTGGGTGGTGACGATCAGGGTGACGCCCTGCTCCTTGAGCCGGAACAGCCGATCCCACAGGATGTGCCGGGCCTGCGGGTCGAGGCCGGTGGTCGGCTCGTCCAGCAGCAGGACGCGGGGTTCGTTGACCAGCGCGCGGGCGATCGTGAGCCGGCGCTTCATGCCGCCGGAGAGGTTGTCTACCTTCTCGCCGGCCTTCTCGGTGAGCTGGGCGAAGGCCAGCAGTTCGTCCGCCTTCGGGTTCAGGTAGGAGTACGGCAGGCCGAAGTAGCGGCCGTACATCACCAGGTTCTCGCGGGCACGCAGTTCGCCGTCGAGGTTGTCGGTCTGCGGGACGACGCCGAGGTTCGCCCGCACCTCCGGGCCGTTCACCTCCGGGTCGAGGCCGTTGACCAGCAGCGTCCCCGAGGTGCGCAGGCTGGTGCCGCCGATCATCCGCATGGTGGTGGACTTCCCGGCTCCGTTGGGCCCGAGCAGCCCGAAGGACTCGCCCGACGCGACCTCGAAGGAGATGGCGTCGACCGCACGCAGTTCGCCGTAGACCTTGGTCAGATCACGGGCTTCGATCACAGGCACGCGGGACACCTTATCCACCGCGACTGACAGCGCCGACCGGCTCAGGCCCCGCATAACAGTTCCGCCACCAACGGCAGCGTCGTGATGCCGTCCGCGACGATGAAATGGCCCGCGTTCGCCACTGTGACGATCTCGGCGCCGAGCTCAGCGCCGAGGGCCCGCGACAGCGAGGGCGGCACCAGGTAGTCGTCGTCGGAGAGCACGGCGACGCGGGTGCGGGTTCGGGCGGCGGTGCGCTCGAGATCAGGCCGGGTGAGGGTGAACGACCGCAGCTCCGGCAGTTCCGGGGAGGGCTGGACGAACCCGGAGACGGCGATCAGCGCGCCCAGGTTCCAGTCCCCCTCGACCCGGTCCAGCGCATGCAGCGCGGTCACCGCGCCCAGGCTGTGCCCGACGATCCCGGTCCGTTCGTCGGGCGTCCCGATGGCGGCCAGGGCAGCGCTCACCCAGGGTTCCAGCTCAGGGGCGTCCGAACGCGGCAGGGCCGGCACCTCGGCCGCGATCCCGGACGCCTCCAACTCGTCCTTCAGCCAGCCGAACCAGTTGTCCGCCGGATTCGAGAGGTACCCGTGGAGGATGATCACTCGGTCGAGTCCGAAAGGCATGGCGGGAAGCTTAACCCCCGGTGACGGATGCGGGCGAGGGCTAGGCTGCCCAGGTGAGTTCCGCGCTGCCCTCGACCATCGCGGCGCGGGTGGAGCACGAGGTCGTGATCAAGAAGTCGCGGTTCATCGCCACCCTCGTCCCGGTGCGCAGCGTCGCCGAGGCGGACGGCGAGATCGCCGCGCTGCGCAGGCAGTACTGGGACGCCCGTCACAACTGCACCGCGCTGGTGGTCGGGACGCACGCCGATCAGCAGCGTTCCAGCGACGACGGCGAGCCCTCCGGAACCGCCGGCGTCCCCATGCTGGAGGTGCTGCGGCACCGCGAGTTGACCGATCTGGTGGCAGTGGTGACCCGCTACTTCGGCGGCGTCCTGCTGGGTGCCGGCGGGCTGGTCCGGGCCTACTCCGGTGCGGTCGCGGAAGCGGTCGATCACGCCCGGCTCGTCCGCCGCGAGCTACTGACCGAGATCACCCTCGACGTCCCCCACACCGAAGCCGGCCGGCTCGACAACTGGCTGCGTGACTGGGCAGCCACCCACGACGCGGTATGGGAGGAGCCGGCCTGGACGGCGGTGGCCCGCTTCCGGCTACTGGTTCCACCGACCGCCCTGGCAGCGCTCGCCGACGACGTCGCGGCCTTCTCGGCCGGCGCGCTCGTCCCGGTCGAGGGTGACAGCCGCGTGGTCGACGTCCCGAACTGACCGCACGGTCAGCCGGCCGCCAGCTTCCCCTGGGTGAAGCGGGCCAGCTCGGCCACCCCGGCACCCGCCCGTTTGGGGACGATCAGCGCCTCCAGGTCGCCGGTGAAGACGTACAGGTGCTGCCCGGATTCCTCGACCCGGCGGACACGCTCCCAGCCCACCACGGCCTGACTCGCCGTGGCGGCCTCGGTGATCCCCCGTTCGTCCCAGGTCAGGACGGTCTCGCCGAGCCGGCCCAGGTCGCCGGCGCGGGCGAGCTGGTTCAGCTGGACGTTGACCGCCCGCCGTTGGATGGCGGGCCAGATGAACCACATCACCCCGGCCGCCGCGGCCGTCATCAGCAGTGCCGTGAACGGCTCGCGGGACAGGAACCAGAAGACCACCGCCGCCATCACCGCGGCGGCCAGCGTCCCCGTGGTCCGGATCCGGTGCGATTGCGCCAGGATCATCGGCGAGGACTTCGCGGCGTACCGGTTGAACGCGACGTAGTCGTCATTGGTCAGGGTGTACTCAAGCCTCCCCATCGCGGCCTCAGCGGCCGTGCGCGTAGCGCAGCGGGTTGGGACGGCAGGCCGCCTCGGTGGCGATCTGCAGGTTGGCGATCCTCCGCTCGTCCCGCAGCCGGTACAGGTTGGGCACCAGCCGGTCCCGGATCGCGTAGGGGTCGATGGTGTTGAGGTAGATCTTGGTCGCGCCCTCGAAGCCGGCCACTGTCGAGATCCGCCACTTCAGCATCACCCGCCACGGCATCGGCAGGTCGGTGTCGATCGGACGGTAGTGCCACTCCTCGTTGCAGGGCACCGCCACCCCGGTGGCTGCGTGCATGGCATGGATCATGTCCGACATCCCGCGCAGTTCGTCCGGCTCGTGTTCCCACGGGTCGCAGTGCTCGGACTTGGAGTAGATCTCGATCGTCGGATACCGGTGGCCGAAGCCCGCGAAGGCGATCGCGTGCGCGTTCTCGGCGATCACCAGGTTCTTGTAGGCGGCGTAGTTGGCGCCGTACTCGTTGAAGATGTTGGGGTTGCTCCGCAGCCGCGTGATCGCCTGCTCGTGCTGGGATCCGCGCTCATCGATCGCCACCAGCTGCTTGTGCAGGTGGTCGAAGGACGCGCCCGCCGGCCGCAGCCAGTTCTGGAAGACCGCGACGTAGCGGGCGTAGCGGTTCAGCTCGAACAGCGCCCGGGTGGCCTCGGCGGTATAGCTGATGAAGCGCTCGTGCTCGTCGGGGGTCAGCGTCCCCGACGAGGCCAACTGGGTGTTGTCCGTGGCTCCGTCGACGAAGTGACGTCGCGCCACGATCACGTCGTGACCGCCACCGAAGAAGCCGGAGGCCGCCTGCAGCTGACCCTCCTCGCCCAGCGCGTCGATCTGCTCCTCGGTCCGCCCGCCGGCGCGCAGCTTGGCGCGCACCACGTCGAGGACGTGCGTCCGTCCGATCTCGGAGGCCAGGTAGGCCTCCTTGCGCTCCCGCACCAGGGTGGGCAGCACATAGCCGTAGTTGGCGTGCCAGTAGTCGTAGGAGAGGATCTCGAACAGGTTGGGGATCCGGCGGAACTCGGCCACCGTGCTCTCCAGTTCGGCAGCGGGGGTGCGGTAGCGGGTCTCCCAATTGCCGTCGGGGTGCCGCACCACGCGCGACTTCTCCGGCGGCGTCTCGAAGTAGCGCCGCTCGCAGAAGGCGCAATGCCTGCCGTGTTGCGCGGGATCCAGCGGCACCGGATCAGGCAGTTGCACGCCCAGCGGACGGTTGCCCCGCCCGGCCACGGTCCACACCTCGGTGCCGGTGAATGGATTCAACTGCTTGACGGTTCCGTCCGCCAATTCCGTCAGCCAGTCCGGTTCCCGCATGTACGGCTGCAGCATGACCCTCCCTCGCGTCGGCGCCACGGCAGCAGCGCAGTTCCATCCGGACGAGTCCCGAGCCTACCGAACCCGCTTGGGATCCCGGCGAACCACCCCCGCCGAACAGCGGACGGAACGAGCCACTCCCAGGTCGCCCTCAGCTCGGGACGAGCGACAACTCGACCGCGACGACGTCCCCCACACCGACTCCGGCTGGCCCGCGGACCGCGTTCTTCAGGGGCAGCAGGTAACCGCCGTCGCGAGGGAACAGCGACGTGGTGAAGCTGATTCCGGCGATCGTCGCGCGCACCGGGATGACGCCCCAGCCGTAGGTGAACGCGGTGGCGACGGCCCCGATCTCATCGCTCTCCGGTTGCGGGATGACCACGTAGTAGAACGGCGCCGGGCCGCGCCACTCGATCACCTCGCCGTCGAATTCGAGCTCCATTCGGCAAGTATCCCCTCAGCCCTGCGGCGGATCCTCGCCGACCAGCCCGTCGATGGCCTCGCGGAAGAGGTCGGCATGCCCGACGTGGCGGGCGTACTCGTCACAGGTGTCCACCAGGATCCGGCGGAGGTTCGGCGAACTGCCGTCCTCCAGCACCACCCGGGAGGGCTGGTCGAGGCCACCCCGGCCGAGCACCGTCGCCCAGGCCCGGCGCGACTTCTCGACCGCCCGCTGCCACAGTCCGTACAGCTCCTCGGGAGAGTCGGTGGCGGCGGAGTGCCAATCCCATTCGGGATCGATCGCGAACAGATCCGGATCCCACGGCTCACCGGGCGGTTCGCCGGTGAGATCCCGCCAGACGAAGTTCTCCTCGACCAGGGCCAGGTGCTTGATCAGGCCGGCCAGGGTCATGGCGGAGGGCGGATGCGGTCGGTGCAGCGCCTCGGTGTCGAGGCCGCCGACCTTCCAGGCGAACTGGGCACGGGAACGCTCCAGTGAGAACAACAGCGTCTCCGCCTCGGTTCCCGCGAGCACCTCGTCGAGCTGGGTGTCGAGCAGGGACATCTCGCGCTCCTAGCGGGTGATCCGGCGATAGCTGTCGTCGAGCAACCGGCGATCCCGCAGCCGGCGCTGCTCCTGCCAGGCGAGATCGACGCCACCGGCCCGGTGCCACCAGGCGGTGAGGCGGCGGAACAGCCGGACGGGCGCCGGCTGTGGGACGGCTGCTGGGGCCAGCGGGTAGCGGGAGGCCGGCTGATGCACGAGCGCGAGGCCGGCGGAACTGATGGGAAGGGCTCTGGCTGTCATGGGACCACGGTAAAGTCGATTCCGGACGTTCTACTTCCGGTAGGCAAGGGGCAGTTCCATGAAATCTTGGGGAACTCACGGTGCGCACTGAGACCAGCCCGACCTCGCGCGCGTTGCTCGCGCTCGAGCTGATCCAGGCGAGCCCCGGCGTCACCGCCGAGCGACTGGCGGGGTCGCTGGGCGTCACCGAACGGGCCGCGCGGCGCTATGTCGGCATCCTGCGCGAGGCCGAGATCCCGATCCTGTCGACCCGCGGGCCCTACGGCGGCTACACCGTCGGACGCGGGGTACGGCTGCCGCCGCTGATCTTCAGCGCCACCGAGGCGCTCGGGCTGGTGATGGCCGCCCTCGACGCCCACTACGACGCCGCTGATCCCGCCGATCCGGTGGGCAGCGCCCTGGGCAAGCTCCTGCGAGCGCTACCGGAGCCGACCGCCCGGCAGGCCGAGGCGTTGCGGCGGATGGCGCACGCCGTCCCCGATCGGTACGCGGCACGACCCGACCCGGCCACCGCCGCCCAACTGGTGGAGGCATGCTCGAGCCACCGGCTGGTGCGGCTGGGCTACCGCTCGGAGGCCGGCTCGGAATGGGTGACCCAGGTGGAACCCTGGGCGGTGGTGGCTCGCCACGGCCGCTGGTACCTGCTCTGCCGGCTGGTGACCAGCCAGGGCATCCGCACCTACCGGCTCGACCGGGTGCAGAGCATCGAGTTGCTGGACGATCGCTTCGAGCCGCCCGCCGAACTCGACCCGGTGACCGCCCTGGAGGAGAACCTCGCCACCGGCTGGGAGTACCCCACCGAGGTCGTGATCGAGGCGCCGATCGGACGGGTGTCGTCCTGGCTGCCCCGCTCGATCGGCAGGCTCGAGGCGGTCGACGACCAGCGGTGCCAGCTCATCGGGACGACCAGCAGCCCGGATTGGTATGCGGAGATGCTGGCCGGCCTACCCGTGCCGTTCCACGTGGTCGCTGGGGCGGAACTGCGCCAGGCCGTGCGGGAACTCGGTCAACGGATGCTGGCCGCGGCCGGGACGGCCACGCCCTGAACTCAGGCCGCGCGTGCGAGCCGGCCGAACCAACGATCCAGCTCGATCGCCGTTCCACCCTGGTCGAACCGGGCGGTGACGTGGTCGGCCACTGCCTGCACCTCGGGAACTGCGTCCCCGATGGCGACGCCGCGTCCGGCCCAGGCCAGCATCTCGACGTCGTTGCGTCCGTCGCCCAGGGCGAGGACGTCATCCGCGCAGATGCCGAGCGAGGTGGCCAGCCCGGCCAGCGCCGAGGCCTTGTTCACCCCGGCCGGGGCGATGTCGAGCCAGGCGCTCCAGCCGACCGAGTAGCTCACGCCGTGCAGGCCGAGCCGGTTCGCCAGGGCGATGAACTCATGGTCGGAGGCCTCCGGGTCGCGCACCACGATGCGGGTGACATCGCTGCCGGCCAGGTCGTCCACCGAGACCACCTCGATGTCGCCGGTCAGGTCGCCCTCCGGGAACAGCTTCGTGACGCGATACCCCTGCCCGATCACCTCCGCGGCGATCGCCGCCGTCGGGTGCTCCTTCAGTACCTTGTCGATCACCAGGGCGGGGTTGAACGTCACCACCTGGGTCAACTCGAACGGAGGAAACTGCACGCACACCGCGCCGTTGGACGACACCGCCGGCCCGGTGGGCAGTTCAAGCTCCTCGAAGACCGGCCGCGTGGCATGCCAACTGCGTCCGGTCGTCAGGACGACGGGCACTCCCGCGTCCACCACGCGCCGCACGCTGCGGCGCACATTCTCCGGTAGCCGTCCCTCGTGATCGACGATCGTGCCGTCGATGTCGAGCGCTACCAACTGCGGCCTCCAGGCCGCCTGCGGTCCCCTGACCGCCCTCTTTGTGTTATTCATTCTTCAACCAGGGTACCCGCCCCTGGTGACAGGTTGGTTAACTCAGGCAGGCGGGGTGAGGAATTCCCGTCCACCCAGGTAGGGGCGCAGGGCTTCGGGGACGTAGACGGTGCCGTCGGCCTGCTGGTGGTTCTCCAGCAGCATGATGATCGGGCGGGCCATCGAGCACAGGGTGCCGTTCAGCGTCGCCACCGACCGCACGCCGTCGGAATCACGCAGCCGGATGTTGAGCCGGCGGGCCTGGAACTCGGTGCAGTTCGAGGTGGAGGTGATCTCGCGATAGCGGCCCTGGCTGGGGACGTAGCCGTAGCAGTCGTACTTGCGGGCGGCCGACAGCCCGAGGTCGCCGGAAGCCACGTCGAGCACCTGGAACGGGATCTCCAGCAGCTTGATGAACTCCTTCTCGAAGTTCAGCAGTTTGTCGTGCCACGCTGCGGCGTCCGCCGGATCGCAGTAGACGAACATCTCGACCTTGTCGAACCAGTGCACCCGGAAGATGCCCTTGGTGTCCTTGCCGTAGGAACCCGCCTCGCGCCGGTAGCAGGGCGAGAAGGCCACGTACTGGCGCGGCAGCGAACCCGCGTCCAGGATCTCCTCGGAATGGTAGGCGGCCAGCGCGACCTCGGATGTCCCGACCAGGTAGAGGTCGTCGCGTTCCAGGTAGTAGACGTCCTCGGCGGCCTGGCCGAGGAAACCGGTGCCCTCCATCGCGGACGGACGCACCAGCGCCGGCGGGATCATCGGGGTGAACCCCCACTCGGCGGCCTTCGTCATGGCCAGGTTGAGCAGCGCCAGCTCCAGCTGCGCGCCGATGCCGGTGAGGAAGTAGAACCGCGAGCCCGAGACCTTCGCGCCGCGATCCATGTCGATGGCGCGCAGACCCTCGGCGATCTCGATGTGGTCCTTCGGCTCGAACCCCTCGGCGGCGAAGTCGCGCGGGGTGCCGATGGTCTCCAGCACGTAGAGATCGTCCTCACCACCGGTGGGGACGCCGTCGATCACCAGGTTGGGCAGCCGCAGCATCAGGTCGTCGAAGACGATCTTCGCCGCCTCGGCGTCGGCGACGGCGTCCTTCACCTGCTGGGCGAGTTCCTTCGTGCGGGCGAGCAGGGCCGGCCGCTCCTCCGCGGACGCCTTGGGCACCTGCCGGGAGAGCTCCTTCTGCTCGGCGCGCATCGCCTCGGAGGCCGCGATCTGCCGGCGGCGCCGTTCGTCCGCCGCGATCAGCTCGTCCACCAGCTCGACGGACTCCCCGCGCGCCGCCTGCGAGCGGCGAATGAGGTCGGGGTCGGTGCGCAGCAGCTTGGGATCAATCACAGTCCGACAGCCTACCGGGCGGGCCGCTTCCCGCTCGAAACGCTTTCGCCGAACGCAACCGCCTCTGGGAGCGAGGACTCCGCGCGATCGACGCGCAACTGCCGGGGGGGATCCGGCCAGGCTGCCGTGGGCAGATCCGCTGGCAGCAGCGTGCGCTTCGGTACGAGGGGTGTGCCGGGCAGGCTCGTCCCATGACCGAGACCGAACCGTTGCTCAAACTCGACCACCATCTGCACGACCGGCTGTTCGAGCAGCGGACGATCGTGCTGAGCGGGCCGCTGGGGGACGAGAACACCCTGCGGCTGTGCAGCGCGCTGCTCGTCCTCGCCGCCGACGACCAGACCGCCGACATCCGGCTGCTGATCAACTCCCCGGGCGGGTCCGTGCCGGGCATGCTGGCGATCCGCGACTGCATGCGGGCGATCCCCAACGACGTCAGCACGATCAACCTGGGCATGGCCTACAGCGCGGGCCAGTTCCTGCTCTCCTTCGGCGCCAGGGGCAAGCGGTACACCATGCCGCACGGACGGGTGCTGCTGCACCAGGGGTCGGCCGGGATCGGCGGCACCGCGATGGACATCGCGATCCAGGCCGACGACCTGCGGAACACCCGCGACACCGTGCTTGCCTGCATCGCCGAGGACACCGGCCAGTCCCTCGAACGGATCGAGGCCGACTCCCGCCGCGACCGCTGGTTCGGCGCGACCGAAGCCCTCGAGTACGGCTTCGTGGACGCGATCGTCGAGGGCCCGGAGCTGTTCCCGGCGCCCCAGCGCCGGATCGGACTGGGGGCGTCATGACCAGCTACCCGATTCCCTACGTGACCACCCGGACCGACCGCGGCGAACGGACGGTGGACATCTACAGCCGGCTGCTGGCCGATCGGATCGTCTACCTCGGCACGCCGATCGACGACGGGGTGGCGAACACCGTGATCGCCCAGTTGCTGCACCTGGCCAGCGAGAACTCCGAGACGCCGATCTCGCTCTACCTGAACTCGCCCGGCGGATCGATTCCGGCGACGCTGGCGATCTACGACGCCATGCACTTCGTCCGGGCCCGGGTCGAGACCACCTGCGTGGGGCAGGCCGCCGCCACCGCTGCCCTGCTGCTCGCCGGCGGAGCGCCGGGTGGCCGGCAGATCCTGCCGCACGGGCGAGTGGTGATCCATGCTCCCGCCGCCGAGGGACGGGGCACGATTCCCGACCTCATCCTCGAAGCGGACGAGGTGGCCCGAGTGCGAGCGCTGCAGGAGGAGTTGCTGGCCAGGCACACCCACCGCACCCCCGAGCAGATCCGGGCCGATCTGGAACGCGATCTGATCCTGACTCCGGCGGAGGCCCTCGACTACGGGGTGGTCGACCGGGTGCTCGACGTCAACGAGCCGGCGATCCGGGACGACTCAGGCGGCCAGGCAGACCGGGCCGCGGATTGAACCGGCGCGGACCCGCAGGCTGGTGCGCTGGGTAAGGTCGGCCACCGACAGCTCCAGGGCACCGGCGATCGCCGCGAGGAACTCCGAGGAGGGCTCCTTCAGGCTGCGCTCGAGCTCGGAGAGGTACTGCGGCGAGACCCCGGCCCGGCCGGCCACGTCGACCAGTCGTTCGGCACGCTCCAGCCGCTCCTCACGCAGCTGCTCGCCCAGCGCCTGCCGCCACAACGGTTCCGCCGGCGCCGGCGTGCTGGTGGGCCGCAGCGGTACGACATCTCCCATGGGAGAAACCGTAGCTCAGTCGTCCTCAGGGTTGACCAGCGAGGCGTACCACTCCCGCGCCTCGGCGAAGTCGGGATCGGTGAAGCCCCAGCCGACCGTGGGACGGATCCCGTCCGCACGCGGATAGGAGCCCAGGAAGACCACGTCCTCGCAGATCCGGTGCAGGCCGAGAAGCGCCTCGGCCAGGCGCGGTTCGCGCATATGGCCCTCGGCGTCGATCGAGAAGCAGTAATTGCCCAGCCCGGTCTTGGTGGGACGGGATTCGATCCGGCTCAGGCTGACCCCACGGCTGGCGAACTGCTCCAGGATCTCCAGCAGCGCCCCCGCCCGGTCGGCGTGCATGTAGGCAACCAGCGTGGTCTTGTCGGCGCCGCTGGGAGGCGGCGGCGGAGTGGGCTTCGACACCAGGACGAACCGGGTGACGGCATTGGGGTTGTCCGCGATCCCGGTGGCCAGCGCGGTCAGCCCGTACATCTTCCCGGCCACCGCGGCCGAGACCGCGGCGTCGTACTTCGAGGTGGGGTCGGAGACCTCCTCGGCGGCGGCCGCCGTGGAGCCGCCCTCGGTCACCGTCGCGAGCGGGACGTTGGCCGCCAGCCATTCCCGCACCTGCGCGGCAGCATGCGGGTGGGTGAGGACGCGGCGGACATCGCCCAGCGCGGTCCCCGGACGGGCGAACAGCGTGAATTGCACCGGCAGGATCACCTCGCGCACGATCATCAGCCGGCGGTGCCCGTTGGCGAGATTGTCGAGGGTGACGGTGACCCCGCCCTCCACCGAGTTCTCGATCGGCACCAGCGCCGCTTCGATCACGCCGGTGCGCACCGCGTCCAGTGCCTGACCGACGGTGGCGTACGGAATCGCCTCCGCGTCAGTGAACGTCTGCAGGGCCTGATGGGTGAAGGTTCCCGCAGGTCCGAAGTATCCGAGCACGGCCACACCCTACCGGCGCGGTCCGGGGTTAGTCGTAGGGCACCAGGCGGCGGTCACCGGCCAACGCGAGACCGGCTCGCAACCGGTGGAAGGACGGCAGTTCGCGTCCCTCACGCCACCACCAGCGGACGATCCAGACGAGCACCAGTATCTGGGCGGCCGCGCACAACCCGTCCCGGATCACGACGGCGACAACCTGGATATCCGGACCGAACTCCACCGAGCGGCCGGTCACGTAGGCCAGCGAGAGCCACATCCCCCGCCACATCAGCAGCGGTTCCAGCCGGGAGGCGGCCAGCAGCCCCAGGGGCACCCAGGCGATCAGGTCGTACCAGCTCAGGGTGTACGGCGAGGTGACCAGCCAGGCGGTGGTGAGGACGGCGGCCGTCCGGGTGGCGATGGTGAGCGGATCCCGTTGCGGGCTGACGGTCGCTGGGAGCCCGGGGACGGCCTGCCAGGGCAGCACCCGCGACAGCATCCACGCGATCGCGATCATGCCCAGCCAGCCCAGCCAGCCCACGATCGAGCGGGCCACCCAGTCCGGCATCGCCAGGGAGAGCAGCCACTGGACCGGCGGCGCCCAGGAGCCGGCCGAGATGTACCCCGTGTTGCGCGAGGCGGCGAGCAACGCCTTCGGCACCACCAGCCCGTAGGCGACCGCCAGCGGGATCACCGCGCCGACGATCAGCAGCACCAGCTTGCGCGGCTCGCGCCGGTACCCCCAGACCATGGCCAGCCCGTAGAACACCAGCGACACCTTGATCGTGCCGGCCAGCCCGATCCCGATGCCGGCCAGCAACGGATTGCGCCGCAGGAACCAGAGCCCGACGATGGCGAACACCAGGGTGAACGCCTCGTTGTGCGCGCCCGCGACCACCGACCAGATCATGATCGGGTTGAGGACGGTGAACAGCACCGCGCGGGTCTGCGCCTCCTGGTCGCCGCGGGCCATCCGGTAGACGATCGCGCCGATCGCGATGAACGGCAGCACGCACAGCACCTGCAGCCAGAACACGATGTCGTGCATGCTCTCGCCGCCCAGGCTGGCCGCCAGCCACTGGCTGGCCGAGGCGACCGGGCCGTACACGCTGGGCGTGTCCTGCCACGGCCGCTCGGTGACGATCAGCACCGGATCGAACTCGGCCCGGAAGATCTCGGCCGGGGTGATCGCGTAGGGATCCAGCCCCAGCACCTGCAGGCGGCCGTAGGCCGCGTACATCAGCACGTCCGCCGAGGTCAGCGGGAGGACGAGCGCCGTCAGCACGCTCAGCCCGACACCCAGCCAGAACAGCCTGCGGTTGTCCGGCCGCCAGCCCTCGGCCACCGCGCGCCAGGCGATCCCCAGGCCGACCGTCCCGACGATCAGTCCCAGCCAGAGCAGGCTCACCGCGAGCCACTCGTTGGGGATGCCGGCGCCGTACGGCAGGTACCACGGCGGCAGCCAGGAGGTGCGTTCCCCCAGGTCGAGGGCAACCGCGCTCGGGCCGGCGAAGCCAACGGCGATGGTCGTTGCCGCGCTCGCAGCGATCAGCGCGACGCCCAGGCGCGGGTTGGAGGTCCACGGCGCAGCGAGCAGGCGCGAGAGCGCCGACCGCGGTGCCGTGGGCATGGATCTCCTGAGTAAGTCGTGAGCGGCGCGGGGGTGGCCGTTCCTCCCAAGGCTAGCCGCCGTTCGGCGACGAACCTGCCCGGAGGGCTCAGCTATGCCGAACCGTTACTTCAGCAGGCGGGACAACCGGCGGTCTGCCAGCGGTTTGCCACCGGTTTGGCAGGTCGGGCAGTACTGCAACGAGGAATCCGCGAAGGAGACCTCGGCGATCGTGTCGCCGCATACCCCGCACGCCTGGCCGGTGCGGCCGTGGACGCGCATCGCGGCGCGCTTGCCGTCCTTGAGGTCCTTCGCGGCAGAGCCCCGGGCCCGTTCGACCGCGGCGGTCAGTTCCCCGCGCAGCGCTTCGTACAGGGTGGCTCGCTCGGTGTCGTCCAGTCCGTTGGCCGGCTTGAACGGGCTCAACCGGGCGGCGTGGAGGATCTCGTCGGAGTAGGCGTTGCCGATCCCGGCGATCCGGCGCTGATCGCGCAACATGCCCTTGAGTTGGGTGCGGCCGGCCGCGTCCAGAATGCCGTCGAATACGACGCGGGTGAAGGCGTCGTCGAGCGGCTCGGAGCCGAGGGTGGCGATGCCCGGCACCTGCTCCAGTTGCGAGACCAGGTAGAGCGCCAGCCGTTTCTGGGTGCCTGCCTCGGTCAGGTCGAAGCCGCTGTCGTCGTCCAGCCGCAGCCGGAAGGCGAGTGGGCCGCGGCCGGGGCGAACCGGGGTAGTCGGCACCTCGTCGCGCCAGACCAGCCAGCCGGCGCGGGCGAGGTGGAAGGCCAGCCACAGGCCGCCGATCTCCAGGGCGAGGAACTTGCCGCGCCGGGTGACCTGCTCGATCTCCAGCCCGCTGAGCGCCACCAGCGGCGGGTCGAAGGTCTTGAGGCAGGCGAAAGCGGTCAGCTGGGTCTCGGCCACGACCTTGCCGACGCAACGCTCGGCGAGAAAGCCGCGCAGCGCCTCAACCTCGGGCAGTTCCGGCATGGCGTTACCCTACGTCCGCCAGCGCGGCTCCGGTAGGCCGAGCGCCTCCTCCAACAGGGCGAGGTACTCGTCCCGGTCGATCTCGATGGCGCCGAGCCCGGCCAGGTGCGGGGTCAGCCACTGGACGTCGATCACCCGCCCCTCCGCGTAGTCGTCGGCGAGCACCTCGGCCAGCGCCACCAGGGCGACCTTGGAGGCGTCGCGGCCGTGGACGGGGTCGTGGAACATCGACTCGCCAGCGAACAACCCGCCCTGACTCACCCCGTACAGGCCTCCGACGAGGCGGCCCTCGGCATCCCAGGTCTCCACCGAATGGACCCGGCCCGCGGCGTGCAGTTCGGTGTAGACCCGGGCGATCTCGGAGTCGATCCAGCCGTAGGGGCGGGCCGGATCGGCGCAGGCCGCCAGCACCTGTTCGAACGCCTGGTCGACGCTGGTGGTGTAGCGCCGGACGGATTGGCGCAGCGATCGGGTGACCCGCAGCCCATCCAGTGTCAGGATGCCCCGCCGGATCGGGGACCACCACCCCATCTGTCCGAAGCCGGAGTCGTGCAGCGGCATCGGGAAGACCCCCGCGCGATACGCCTCCGACACCAGCGCCGCGTCGAACTCCTCCGAGAAGCCGATCAGGTCCTGAGCGGGCCACTGCTCCGGTTCTCCAAAGACCGCTGAGCGCCGCATGCCCGGATTCTCTCACCCCGCTCGGACAACACTCTCCTCGGTGGCCAGGGCTGGCCCTCGGTGGGAGAGGTGGGAGTCGGCGGCGGACGCCCGGGACTCCCAGGGGTGAGCCGGGGTCGCTCCGGGTGACGACCGGTGCGGCCGGCTGCGTAGGCTGGGTGCGTCGGAAGGACGGGTGGATGGCGACAGCAGGAGAGATCGGGAAGCAACTCGTGGCGCGGACGCCGGAGGTCGCGGGCGGGATGCTCCGGCAATTGCTCGACTTCGGGATCGACGGCAACGACACCTTCCCGGGGGCCCGCGCGGCCGCGGCCAAGAAGCTGCAGGCAAGGGGGGAACGCGAGGCGGCCATCGACGCGCTGGTCGGCTCCCACATCGGTCTGGCCTCGGCGCAGGGCTTCGCCACCAGCGTGGGCGGGCTGCTCACCCTGCCGATCGGCCTGCCGGCCAACCTGGCGGGCATGGCGATCCTCAGCGTCCGGATGGTGGCGGGGGTCGCCCACCTGCGCGGCTACGACGTCACCGACCGCCGGGTGCGGGCCGCGATCGCCCTGGCCATGCTGGGCGAGGACGAGGTCCGCCGGCTGGTGGCCGACGGCAAGCTGCCCACCACCCCGCTGGCCGTGGCGACGGCTCCGGTCTTCGACCCCGAACTGGAGCGGACGATCAGCGAACGGGTGGCCGGCTGGCTCTCGAGCCGGCTCGGCGGCAAGCACCTGGCCGTGGTCGTGCTGCGCCGGATTCCCCTGGTCGGCGGCGGCGTCGGTGCCGCGGTGGACGGCCTCCTCACCTTCGGGCTGGCCGGCTACGCCAAACGCGAGTTCGTCGCCCGCCAGCAGCTACCGCGGTTCAGCCAGGAGTGACGCTCAGGCGCGGTACTCCCGCGCTATCCGCTGACCGATCGCACAGGTGACCTCGTAGCTGATGGTGCCCTGGAGCGCCGCCAGCTCGGCGGCGGTGATCTCCAGGTCGCCGCTGCGTCCGATCAGCACCGCCTCGTCGCCGATCGCGACCACCGGGTCCGGGCCGATGTCGATCACGGTCTGATCCATGCTGACCCGCCCGGCGATGGGGTAGGCGATTCCGTTCACCAGCATCCGGCCGCGGTTGGAGAGCGCTCGGGAGTAGCCGTCGCCGTAGCCGACGGCCACGGTCGCCACCCAGGTGTCGGCCGGGGCGCTCCAGGTGCGGCCGTAGCCTACGGTCTCGCCGGCCCGCACCGGCTTCACGAAGGTCACCCGGCTGCGCCACTCCAGCGCGGGCAGCAGCTCGACCGTGCGGGGCGAGGCGTCGTCGGGGTAGCTGCCGTAGACCATCACGCCCGGCCGCACCAGGTCGAACCAGGAGTCGGGGTAGGCCAGCACGCCGCCGGAGTTCGCCAGGTGTTTGACCAGTGGGCCGCTCACCGCTTCCACGCGCTCGGCGATCTCGCGGAAGCGCGCGATCTCGGCGATCGTGAACTCCCGGCCCTCCGGGACGTCGGAGACCGGAAGATGCGACATCACCCCGAGCAACCGGACGCCCGGGGTGTCGCGGATCAGCGCGGCTAGGCGGGCCGCGTCCTCGGGCTCGCAGCCGATCCGGCGCATCCCGGTATCCACCTTCAGGTGCAGCCCGACCTCGTGGCCGGTGGCGACGCCCGCGGCGCCGGCCTCGACGATCGACAACTCGTCGATGGCGACCTGGGCCAGGTCGTGTGCGGCGGCGACCTCGACCTCGGCGCCACGGGCCACCGAAAGCTTCAGGATCGGCAGTGTGATGCCGGCCTGGCGCAACTCCACGCCTTCGGCCACGGTCGCCACACCCAGGGCGTCGGCGGAGCCGGTCTGCTGCAGGTGGCGGCTCACCTCGACCGCGCCGTGACCGTAGGCGTTGGCCTTGACCGCCACCAGCACCTGGCGCTCGCCAACCCGACGACGGATCGCCGCCAGGTTGGCGGCGACGTGATCCAGCCGGGTGGTGGCCAGCGTCGGGGCGGGGATCACTCGCCCACCGCTACCGGACGCTCGGGATCGTTCGACCAGCCCGACCAGGACGGCGGATAGAGCGAGGCCTCGATGCCGAGGCTGGCCAGCGCCAGGACGACGCGGGCCGCCGAGACCCCGGACCCGCAGTACGCGGCGATCGGGCCGTCGGACGGCAGCGCCAGGAGGCTGCGCAGCCGGTCGGCCGGCGGCAGCGTGCCGTCCGCCGCCCAGAAGTCGGCCACCGGACGGTTCACCGCACCCGGGATGTGCCCGGCCCGGGGATCCATCGGCTCGACCTCGCCGCGGTACCGCTCGGGCGCACGGACGTCGATCAGGACGCCGTCGAAGCCGGTCACCTCGTCAGCGGTCAGCGTGGGCAGGTGGCCCGGGGTGAGAGTTCCGATCCGGCTCGGTTCGACCGGGGGCGGATCGCCGGCCTCGAGCTCATGTCCGGCCGCCAGCCAGGCGGTCAGTCCGCCGTCCAGCACCCGGACGTCCAGACCCAGCCAGCGCAGCACCCACCACGCCCGCCCCGCCGCGAAGGAGCCGGGTTCGTCATAGACGACGATCTCCCGGCCCGGATCGACGCCCAACTCGGCGAGGCCGGACGCGACTCGCTCCGGCGAGGGCAATGGGTGGCGTCCCTGCAGCGGGTCACCGTGCGGGCCGGTCAGCACCGCCTCCAGATCGAGGAACCGCGCCCCAGGCAGGTGGCCCTGGCCATAGCGCTCCCGGCCCGCGCCGGGAGCATCCGGCAGCCGCCAGCGGACATCCAGCAGCTGCGGCGCCTGAGCGGTTCCGAGCTGTTCGCGCAGCTGCTCGACACCGATCAGGACGCGCTCACGCGCCGAGTCATCCAACCCCATACCCGCACTTTATCCCCGCCGGTCGTCGAGACCAGGTTCGAACGGCCAGGCAGGATCAGAACAGCAGCGCCAGCCCGGGATCGGCCAGGATGGCAGCGACGTCGGCCAGGAACTTCGAGCCGGTCTCACCGTCCACCAGGCGGTGGTCGAAGGTGAGCGCGAGGGTGCAGACCGAGCAGGGCTCGACCTGCTCCTCACCGTCGCGGGTGACCACCCAGGGACGCCGCACCACGGTGCCCACGCACAGGATCGCGGCCTCACCCGGGTTCATGATCGGCGTTCCGGCGTCGATCCCGAAGACCCCGACATTGGTGATGGTGAAGCTGCCGTTGGCGAAGTCGGCGGGCTGGGCCTTGCCCTGCTTGGCCAGGTCGACCATCTGGTTCAGCGCCTCGGCCAGCTCGCGCAGCCCCATCCGGTTGGCCCGCTTGATGTTCGGCACGATCAGACCGCGCGGCGTGGCGGCCGCGATGCCGAGGTTCACGTCACCGCGGATCACGATCTCTTCCCGGGCCTCGTCGAAGCTGGAGTTGATCTCGGGGTTGCGGGCGATCGCCAGGCAGGCGGCCTTGGCAACGATCAGCAACGGCGAGACCCGCAGCCCGTGGAACTCCCGGCGATCGCGCAGCGTGGCCAGCAGATCGACGGTTCCGGTGACGTCCACCTCGACCCAGGCGGTGGCCTGCGGCACGTTCAGCGAGGCGGTCATGGTCTTGAACATCTCCCGCCGCACGCCGCGGAGCGCCACCCGCTGATCGACGCCCGGACGATCGTCCAGCCGGGCACCGCTGGCGGCGGCGATCACGTCCTCGTGGGTGATCAGGCCGCCTGGCCCGGTACCCGTGATCGTGGTCAGGTCGACGCCCAGGTCGCGGGCCACCCGGCGGACCGGCGGTTTGGCCAGCGGCGGACGCGGGCTCTCGCCGGCGCCGGTCGGCTGTCCGGGCGGCGGCAGGGTCTCGCCGGACGGAGCGGCCTCCACCCGGTGCAGCGGTGCCACATCGTCGATCGGACGCGAGACCGGCCGGTCGGTGTCGTAGGACTCGTGCACCTGGTCGGTCTCGGGGGTCGCCATCGCGGCGCCGCGCTTCCGTGCGCGCCTGGCCACCGCGCCAGGCTTGGCGCCGTAGCCCACCAGCATCGCCATCGGCGCCTCCGGGTCGACCGGCTCGCCACGGGAATCCTGGACGCTGCCGGACACGGGTGCCTCCGCTGCCGAGGCGGGGCTCACCGGGGACGGCTCCGACACCGCTCCCGACACCGCGGCGGACGGGGTGCCGTCGTCCGGCATCGTCGCGGTGGTTCCGTCCGGCACCTCGCTGGGATCACCGATGCGGATGATCGGCGTGCCGACGTCCACCAGGTCGCCCTCGCCGACCAGCACGGCCAGCACCGTGCCGCCGTACGGGCTGGGCAGCTCCACCAGGCTCTTGGCGGTCTCGATCTCCAGCAGGATGTCGTTCACCTCGACCTTGTCGCCGACCGCCACCTTCCAGGAGACGATCTCGGCCTCGAGCAGGCCTTCGCCCGGATCGGGCAGCTTGAACTCGTACACGGGGTTCTCCTCAGTAGGCCAGCGAGCGGTCGACGGCGTCCAGGACGCGATCCAGGTCGGGCAGGAAGTCGGCCTCGGCCCGGTTGGGCGGGCAGGGCATGTCGTAGCCCGTCACCCGCAGCACCGGCGCCTGCAGCGCGTAGAAGCAGCGTTCCTGGATGCGGGCCGCGATCTCGGCGCCGATCCCAGCGGTGCCCATCGCCTCGTGGACCACCACGGCCCGTCCGGTCTTGGCCACCGAGGTGAGGATGGTGTCGTCGTCCAGCGGTGAGATCGTCCGCAGATCGATCACCTCCAGATCCTTGCCCTCCTCGGCGGCCACGATCGCCGCCTCGACGCAGGGTCGCACCATGGCGCCCCAGCACAGCACGGTCGCGTCCTTGCCCTGTTTGACCACCCGGGCCTGGTGCAGCGGCATCGGGGTGGCGTCGAGATCGACCTCGCCCCGCTCGTGGTACCGCCGCTTCGGCTCGAAGAAGACCACCGGGTCGGGCGAGGCGATGGCCTGCTGGATCATCCAGTAGGCATCGGACGGGGTCGAGCAGCTCACCACCTTCAGGCCGGGGGTGTGCGCGAAGTAGGCCTCGGGGGATTCGCTGTGGTGCTCGATCGCGCCGATCCCGCCCCCGAACGGCAGCCGGATCACCATCGGCACGTTCAGCCGGCCGTGCGAGCGGTGGTACAGCCGGGCCACCTGGGTGAGGATCTGGTTGGTCGCGGGAAAGACGAAGCCGTCGAACTGGATCTCGACGACCGGGCGGTACCCGCCCAGCGCCATGCCCAGCGAGGTTCCGACGATCCCCGACTCGGCCAGGGGCGTGTCGATTACCCGGTCGCCGCCGAACTCGGCCTTCAGCCCTTCGGTCACCCGGAAGACGCCGCCAAGGTTGCCGATGTCCTCACCGGCCAGCAGCACCTTCGGGTCGGCGGCCAGCGCCCGCCGCAGGCCCGCATTGAGGGCCTTCACCATCGTCATCGTCGCCATCTCAGGCCTCCTCGAACGACGCCCGGTAGGCGAGGTAGTCGTCGCGCTGGGCGAGCAGAGCCGCCGGTGTCTCGGCGTAGACGCGATCCCACCATTCGGCCAGATCGGGCTCGGGCAGCGCCACGCAGCCGGCCCGCAGCTTCTCGGCGAAGGCGTCGGATTCGGACGCCAGTTCGTCCAGCCAGCGCTGGTCGATCGCGCCGCTGCCGAGCAGGTAGGCCTTGACCCGTTCGATCGGATCCTTGGCCCGCCAGGCGTCGAGTTCCTCGTTGTGGCGGTACTTGGTCGGGTCGTCCGAGGTGGTGTGGGCGCCCATCCGGTAGGTGTAGGCCTCGATCAGGGTCGGCCCCTCGCCACGGCGCGCGCGGTCGAGCGCCCAGCGCGCGACCGCCTCGCAGGCCAGGACGTCGTTGCCGTCCACCCTCACACCGGGGAAGCCGAAGCCGGCCGCCCGCCGGTAGAGCGGGATCTTCGACTGCAACGCGATCGGTTCGGAGATCGCCCACTGGTTGTTCTGGCAGAAGAACACCACCGGGGCGCCGTAGGAGGCGGCGAAGACGAAGGCCTCGTTGACGTCGCCCTGGCTGGTGGCGCCGTCCCCGAAGTAGGTGATGACCGCCGCGCCGTCGGCCACGTCCTCACCGACCAGGCCGTCGCGCTGCAGCGCCATGCCCATGCCGACGGCTGTCAGCAGGTGCGCGCCGATCACCCAGGAGTAGAGATGGAAGCGGGAGGCGCGCGAGTCGTAGTCGATCATCCCGGATCCCCGGAAGGCACCGAGCAGTGCCAACGGGTCGATCCCGCGTACCCAGGCCACGCCGTGCTCGCGGTAGGAGGGAACGATCTGATCGGTCAGCCTGGCGGCCTTCGCCGAACCGACCTGAGCCGCCTCCTGCCCCAGGGACGGGGGCCACAGCCCCAACTCGCCCTTGCGCTGCAGGGCGGTCGCTTCGGCATCGAACCGGCGGGTGAGAACCATGTCGCGCAGACTTGCCGCGATGTCGGCGTCAGTGCCGTCGTAGCTGAAGTCGGGGTGGTCGACGCGATTTCCGGCCGGATCGAGCAGCTGGACGAAATCCGCAGCCATGAAACTCCTCAAAGGCGGGGGACGATGCGAGCTAACCTACGGTTACGTAACCATAAGTGTCAAGCCGGTCTCTCACGTACGAAGTAGCAGAAAACCTAGCGGACAAGACCCCGGACCCGATATCAATTCGGAGTGCCACACGCGGCACAGCCCCCAGATCGCGGAGAGAAACGATACCGATGAAGCGTGCGCTCGGCCTGCTGGCTGCTCTCGTCCTGGCCGTCACCGTGGCGCCGGCCACGCCGGCTCGGGCAGACATCGATAATTCACCACCAGCAGATATCGTGACCGGCGCGAAGTCGTTCCGTTCCGTCGCCAAGCCCACCGTCTCCGGCAAGCGCGCCGTGGGCCGCACCCTGACCGCCAAGCCGAAGTCGAAGCCGGCGGCTGCCACCTGGACCTACCAGTGGTACCGCAACGGCAGCCCGATCGCAGGCGCCACCGCCAAGCGCTACCAGTTGGTCGGCGCCGACTACCGCAAGCGGATCACCGTCAAGGCGACCGCCTGGCTGAACGGCTACCGCCAGACCCAGAGCAAGGCATCCAAGAGCGGCGCGAAGGTCAAGCGCGGCAAGCTCACCACCAAGGCACCCATCATCGGCGGCGCGGCCGTGATCGGTGGCGAGCTGACGGCCAGGACCTCCGGCTGGAGCGAGGGCGTCCGCTTCAGCTACCAGTGGTTCCGTAACGGCAAGAAGATCAAGAAGGCGACCGGCCAGACCTACAGCCCGACCACGACCGACAAGGGCAAGCGGCTGACAGTGAAGGTCACCGGCAAGCTGACCGGCTACGCGACCAAGACGCGGACCTCGAAGAAGACCGCCAAGGTGAAGCTGGCCCCGATCAAGGAGGCCGACAAGCTGCGGGTCGGCAGCTTCAACGTCCTGGTGGCCAGCGCCACCGAGAACTCGAAGAACCCCCTGGAACGACCCTGGAGCGAGCGGCTGCCCGCCGTCGTCAAGCAGATCAGGGATGAGAAGCTGCATGTCGTCGGCGTGCAGGAGGCCTCGGCCGGGCGCGTGGCGACGGCTACCGGCGAACCGCAGTTCCAGGAGTTGGCGGACGAGTTGGGCTCCGGGTGGGCGCTCACCAACGAGGAGCGCTATTGCGACACCGAGGCGAACTACGCCCGCTGCCCCAACGGCGCCGGGCAGAACGACCGCATCCTCTACCGCACGGACCGGCTGGAGCTGCTCCGCCAGGGCTCCCGCAAGCTCGACACGAAGGGCTCCTACGCCGTCGGCAACGCCCGGTTCGTGACCTGGGCGGAGTTCAAGGATCGGAACACCGGCAAGCGGTTCTTCTTCGTCAATACCCACCTGGAGCCGGCCAAGACGGCCAAGAAGAAGACCCATGCCGAGCAGGCGGCGCTGATCCTGGGCGAGATCAAGAGCCAGAACACCGCCAAGCTGCCGGTGATCCTGGTCGGCGACCTGGCGGCCACCAAGTTCAGCAAGCCCAACGCCGCGCACGACGCGTTCGTGAAGGCCGGGTACATCGACCCGCTGGGCAACAAGTACAAGCAGAAGACCGCCAAGGGCATCCATGCCGAGAAGGTCGTCAACGGCGTGTGGAACAGCATCAACTACTTCGAGGAGAAGCCCCAGAAGGTCGGCGGGGCCTACAAGCTCGGCTCCTACCTGGATTACATCCTGGTCTCCAGCAGCAGGATCCGCGTGCTGGAGTGGAAGACCGTCGTGGGCAGGCTCGACGCCAAGGGCCGGTTCGCCGACACCCTGCCTTCCGACCATCATCTGGTGCGCGCGGTCGTCGTTCTGCCGTAGGGCGCTCGGTAGCCCGTCCAACCCCTAGGGTGAGTGCATGAGCGCTGCCGGATTGGATGAGTTCCGCGATCGGTACTGGTCGTTGGCGGTGACGGCCTGCGAATGGCGGGCCATGCAAGCCGATCCGGAACGGATGGCCACGCAGGTGTTCGAGGCGCTCGCGGCCGACCCGGAGCAGCCGAACCTGCGGCTCACCTACCGGCTGATCGACAAGACGGTGATGAACGCCTACACCGAGGCAGTCGGCACCCGCAGCATCTTCGACCAGTTGCGCGGCCAGAAGCAGACCGTGCCCAACGAGCCGCAGGACAGCGACGAGGAGGCGAAGCTGCGCAAGGCTGTGGCGCGACTGCGTCGTCGTGATCGCGATCTGCTGCAGCGCGCCTACTGGGACGAGCTCTCCGAATCCGAGCTGGCCGAGGTGGAGGGCTGCGACCTCACCGAGGTGCTGGCGCGCCGCGACCGGGCGCTGGAGAACTACCGGCGCCTGCTCGCCCGGCTCAGCCCCGCCAGCGACGCCGACGCCGCCTCGAAGCTGCTCCGCAGCATCAAGCCCGGCATCCGCACCCGCTGGGAGTGATCACTCCGCCGCGCGGGCGGCCGCCTTCCGCTTGAACACCCACCAGACCAGGAACCAGCCGCCCAACGACGTGATCAGCCAGACCAGCAGCACGGTCGCCGCCCAGGCGGTGAATCCCGCGATCGTCAGGCCGCCCGGCACCAGGGTCGCCACCCACAGCGCCAGCAGGGTGGAGACCAGCCCGATCCCGCCCAGGAGCGCGGAGGCGTACTTGCGCGCCATGTTGAACACGAACGGGCCGAAGAGCGCCGCCGCGACGGTGTAGATCACCACCGCGAGAATGAAGCCGCCCACCTGCACGGTCACCCCTGGGATGAGCCAGGCGGCGAGGAGCAGCCCAATCGCTGCGGTGGCGAGGTTGATCGCCAGGTTGATCATCATCCGGATCATGACGATGATGCTAGTGGCCCCGTCCAGCCGGCGCGATCAGTCGAAGATCGGATCCACCGTCCGGGTGCGCTTGAGTTCGAAGAAGCCGGGGTAGGCCAGCACCTTCACGAAGCCGTCCCACAGTTCTCCGGCGGCCTCGCCCTTCGGGGCCGGCGAGATCACCGGACCGAACAGGCTCATCCCATTCACCCGGATCACCGGAGTACCGACATCCTGCCCGACCGGATCCATCCCCTCGTGGTGGGAGGCGCGCACCGCGTCGTCCCCCGCATCGGTCAGGGCGGCCTGGGCGAGTTCGACCGGCAGGCCGATGTCGGCCAGCGCGGCCTCGTAGGTGGTCACGTCGTTGGGCTGACCGCCGGGGTGGATCCGGGTGCCCACGGCGGTGTAGAAGTCGCGCAGGCCCTGCTGGCCGTGCTCCCGCTCGACCGCGAGGCAGACCCGCGGGCCGCCCCAGCCGGCATCCATGATCTCGCGGTAGCGCGGCGAGAGCTCGCGTCCCTCGTTGAGCACCGACAGGCTCATCACGTGGAACCGGACGGTGACCGGACGAACCCGCTCGACCTCCAGCGCCCAGCGGGAGGTCATCCACGCCCACGGGCACATCGGGTCGAACCACAGGTCGAGGACGGTGGGGTCGGAAGTCGTTGAAGTGTCAGTCATGCACGCATCCTAGATACTCTGCCGGATGTGATCGATGTCATCGTGCTGGACCTGGGCGGTGTGCTGTCGTGGCCGCCCGACCTCTACTCGGCTCCGGCCGCCCTGCTCGGAGTCGACCCGGCGGCCTATGAGGCGGCGTTCTGGAACGGTCGGGTCGACCTCGATCGCGGCGTGCCGCTGGCCGACTACTACGGGCCGATCCTGTCGGCAGTGGGCATCGCGCCCACCGCCGAGCTCGTCGATCGCCTGGCCCGGCTCGACATGGAGCTGTGGTGTCGCTTCCGTCCCTCGGCCCGCCGGCTGCTGGAGACGGTCGCCACCTGGCCGCAGCGCCTCGTCATCCTGAGCAATGCCCCGGCCACGCTCCGTCCGGCCGCCCAGGCCAGCGACTGGTACCCGCTGGTCGAGCGGATGTTCATCTCCGGCGAGCTGCGCCTGGTGAAGCCGGATCCGGCGATCTACGCCACGATCCAGGACGAACTCGGCGTGCCGGCCGAGCGGATCGCCTTCATCGACGACCGCCCCGCCAACGTCGCCGGCGCGGTGGACGCGGGCTGGCAGGCCCATCAATGGGTGGACGACGCCGACTCCCTGGCCTGGCTGGACGAGGTCTGCGCCGCCGGCCGCTGACCTACTCGCCGGGGTAGCGCACCCCGATCTGGGCGCGGATCTCGTCCATGATCTCCATGATCGCCACGGTCTGCGACAGGGGCAGCAGCGGCGACTCGGTCCGGCCGTCGGCCACCAGCTGGGCGAAGTGGGCGGCCTCGTGGCACATCCCCTCGTGGAAGGCCTGGCCGTCGCCGGGCCAGCTGAGCTCGTCGGTGTCGTCCGTGAGGCGAACCGGGCCGGGGGCGTAGAAGCTCGCCTCGGGCAGTTCCACCCGAGCCGCGGTGCCACTGATCGAGGCGGTGGTCGGCGTCTTGGCGGCCAGCGTGGTGTGCAGCACAGCCTGGGCTCCCGGGTGGTCGGGGAACTGATCCAGCAGGATGGCGACCTGCTGGTCCACCCCCTCCTCGGTCAGCACGCCGGTCGCCTGAACCCGCCCCGGCAGGCCGAGCGCGAAGACGGCGTAGGAGATCGGGTAGATCCCCAGATCGAGCAGGGCGCCGCCGGCCAGTTCCGGACGCACCAGCCGCGGGACGTGGGTCAGCCGCTGGCCGTGATCGGCCAGCACAACCTCGAGATCGCCCAGCGCGCCGTCGGCGAGCAACTGCCGGACGATGTCGGTGCGCGGCAGGAAGCGCGTCCACATGGCCTCCATCAGCGCCACCTTGGACGCCTCCGCGGCCGCCACCAGCTCGCGCGCCTGGGCGGCGTCCTGGGTGAACGCCTTCTCCACCAGGACGTGCTTGCCGGCCTGGAGCGCCAGCAGCGCGTGGGCGTGGTGCGCGCTGTGCGGGGAGGCGACGTAGATCGCCTGCACCTCGGGATCGGCCACCAGCTCGGCGTAGGAGCCGTAGGCCTTGTCGATGCCGTGCTTGCCGGCGAACTCGGCGGCGCGTTCGGCGGAACGGGAGCCGACCGCGACGAAGCGCTGCCGGGTGTCCCGGCGGGCGGCTTCCAGGAATCGGAGGGCGATACCGCCCGGGGCGAGGATGCCCCAGTTCAGCGGCGGCGCGTCCGCGGGGTCGGGGGTCCGGGGCAGCGGCAGGGCGGTAGGCAGCGTCATGAGGGCCACCGTATCGCTAGTCCTTCACCACCGGGAGGGTGCCCGTGATCTCGGAGGGAGAATCCAGCGGCTCGCTGCTGCCGGGCAGCCGGACGGTGAACTCGGCGCCGCCGGCCGGCGAGCGGCCGACCTTCACCCAACCGCCGTGGGCCTTGATGGTCTGGGCGACGATCGACAGGCCCAGGCCCGAGCCCGGCGTGGTGCGGGAGTCCTCGGAGCGGTAGAACCGGTCGAAGACGTGCGGCAGATCCTGGTCGGCGATGCCAGGCCCCTGGTCGACGATCCGCAGCCGGTCGCCCTCCAGGCGCACCTCGATGGTGCCGCCGGCCGGAGAGAACTTCACGGCATTGTCCAGCAGGTTGGTGACCGCCCGTTCCAGGCTGTCGGGCTCGCCCACCAGGTAGAGCGGGTCGAGGGTCACGGCGAAGGTCAGCCCGGGGCCCCGCCGCTTGGCCCGGGCGACGGCGTTGGAGACCACGTCCCGCAGGTCGATCGGCTCGGGATCCGGCTGGACGGTCTCCTCCCGCGAGAGGTGGACGAGGTCGCCGATCAGCGTGGTGAACTCGCCCAGCTGCGCCGCGATGTCGCGCAGGATCTCACCGCGGGCACCCGGTGGGAGCATGCCCTCGCGATCGTCGGCCACCAGCAGTTCGACATTGGTGCGCAGCGAGGTCAGCGGCGTGCGCAGTTCGTGGCCGGCATCGGCGATCAGCCTGCGCTGCCGGTCGCGGGAGTTCGCCAGGTTGCGCATCATCTGGTTGAAGGCTCGGGTCAGGTCGGTGAGCTCGTCCATGCCGCCCAGTTCGATCGGCGCGAGCTCGTCGGTCTCGGTCACCTTCACGACCGCGTTCGTCAGGCGCCGGATCGGTTCCAGGCCGGAACGCGCGATCACCCAGCCGGTGGCACCGGCCGCCATCGCGGCGGCCAGGCCGAAGGTCAGCAGGGAGAACGCGAGGATCCGCAGGATCTGGTCGGTGGGGCCCAGCGGACGGCCCAGCACCAGCGCGTAGTTGTGGACGTTGTCCGAGAGCGGCACCGCGACGATCCGGTAGGGGTTGCCGGCCGTGTCCACGCCGCTCCTGGCCGAGGAGCCGGTCTGGGTGCGGGCGATCGCCACCTCGGTGGCGGTGATCACCAGCGAGTCGCCCCCGCTACCCGGTGGGTGCTGCACCCGATGATCGGCGCGGACGGTCAGCAGCGTGACGTTGGCGGTGTCCAGGGCATCCTGGTTCAGCCCGCCCATGCCTTCGATGTCCGAGGCGATCCACTCGCTGGTCACCGCGGCGATCTCGGTCAGCTCATGGTCGAGCTGGTCGTAGATCGCGAGGTTGGTGATGACGTAGGCGGCCACGCCGGTGATCGCGACGGCACCGGCCACCGCCGCCGAGACCAGGAAGGCCAGCCGGTCGTGCAGGGGCCGGTTCGTAACCGAGAGGAGGGAACGAAGCCAGCGGATCACGGTGGGGTCTCGCGCAGCACGTAGCCGATGCCGCGGACGGTGTGGATGAGACGGGATTCGCCTTCGCCCTCGGTCTTGCGGCGCAGGTAGCCGATGTAGACCTCCAGCGAGTTCGCGGTGGTCGGGAAGTCGAAGCCCCATACCTCGTTGAGCAGCCAGCTGCGCTCCAGCACCCGGCGGGGGTTCTCCAGGAAGGTCTGCAACAGGGCGAACTCGGTGCGGGTGAGGCTGATCCGCCGTCCCGCCCGCTGCACCTCACGGGTCTGCAGATCGAGGGAGAGATCGGCGAAGGCCAGCAGTTCGGAGCCGGGCTCGTCGGAGGTCGCCGGCCGGGCCGAACGGCGGGTCAGGGCCCGCAGCCGGGCCAGCAACTCCTCGAAGGAGAAGGGCTTGGCCATGTAGTCGTCAGCCCCCGCGTCCAGCCCGTCCACCCGGTCGCCGACCGCGTCGCGCGCGGTGAGCACGAGGATCGGAACGTCGTTGCCGCTGGAGCGCAGCGAACGGGTGGCCTCCAGCCCGTCGAGGCGCGGCATCATCACGTCCATGATCACAGCGTCGGGACGGAAACCCGAGAGCTTGGCGAGCGCCTCCACCCCGTCATTGGCCGTGGTCACCTCGTAGCCGGAGTAGTGCAGCGAACGCGCCAAGGAGTCGCGCACCGCCTGGTCGTCGTCCACAACGAGGATGTGCATGGTCACAGCCTGCCATGTTCACGGTCGCAACGCCGTGATCTCCCGCATCAGGCCCGGCATCGCCGCCTCGATACTGGCCAGAGTCTCCCGGAATCCGGAGGCCGGCCCGAACCACGGATCGTCCACCGGCGAACCGGGGGCGGCGTCCGGATCGAAGTCGGTCAGCAGCCGCAGATTGCCCGCCTCGGGGACGATCTGCCGCATCCGGTCCAGGTGCAGCCGCTCCATGCCGACCAGCACCGTGGCCGCCCGGATCTCGTCGGCGGTGATCCGGTGCGCGCGGTGCGGGGTGACGGGGTAGCCCGCCTGCCGCAGCACGCCCGCGGCGCGGGAGTCGAGCGGGTTGCCGCTCTCCTCGGCACTGACGCCGGCGCTGCTGAACACGGCGTCCACGCCCTCGCGCTCCGCCCACGCCCGCGCGACCTGCTCGGCCATGGGCGAGCGGCAGATGTTGCCCCAGCAGACGAAGCTGACGTGAGGTGCGGTCACCGGTGGTCCGTCCCCCGCTTGCCGAAGAAGGCGTTCAGGATGAAGCTGACCACCGAGACGATCAGGGCACCGAGGAAGGCGCTGCCCCAGTCGGCCACGTGCCAGTCGAGCCCCAGCTCGCCGGCCAGCCACGACACCAGCATCAGCAGCAACGCGTTGATCACCAACAGGAACAGGCCGAGGCTGATGAAGATGATGGGCGCCGTGACCACCTTGAACAGGGGTTTCACGATGCTGTTCACCACACCGAAGATCGCCGCCACCGCGATCAGGGTGAAGACCTGGGTCTCCATTTCGGCGTTGACAACGGTGATCCCCGGGAGCAGCCAGGTCGCCACGGCCAACGCGAGCGCACTGGCGAGAAAGCGAATCAGCATGGCCCCATGGTTTCATGCTTGACTGAGTTCTCCTATCGCATGAGATCGGAAGGCACAGCGGTGACCATCAGCCTGACCGGACGGCACTTCCTGAAGGAACTCGACTTCACCCCGGCCGAGTGGCAGCGTCTGCTCGCCCTCACCGACGAGTTGAAGCAGGCGCGCCGCTCCGGCACCGAGGTGCAGCATCTGAGCGGCATGAACCTCGCGCTGATCTTCGAGAAGACCTCCACCCGCACCCGCTCGGCCTTCGAGGTGGCCGCCCATCACCAGGGCGCCCACGTCACCCAGATGGACGGCAACTCCTCCCAGCTGGGCCACAAGGAATCCCCGGCCGACACCGCCCGGGTGCTGTCACGGCTCTACGAGGGCATCGAATACCGCGGCGCACACCAGACCACGGTCGAGCAGATCGCCGCGCACTCCTCCGTGCCGGTGTGGAACGGCCTGACCGACCAGTGGCACCCCACCCAGAGCCTGTGCGACATGTTCACCATGCGCGAGGCCAGCCGGCGCGACGACCACGAGATCTCCTTCGCCTACGTGGGAGACGCCCGGTTCAACGTCGGCTGCTCGCTGCTGATCGGCGGTGCGCTGTTGGGCATGGACGTGCGCATGGTCGCCCCCCGCAAGCTGCTGCCGCCGGATTGGGTGGTGGAGCGGGCGCGGGCGCTCGCCGAGCAGACCGGCGCGCGGATCACGCTCACCGAGGACCTGGACGGGGTCAAGGGCTGCCACTTCATCCATACCGACATCTGGGTGTCGATGGGCGAGCCCGAGAGCGTGTGGACGGAGCGCATCCTGCTGCTCTCCGATTACCAGGTGAATACCGCGCTGCTGGAGCGGACCGGGATCTCCGATGTGAAGTTCATGCACTGCCTGCCGGCCTACCACAACCGCGAGACCACGGTCGGCGAGCAGGTCTTCTCCCGCTTCGGGCTGCCCGAACTGGAGGTGACCGACGAGGTGTTCGAGTCGCCGGCGTCCATCGTCTTCGATCAGGCGGAGAACCGGATGCACTCGATCAAGGCGATCCTGGTCGCGACGCTGACCTGACCCCCGAGGGCGGTCCCGAGTCGCCGATCAGGAGTAGGGCCAGGGGTTCGGCTTGCAGCCCTTGAGGTCGTCGCCCTGCGGGGCCATCACCGGAGCGGCCTTCCCCTTCGTCTTGCAGGCGGCCTTCTTCTCGCCGAGGTGGAGGCCGACCGCGTGGTTGACCAGGTAGCGCCGGAAGCCGGTCAGGTCGTCACCGTAGGTGGCGGCTCCCTTCGTCCACCCGTTCGCGCTCAGGATCAGCTTTCCGCCGCGCACGCACACCCAGGCCTCGCCGGAGCACTTGCCGTCCGCGGCCTTCGGGTCGGCGACGTAGACGGTGAAGTCGGCCTGCTTGGCGTCCTTCACCAGGGAGAAGCGGACGGTGCCCTTGCCCGCCCAGCTGCGCGGATCGTTGAGGACGCCGGCTATCTCCGTGGCCACGTCGTTGGCCTTCAGCCCGGTGGCGGTCTGCACCGTGACGACGAAGGTGTGTTCCTTCCCCGTCCCGCTGGCCGAGGCCTGCTTCACGCTGGAGGTCGTGAAGGTCGGCTGGGACGGCTTGGCGCTCGGCTTCGCGCTCTTCGAGGGCTTCGCCGACGGCTTGGCCGACCCGGAGGGCTTGGCCGACGCCGAGGGCTTCCCGCTCTGCGACGGCGAGGGCGAGGCGGTGGGCTTCGGGGTCGGCTTGGGCTTCGCTGGGGGTGGCGTCACGGTGCGGGTCGGCACTCCTGCCCGCACCACCGGCTCGGTCAGCGCGTTCGCCCAGGCTGCCAGCCCGATCAGCACGGCCACGCCGAGCACCAGCGCCAGGATCAGCTTGCCGCCAAGCCACCTGGGCCTGCCGAAGGGCGCGGGGGAAGTCACCGGCTCACCTTAACCCGCGCGAACCGCGGGGCCGGTGACCGCTACCGGCCTGGCGGCTCAGTGCTCGGATCCCAGACTTCGGGAGCCACGCTCGGCGGGCCCGGTAGCACCGGCCGCAGCAGGTAGCACGCGTCGGCGAACGTCGCGGTGTCCACACCGAAGCAGGCCAGTACGGAATCCGCCCCGCCCGCCACGACCGGGTCGTGATCGGGCACCGGCAGGTCGGGAACCTCAACCCATTCCTTCAACGCCGGGCCGTAGAGCTGGCCCCGCAGGGCGATCGCGTTCTCGGTGGTGAGGTACCAGTCGAACCGGTACCCGCCGTTCCACCCGGTCAGCCCACGAGACCGGGCCGGAAGGTCGACGCTGCTCCAGTCGAGCGTATCCAGGTTCAGGAACCATGCCTGCGTGTCTCCGCGCGGCCAGGCGGCCAGCCCGGCCGTCCCGGCCGCGACCGGGCGCTGGATCTCCACCGGGGTCGAGCCCAGCGGCGTGACCTCACCGGTGCTCAGGGTGATCAGGGTCATCCACAGCGTGTCCGTGTGTTCGGCCCCGGCCGCCATCACGACGAGGTGGCCTTGGACCACGCTCGCCCCCGCGATGGCACCCGCGGGCGTCTTCACCTTGGGGTGCGTCGTCCAGTTGCCGGTAGCCGGGTCGAAGGTGTCGTACCGGACGAAGTCGTCGCCGGTGGTGAAGCCTCGGACGCTGACCAGCAGCCTGTCGGTGGCGTAGATCGCCGCCGAATCCTCGGCCGCGGGGATCCGCTCCCATCGGTCGCGGTCGGCCCGATAGGCCAGCGGCCCACCGCTGGCAAGCACGTACACCGTGTCGCCCAGGACGGCCGTGCTCGGGTACGGGCTGGCGGCATGGGCGAAGACCTGCTCCGGCGCGTCCGCGATCTTCCGCCAGGTGTCGGTGACCGGGTCGTAGCGGGCACCGTCCACCAACGGCTTGGGATCGGCGCAGTCGGCGCTGTCGGCGCACACGTCGCCGAAGCCGCCGACGACCAGATAGGTGTCGCCCACCCAGGCGGTCACGGCATCCCGTCGCGGCGAGAGCGGAGGGGGCGAGGTGGGGTGCCAACCGGTGACGCCCGGTGCGGTGGGCGTACTGGTGGGATCGATGCTCGGGGTCTCCACCGGGCCCGGCGCGGCGGGAATCGGCCGATCGCCCAGCATGCTCGGCACCAGCAGGGCGAGGGCCGCGATCACCGCCGCCACCCCCAACCCGGCTGCGACCAACCGGCCGCTGCCCGCGCGCCGGGTGGCGGGCGCGGTCAGGTCAGCGACGGTGAGCGGGGTGAACTGAGGGGTTTCGGCCTGCTGCCGCAGGCCCTCCCGCAGCGCGGTGGCGGCCCGCTGCCGATCCCGGAACTCGTTGTCAGTCATGGTCAGGCTCCTGGGGTAGGCGGTCGCGCAGCGCAGCCAGCGCGCGATGGACGAGCACCCGCGCCGCGCCGGCGGAGCAACCGCAGATCGATCCGATCTCGGGGTAGCTGCGGTCTTCGTAGAATCGCAGCACGACGGCCGCGCGCTGCCGGGGCGGCAGTTCGGCGCACAGTTGGATGGCCAGCCGAGCATCCAGCAGCCGGGCGGCCATGTCGGGTGCGGGCTTCTCCAGCCAGGCCGGATCCCAGGCCGACTCCCTTCCGGAGCTCCGCCAGCGCGAGACATGGGCATTGACGATGGAGCGGCGGAGGTACGCCTCCGGATCGCCCCTTCGCACGACCCTCTCCCAACGCGGATAGAGGCCGGCCAGCGCATCCTGCACCACGTCGCGAGCATCCTCGACATCACCGGTGATCAGGTAGGCGAACCGTTGCAGTGCTACCGACCGACCGGCAACGAACTCACTGAAGGTGCGTACGTGCAGCCCGGCATCGGCGTCGGCCATCAGCATCCCCTCGATCGTCACGCCCAATACACGTCCGATCGGCAGCAAGTGTTACACGGCTCGGGAGGATCTTTCCGAGCTCGCCGCCCTGAGCCCTCCGGGCGGGGCACAATGAGCAGCATGGATTCCGAGCCGGCAGAACTGCGCACCTACCAGGTGGTGCTGGCTCACATCGAGGCCGGCATCCTCGACGGTACCTACCGCAAGGGCGACCTACTGCCTCCCGAGCGGGATCTGGCCGCCCAGCTGAACGTCGGCCGGTCGGCGGTACGCGAGGCCATCCGGGTGCTGCACACCCAGGGGCTGATCACCGCCAGCACCGGACGGGGCGGCGGCACGCGGCTGGTGCCGACCCAGGGGGACGCGCTGGCGCGGATCTTCCGGCTCCACTTGGCGATCGCCGGCGCGGGGATCACCGATCTGATCGAGACACGGGTCGCGCTGGAGCGCTCATCCGCCGCGATCGCGGCGCGCGAGATCGACCTGAGGACCCTACGGGAGCTGACCGCGACGGTGACCGCGATGCGCGGTGTGACCTCGATCGACGAGTTCAACGAGCTGGACACCGCCTTCCATGTCCAGCTGGCCCGCGCCGTGCGCAACGATCTGGTGGCCGACCTGACGGTGGCGATCCGGGAGGCCGTCCGCGGCCCGATCCGCACCGCGACGGACCTGTTGGCCGACTGGTCGGCCTTCCGCCTGAGCCTGATCACCGAGCACGAACTGGTGTTGGAGGCGATCGCCGGCGGCGATGCCGACGCGGCGGCCACTCGCATGGAAGCCCACATCCGTCACGCCAACCAGCAACTGGCCGAAGCTCTCACCTGAGCGCGGACGCGCGAACGCCGGCCGTCCATCAGGACGACCGGCGCTGCGTTTGCTTACTCAGGCGGCGGTGACGTTCACGTTGATGTGAGCCACCACGCCGGCGGTGAGCTTGATGCCGACGGTGTGCTCGCCGACGGTCTTGATCGGCTTGGCGATCTCGATGGAGCGCTTGTCGAGGGCCGGGCCGCCCGCCTTCTTCACCGCGAGGGTGATGTCGGTAGCGGTGACGGCGCCGAACAGCTTGCCAGTGCCGCCGGCCTGGGCCGGCAGGGCAACCTGCAGCGCCTCGAGCTGGTTGCGGACTTCCTTGGCGTGATCGGCCGAGCGGATCTCACGAGCGTCACGCGCCCGCTTGATGCCGTCGATCTGCTTCTCAGCGCCCTTGCTCCAGCTGATGGCGTAGCCCTGGGGCAGCAGGTAGTTGCGGCCGTAGCCGTCCTTCACCTCGACGATGTCACCGGGAATGCCCAGGTGCTCGACCGGAGCGGTCAGGATCAACTTCATATCCGGATCCGTCCTTTCTAGCGAGCGGTCGAGGCGTAGGGCAGCAGGGCGACCTCGCGGGCGTTCTTCACCGCGATGGCAACCTTGCGCTGCTCCTGCACCGACAGACCGGTGACCCGACGAGCGCGGATCTTGCCCCGCTCGGAGATGAAACGCCGCAGCGTGGCGGTGTCCTTGTAGTCGATGTGACCGACCCGAATCGACTTGGCGGGTGCGATCTTCTTCTTGTTCACAGGCTTGCGCTGTGACGAGGCCATTGCGGTGCTCTCTCTTTGGTTTGAAAGCCCGGCCGGAGCCGGAATGTGCCACGCCCCTGGTCAGGGGCAGGTTGGGATCAGAACGGGGGTTCCTCGCTCTGGGCCTGGGCCCAGGGGTCGTTCCCACCCGTCCGTTCGCTCTGGCCGCCGCCGTAGCCGCCACCACTGGGAGCGGACGAGCCGCCACCGTAGTTGCCGCCACCACCGGAGTAGTTGCCGCCGCCACCGCTGCTGCGAGTGACCTTGGCCGTGGCGTACCGGAGCGCAGGACCGACCTCTTCGACCTCGATCTCAAAGACCGTACGCCGCTCGCCCTCGCGGGTTTCGTAGGAGCGGGACTTCAGGCGGCCCTGAACGATCACGCGCATCCCCTTGGTGAGGGATTCGGCGACGTTCTCGGCGGCCTGACGCCAGACGGCGCAGTTGAGGAACATGGCATCGCCGTCCTTCCATTCGCCGGATTGGCGATCGAAGGTGCGCGGCGTCGAGGCGACGGTGAAGTTCGCCACGGGGGCGCCGGACGGGGTGAACCGTAACTCGGGATCGGCCGTCAGGTTACCGACGACGGTGATGATTGTTTCGCCAGCCATGTGAGTTCTTTCGAGTCGGACGTCTACTGGGGTCCAGCCTGTCAGCTACGACTGACAATCGCGAGACCCCGGTATGGAATCAGTGGGTGTCCGGGCGGATGACCTTCGTCCGCATGATCTGCTCGTTCAGGGTGAACTGACGGTTCAGCTCCTTCACGACATCAGGCTCAGCGGTGACGTTGATCACGGCGTAGATGCCTTCGGACTTCTTCCGGATGTCGTAGGCAAGCTTGCGCCGGCCCCAGACGTCCAGGTTGTCGAGCGTGCCGCCGGCCTTGGTCAGCCCAGCCAAGGGCTTCTCCAGCAGGCCGTTCACCTGGCGATCGTCGACGTCAGGGTCGATGATGACCATGACTTCATATTTACGCATACGCGAACTCCACCTCCTCTGGTCTAGAGCGGCTACGGGCGCTTCCCGTAGCAGGAGGGCGTATCGGTCACCCAGGTAGGCAACCAAGGGTGAACTTTACCCGGACGCTCCCGCCTGGGCCTAATCAATCGGCGGGCCGGACTTCGCCACGGGGCAGGTCAGCTCCCCCGCCACCTGTCCAGTCGCCACAACAACGCGCATTCGGCGGAGCTGTCGTCGGTGAGATTGCTCGTGCCGTCCGCTCCGACTCGGTAGAGCTGGTGGCGTGGACTCGTCCACCAGAAGACGCCGGGACACGGCTGGTCGAGCTTCCAGCCGCCGTGGGTCTTGCCGCGATGACCGCGCCGGGTCAATGGCCCGAGGTTCGAGGGACGGGTCTGTCCGCACACGGCTCCACCACCGAGTCGGTCATGTACCAATTCTGGACGCCGGCACTGACAGTTTTCGGCCACCGATTCCTGAATCGCTCCTTGTCATCTGGGGGTTCCTGGAGGAATCCCGGCATTCGTTCCGAGGTCTGCCGGCTGCATCGCGGCAGCCGGCAATAGTGGAAACGGTGCTCCAGCGGATGCTCGGTTGGCTACCCTGCTGGCGTGCCCGTCTCCCCCAGAGTCCACCCGCTCAAACGACTCGCCGCCGTGGCGCTGGCCGTCGTCCTGGCATTCACGCTGCACTCCTCGGCGGCGCTGGCCAAGCGTCCGAAGGGTCCGTCCTCGCTGACGGATGCGACCACCGCGATCGATGCCCACCTGGGCTACCAGAAGCAGAAGACCTGCACCCCCACCGCCAAGCCGGGAGCCAAGGCGCTGCTGAAGCTGCTGATCAAGACCTGGGGCGGATCCTCCTCCGGCATCTCCCGCTCCTGCACGATCGGCGGCACCTCCGAGCACAAGGAGGGCCGTGCGCTGGATTGGCACATGAACGTGAGCAAGCCCAAGCAGAAGAAGGCGGTGGCGGACGCTCTGCGCTGGCTGACCGACAACGACGGCGAGGTCGCCTACCGGCTGGGCATCATGTACATCATCTGGGACCAGAAGATCTGGAGCGTCTACTACCAGGAACTCGGCTGGCGGAAGATGGAGAACCGCGGTTCCCGCACGGCCAACCACAAGGACCACGTCCACATCTCGCTCTCCTGGGACGGCGCGATGCAGCAGACCTCGTGGTGGACGGGCAGGCCGGTCACCCAGCCGCTCAATCAGGCCTGCGGCGTCAAGGGCGCCCGGGCCTGCCTGCCGGTGGTGAAACGGGCGGCCTCGACGTGGAAGTCGAAGAAGGTGAAGGTCCCGGCCTTCCTGCCGGCGCCGTGGAAGATCCCGGGGATCGGCGGCAGCCCCCAGGTCGGGCGCACGCTCACCGTCGTCCCCGGTACGTGGGTACCGGCGCAGGCCACCCTGACCTACCAGTGGCTGGCCGACCGCAAGCGGATCCCGGGCGCGACCGCTGCCACCTACGTCGTGACCTCCTCGGTGATCGGCAAGGAGATCTCGGTCCGGGTGACCGCCACCAAGCCGGACGGAACCGTGGTCGCGAAGAAGTCCGACCCCACGACCGAGGTTCTGCGCGGGGCCTTCACCAAGGCGCCCAAGCCGCGGATCGTGGGAGACCGGGTCACCGGAGCGACGCTCAGCGTCGACACCAAGACCTGGAACCCGGTGCCGACGTCGTTCAGCTACCGCTGGTACCGCAACAGCAAGGCGATCAAGGGCGCGACGAAGCCGACCTACCAGCTGACCCGGGCCGATCTCGGCAAGAAGATCACGGTGAAGGTGAAAGCGCGGGCCTCCGGGTTCAGCAAGACCGTCACCTCGGCCAAGACCAAGAAGGTGGTCAAGGGCAAGCTGCCGCTGGCGCCGGTGCCGGTGGTCACCGGTCAACCGGTGCGCGGCCAGACCCTGCTGGCGGCGCCGGGATCGTGGGGGCCGGCGCCGGTGAAGCTCAGCTACCAGTGGTACCGCGACGGGGTGGCGATCAAGGGAGCGACCTCGCGTAGCTACACCCTCACCACGGCCGACGTCGGCCATGTGGTACGGGTGCGCGTGAGCGGAAAGAAATCCGGCTACCTCACGACCCGCGTCCGTTCGGTCAGCGGTCCGAAGGTGACCCGCACCGCACCGAGTCCCACCCCGACGCCATCGCCCACCCCGAAGCCGACGCCGTCACCAACCCCCAAGCCGACGCCGACTCCCACCCCGACGCCCACGACGACCAGCCCCGAGCCCGGGCCAAGCACTCCACCACCGGCGACCGACACCCCTGACCCGCCCGTCGACGACGCGCCCTGACCGAACTGCCGCGGGGTCGCTCCCGTTATGCCAAGGTGGGCACCAGGAGGACGACTATGACTGCCTGGGCGGAACTGCACGTACACCTGGAAGGCACGCTGGAGCCGGAGTTGATCTTCGCGCTGGCCGAGCGCAACGGCATCCCGCTGCCGTACGCCGACCTGGACGACCTGCGCGCACGGTACGACTTCGCCGACCTGCAGAGCTTCCTCGACCTGTACTACACCAACATGCAGGTGCTGCAGACCGCGCAGGACTTCGCCGATCTCACCGATGCCTACCTCGCCCGCGCCCGGCAGGCGGGGGTGCGGCGAGCCGAGGTGTTCTTCGATCTGCAGGCGCACACCGCCCGGGGAATCCCGCCCGAGGTGGCGCTGGGCGGCGTCCACCAGGCGCTGGCCGCGGCCGAAGCGCAGCACGGCATCAGCACCGGGCTCATCCTCACCTTCCTGCGTCACCTGCCGGCCGGCGAGGCCATGGCGGCCTACCGGCAGGCGGTCGAGACCGGGGTGCCGTTGCTAGGGGTCGGGCTATGTTCCACCGAGATTGGGCATCCGGCCGCGGAGTTCGCAGACGTGTTCTCCCAGGCGCGCGCCGACGGTCTGCGCACCGTCGCCCATGCCGGCGAAGAGGGCGACGCCAGCTATGTCTGGGACGCCCTGCGGGCCCTCGATGTCGAGCGGATCGACCACGGCGTCCACGCGATCGAGGACGACCGGCTGATCGATCACCTGGTCGGCGAGCGGATTCCGCTGACCATGTGCCCGCTCTCCAACGTCCGGCTCAAGGTCGTGCCGAGCCTCGCCGCGCATCCGATCCTCGAGATGCTGCGCCGCGGGGTTCACGTCACGGTGAACTCCGACGATCCCGCCTACTTCGGCGGCTACCTGGACGACGTGGTGGCCGGCCTGCGCGCCGAACTCGGTCTCACCGACGCCGACGTCGCCCAACTGGCCCGCAACAGCATCCTGGCTAGCTTCGCGTCCGAAGCTGAGAAGGCTCGTCTGCTCGCCTGACCGGCCCGGCTCCTGACGAGCCGGGCCGGCAGCGGTCCATGCCCTACTTGGCGACCTTCTTGGTCGCGGCCGAGGCCTTCGTCACCGTGGTGAACCCCGACTTCGAGCCCGTCACCTTCACCGTGATGACCTTGCCCTTGTCCTTGGAGACGAGCTTGTAGGTCGCGCTGGTCGCCTTGGCGATCGCCGTTCCCGAACGGAACCACTGATACTTCAAGGTCACCGGCTGGGGGCCCCACGTGCCGGTCGTGACCGTCAGCGTCTTGCCCACCTTCGCGGTGCCCTTGATCGTTGGGGTGGGCGAAGTCAACGTGCCGTTGGCAACCTTGGCCGTGACCGCGGACGTCTTCGACACCGTGGTGTAGCCGGTCTTCTTCCCGGTCACCTTCACCGACATCGCCTTGCCCACATCAGCAGCCTGCAGAACGTACGTCGCCTTGGTCGCACCAGTAATGGCCACACCAGCCCGCAACCACTGATACGCCAACGTCACCGGCGCAGGCCCCCACGTCCCCGTCGCCGCGGACAGCGTCTGGCCCACCTTCGCGGTACCCGAGATGGTCGGGGTGGCGGTCGTCAGCGACCCAGCGGCCACTGCGGCCGTAGCGGCAGATGTCTTCACCGCGGGTTCGTAGCCCGTCTTCGAGCCCGTCACGACGACCGAGATCGTCCCACCCAGATCAGCGGGCTGCAGCACATACGTCGTCCCGGTCGCACCCGCGGCCGGCGAACCGTCCCGCAACCACTGGTAGGCGAAGCCATCCGGTTGCGGCGACCACGCGCCGGGACCCGCCGTCAGGGTCGAACCGACCTTGACCGTCCCACTGATCGACGGCGTTCCCGCCGCCAGCGTCCCCTTCGCCACTGCTGCCGTGGCGGCCGAGGTCGCCGTCACCGCGCTATAGCCGGTTTTGGAGCCGGTGACCCGGACCTTGATCCGCTTGCCCAGCTCGGCTGCCGTGAGGACGTAGCCGGGCGAGGTCGCACCCGTGATCCTGTTGCCGTCAGCCAACCATTGGTAGGTCAGCGACACATCCTCCGTCCTCCACTCGCCCGGCGTCGCCGTCAGCTCCTCACCGACGGCGGGTGTCCCGGTGATCGACGGCGTCGCGCTGATCAACTGCTCGGAAGCCCCGAGTATCAGGTCGAGCGAATCGTGGTCCTCGCCGGCAGCCAGCGCGATCGGGGATGCTGCGGCCAACGGCACCAACGGTGTAGCTGCCGGGCAGCAATCCGGCGATGGAGTACTCGCCCTGGGCGTCGGTCCGGGTTGACGCGGCCGTCCGGCCCGACTTGCTCACGACCTTCACGTGGGTACCCACCACCAGATCCTCAGCGGTGGTGACCGTCCCGGAGACCGAGGCGCCCGCCGGCACCTGGAAGGAGTGGGTGACCGACTCGCCTTCGGGCACCACGATCCTGTCGGTGGTGTGGGTCAGATCCCCGTAGAAGACCCGCAGGTAGTACTCACCCGGCTGCAGTCGCCGGAAGGTGTAGTTGCCGTCCCCATCGGTCGGCGCCGAGTTCAGCGGATCCTCGCACTCGGGATCGCCCCCGGCGCAGAGGTCAACCCACTGGTCGGCCAGCGGCCGACCGGCCGGCGATCCGCTGTAGGTGATCTGGCCCTGGAGCTTCGCGCCGCGCGCCAGCAGCGCGTCCGGCACCTCGTTCGGGCCCTCGGCCACGACGAACTCGGCTGCGTCCTCCTCGCTGGCGCTGCCCGGGTACCACTGCTCCAAGTGGTCTTCGTCGTAGGGGGAGAAGCGGAGTTTGTAGCTCCCGGGTTCCACCCACTCGAACCGGTACCCGCCCTCACCGTCAACGTGGGCGTAGTAGGAGAAGTCATCGTTGTACAGGTACACCTCAACGTCCTGCAACGGCTCGCCCGACCCGGACACCTTGCCTACGACCGAGGTCATTTCGGGTTCGGGCATCAGTTCGATCTCGCCCAGCGACGAAGACTCGCTGCCCGACAACACGAAGTCGATCGCATCCTCGAACAACGAGGCGCCCTGCCACCACTGCTGCTTGTACTTCCGCGGCCAGGAGTAGTCGGTGAAGCTCAGGGTGTAGCTGCCCGGAGCGACTCCACTCAGGACGAACTCACCGTTCTCGTCGGAGCCCGCGTTGTAGGTCGGGTAGTACTCACCCTCGATGACCAGGCCGACGCCGATGCTGGGGATCGGTTCGCCGGTCGCGTCGATCAGCGTGCCCGTCACGGTCGCGCCGCGCTGAAGCACGGCATCTCGACCGGTCGTCGTCTCACCGGCGATCACCGAGATGTCGAAGTCCGCGAGATTCCGACTGGCCTGGTTGTTCCAGTACTGGTGGACATAGTCAGAACCCCAGGGCGCGGAGAAGTGGAGCGTGTAGTCGTCCCCGGCGGGCAGGCCGGAGATCTCATACTCGCCGTTGCTGTCCGTATAGCCGCTCTTCTGCGTGGCGGACGCCCGGTCGAGGACCTGCACCTCCACTTCCTCGATCGGGAGATCGTCGGCATTGGTCACCCGGCCGGACACCGCGCCACCCAGGGCCAACGCGATGTCGCGGACGACCGAGCCGGCGGAGGCGATCGTGAAGGTCTCCGCGGAGCCGGGGCTGGATGCGCCGCCCAGCCATTGGCTGACGTAGCCGTACCGGCCGGCGATGCTCAGCGTGTACTTCCCGTCCGGCAGGCCGAGCAGCGAATAGGTGCCGTCGAAGTGGGTGCGTGCGAAGGTGACGTAGTCGGGATAGCCGTCGTCGGCCCACCGGTACAACGTCACATCGACGTTGGCCAGGCCCCCGGCCACACCCGACACCGTGCCCGACACCGCGCCGCCACGCACCCGGTGAGCCCCCCGTCGCAGCGGAGCCAGTGGAGTTGTGACGCCAGGTTCATACGACTTCGTACACCCCGGAGGCCGGGTATCGGCGCGGTAGGGTCGGGTGCATGATCCTGGGAGCCCACATCGACGCCGCCGACCCGATCGCGGAGACCCTCGCCCGGGGGGCGAACGCCTGTCAGTTCTTCCTGGGCGACCCGCAGGGGTGGAAGGGCCCGAAGGTGGCCTACCCGGCCGGCGGCGCCGCTCTTAAGGCCGATGCCGAGGCGGCCGGGATCACGCTGTTCATCCACTCCCCGTACGTGCTCAACGTCGCCACCACCAACAACCGGATCCGGATTCCGTCGCGCCAGCAGCTGCAGAAGCAACTGACCGCGGCTGCCGAGATCGGGGCGGCCGGCGTCGTCGTCCATGGTGGCCACGTGCTCGCCGCGGACGATCCGGAGGTCGGCTGGGCGAACTGGCGCAAGGCCGTCGACGGCCTGGACATCGAGGTGCCGCTGCTGATCGAGAACACCGCCGGCGGCGCCAACGCCATGGCCCGCGGGCTGGAGAAGCTCGACCGGCTGTGGTCGGCGATCGCCGGATCGCCGAACGCGGACCGGGTCGGGTTCTGCCTCGACACCTGTCATGCCCACGCCGGCGGCGAGGAGTTACTCGGCCTGGTCGATCGGGTGAAGGCGATCACCGGACGGATCGACCTCGTGCACGCCAACGACTCCCGGGACGCCTTCGACTCCGGTGCCGACCGGCACGCCAACCTCGGCCAGGGCCAGTGCGACCCGGAGGGATTCGCCGAGGTGGTGCGCACCGCCGGCTCTCCGGTGATCATCGAGACCCCCGGGCCGCTGCCGGCGCACCTGGCCGATCTGGCCTACCTGCGCACCGTGATGACCTCCTGATCACGGCCTCCCGAGTGCTGCCCGAGGCGCTAGCCTGCTGATGTGAAAAGCACTCTCTATCTGGCCGCGCCGGAAGGCCTGACGGGCAAGTCGATGGTGGCAGTCGGGGTCATGGACGCCCTGCAGCGCGAGGTGTCCTCCGTCGGCGTCTTCCGTCCGATCGTCAACGCCGGCCGGCGCGACGAGGTGCTGGAGGTGCTGGTCTCCCAGCCGAACATCGTGCAGGAGTACGACGAGGGCGTCGGGGTCACCTACGACGAGGTGCGGGAGGATCCCAACGCCGCGCTCCATCAGCTGGTGGAGCGGTTCTCCCGGCTGCGCGATCGCTACGACGCGGTGGTCATCGTGGGTTCGGACTACACCGACGTGACGACGCCCACCGAGCTGACGTTCAACGCCCGCGTGGCCGCCAACCTGAACACCCCGGTGCTGCTGGTGGTGAGCGGCAAGAACCGCGGGGCGGAGGAGATCCGGGCGGCCGCGGAGGCCGGGCTGGCGGAGTTCACCGCCCATCACGCCAAGGTGATCTCGATCATCGCCAACCGGGTCGAACCAGGCCTGCTGGACGAGGTCCGCGCCACGCTGGGCGAGATCCCCGGCGTGATCGTCGAGGTGCTCCCCTCCGATCGGCTGCTCGCCGCCCCCACCCTGAAGGATCAGTTCGAGGCGGTCGAGGCGAACCTCGTACTGGGCAATCCCGAACTGATGAGCCGGGAATCCGTCACCCCGCTGGTCGCGGCGATGACCCTGCCGAACGTGCTGGAGCGGCTGAAGACCGACTCCACCGTGATCGCGCCGGGCGACCGGGCCGAACTGCTGCCGGCCCTGCTGCTGGCCAACGCCTCCGGCTCCTTCCCGCACCTGTCCGGGGTGATCCTGGTCGGCGGCTACCCCATCCCCGAGCCGATCACCCGACTGATCTCGACGGTGCGCAACGAACTGCCGATCGGCATGACCCACCTGGGCACCTACACCACCGCCGAGCGGCTGTTCGGGCTGGAAGGGGCGATGACCTCCAGCCCCCGGAAGGTGGAGATCGCCCGCCGCATCTTCTCCGAGAACGTCGACAGCGAGCGACTGCTGGCCACCATGCAGGTGCACCGCTCCAGCGTGGTGACCCCGCTGATGTTCGAGCACCAGCTGATGGAACTGGCCCGTTCGAAGCGCCAGACCATCGTGCTGCCCGAGGCCAGCGACGACCGCATCCTGGAGTCGGCGGCGATCCTCACCCGCCGGGGCGTGGCGAACCTGATCCTGCTCGGCGACCCGAACGCCATCAAGACTCGCGCAACCCACCTGGGCCTGGGCCTCTCCGGCGTCGAGATCGTCGATCCGACCGATCCGGAGCTGCTCGCGCAGTTCGCCGAGGAGTACGCCCGGTTGCGCGCCCACAAGGGCGTCACGCTGGAGCAGGCCCGCGAGAAGATGGCCGACCTCTCCTACTTCGGCACGATGATGGTGCACCTGGGGATGGCGGACGGCATGGTGTCCGGCGCGATCAACACCACCGCCAACACGATCCGGCCGTCGCTGGAGTTCATCAAGACCCGGCCCGGGGTGAGCGTGGTGTCGGGATCCTTCCTGATGTGCCTGCCGGACCGCGTGGTGGTCTATGCCGACTGTGCGGTGAACCCGAACCCCACCGCCGAGCAATTGGCGGACATCGCGATCTCGTCGGCGGAGACGGCGGCCAAGTTCGGCATCGAGCCGCGCGTGGCGATGCTCTCGTACTCGACCGGCTCCTCCGGCTCCGGAGCCGATGTGGACAAGGTGCGCGAGGCGACGGAGATCGTCCGGCAGCGGGCACCGGAGCTGGCTCTGGAGGGTCCGATCCAGTTCGACGCGGCGGTCGACCCGGCCGTGGCGCGGACGAAGCTGCCCGACTCCCAGGTGGCCGGCAAGGCGACGGTGTTCATCTTCCCCGACCTCAACACCGGCAACAACACCTACAAGGCGGTGCAGCGCTCCGCCAACGCGGTGGCGATCGGCCCGGTGCTGCAGGGCCTGAACAAGGCGGTCAACGACCTCTCCCGCGGCGCCCTGGTCGACGACATCGTCAACACCGTCGCCATCACCGCCATCCAGGCCCAAGCCGACTGAAGGAGCCCCGATGACCACACCGATCCTGCTGCTGAACTGCGGTTCGAGCTCGATCAAGTACCAGGTGATCGACGCCGACAGCGAGGAGGTGATGGCCTCCGGCATCATCCAGCGGATCGGCGAGGAATCCGGCAGCCTCGACCACAAGCTGCCCAACGAGACCGTCCACGTCGACCGGGGCTTCCCCAACCACGACCGGGCGCTCACCTACCTGGTGAAGGTCTTCGAAGCGCACGGCCCGGATCTGGCGCTGATCAAGGCGGTCGGTCACCGCACCGTCCACGGCGGTTCGAAGTTCGCCCACACCACGGTGATCGACGACGCCATGATCGAGACCCTGCACGAACTCAGCCCGCTGGCCCCGCTGCACAACCCGCCGGGCATCGCCGGCATCGAGGCGGCCCGCAAGGCGCTGCCGGACATTCCGCACGTCGCGATCTTCGACACCGCCTTCTTCGCCACCCTGCCGGCGGAGGCCTACACCTACGCGATCGACTCCGAGCTCGCGGCGGAGCACGGCATCCGCAAGTACGGCTTCCACGGCACCTCGCACAGCTACGTCTCGCGCAAGGTGGCCGAGGTGCTGGGCCGTCCGTACGAGGAGCTGAACCAGATCGTCTGCCACCTGGGTAACGGGGCATCGGTCTCGGCGGTGCAGGGCGGCGTCGCGGTGGAGGCGTCGATGGGCCTCACCCCGCTGGCCGGCCTGGTGATGGGTACCCGTTCGGGCGATGTCGACCCGGGGCTGCACGCCTTCCTGGGCCGCGAGCTGGGGATGAGCCTGGATCAGGTCGACACCCTGCTGAACAAGAAGTCCGGGATGCTCGGGCTGGCCGGGGTCACCGACTTCCGCGATCTCAATGAACTGATCGCCGAGGGAGACGAGCAGGCGCAGCTGGCACTGGACGTCTACTGCCACCGGCTGCTGAGCTACATCGGCGCCTTCCAGGCCGTGCTCGGCCACGTGGACGCACTGAGCTTCACCGCCGGGGTCGGTGAGAACGACCCGCTGGTGCGGGCCACCGTCGTCCGCCGGCTGGAGCAACTCGGCTTCTGGCTGGACGAGGAGGCCAACGCCGTCCGCTCCCCCGAGCCGCGCGTGATCTCCCGTCCCGGCTCCCCCGTGACCGTCCTGGTCGTCCCCACCAACGAGGAACTCGCCATGGCACGGGAGACGAGAGCCGCTGTCAGCGGGTGAAGCGGACCGAGTCCGGAGGCCGACGCGCTTTCCCTGAACCATCGCCATGCTGGGCTGACCCGGTTCGCCAGGCAGCGGAACCCCGACCGGGCCTCGCCTGGAGAACCCCAGCGCATTAGCATGGACGAACCGGCATATTCAAGGAGGAATCATGCGTAGGTTCTTGATAGGCCTCACGGCCACGATGATCACGGTGCTGGGAGCGAGCGGCTGTGGGAACGGCGGACCCGCAGCGACCACAGCACCACCCGGCCCTGAAACGCCCACAGCAGCAGAGACACCCGCCGTCACCGAATCGACACCGGCTGCTCCGACCGAGTCACCGCAGGCACCCGTCGAAGACTCATGGAAGACCGTGGGAACCCTGAGGTCCAGCGATCCATCGATGAAGGGCTACGAGGACATCCTGCTCAGCGAGCCCTTCCTCGCCATCGGTGAGGCGCAACTGGTGCTCGAAATGCCGGACGCCGGCGGTGTCGACGGAGTCCTGCCCGTCGTCATGCCCGCGGAATGGGCGACCGACCCGACGACCATCCTGGGCAAGCTCCTCGACGAGCGGACGATCAACGTCACACTGGCCGCGGCCCTCCCACCGGAGCCGCTCGGAAACCTCGACGACACGTATGTGATCATCGTCTTGCGGAGCAGCGTGATCGGCGAAGGGGAGTGGACGGTTCAGCTGCAGACCCGGTGACCACGGTCCGCCGATGAGCGATTCCGCGCAGGCGGGAATCTCCGGCCTGGTCGCGGGCCGTCGCGTCCGGCTGCGGTAGGTTCTCCCCATGGCGACTGCACTTGTCACAGGGGGGACCTCCGGGATCGGCGCGGCGTTCGCTCGCGCGCTGGCTGCGCGGGGGGACGACCTGGTGCTGGTGGCACGCAATCTGGAGCGGCTCGACGAGCACGCGGCCGAACTGCGCGAGCAGTTCGGGATCGCCGTCGAGGTGATCTCGGCCGATCTCGCGGTGCACGACGACGTGATGCGGGTGGCCGCCCGGCTGGAGGACGCGGAGCACCCGATCGACCTGCTGGTGAACAATGCCGGCTTCGGGCTGCACACCAAGCTGCTCGACCCGAAGGTCGAGATCCACGAGAACGCGATCGACGTGATGATCAAGGCGGTGCTGGTGCTCGGCGGAGCGGCCGGGCGGGCTATGAAGGCCCGCGGGCAGGGCCGGATCATCAATGTCTCGTCCGCGTCCGGCTGGATCACGCAGGGCAACTACTCCGCGATCAAGGCCTGGGTCCGGGTGTACTCCGAGAGCCTGTCGAACGAGTTGCACGGCACCGGCGTCACCGTCACTGCGCTCTGCCCCGGCTGGGTACGCACCGAGTTCCACGAACGCGCCGGCATCCGTACCACCGCGCTGCCGTCGATCGTGTGGATCGACGCCGACCGGCTGGTCGCCGAAGCGCTCCAGGACGCCGACCGCGGCAAGATCATCTCCATCCCCACCAAGCGGTGGAAGTTCGCCTCCTTCCTTGCTTCGAAGGGGCCGGGCGTGCTGATCCGCAAGGTTTCCCGCATGCTCACCAGCAGCCGGGACTGACCGGCGCGCCCAAGATGGGTCACAATAGCGGGCGAGCATTCAAGAAAGGCGGGGGTGTGTCGGACCCCAAACTGAGCAGGTACACCAGCGCCGGACCGGCGGTTGCCCGCATGGTCGCCCAGCAGTTGGTGATGAAGCCCTACATCTGGTCGGCCGTGCACGTCCACACCCACGGGATGCGGAATCTCGACTCGCTCAAGCCGCCGTTCGTCGCCGTCGCCAACCATTCCAGCCACCTGGACGCTCCGCTGATCTACGGCTCCCTGCCGCGCCGGCTCTCCCGCAACCTCTCCAGCGGCGCCGCGGCCGACTACTTCTTCGACACCTGGTACAAGTCGCTGCCCACCACGCTGTTCTTCAACTCCTTCCCGGTGCTGCGCCAGGGCCACTCCAACCGCACCGGACGCCGCGGGCTGGCCGGCGAGCTGTTGAGCGACGGCGTCCCCCTGCTGCTCTTCCCGGAAGGGACCCGGTCGCGCACCGGAGCGATGTCGGGCTTCACCCCCGGCGCCGCCGCCCTGGCCATCTCCCGCGACACCCCGGTGCTGCCGATCGCCCTGGTCGGCGCCTACGCCGCCATGCCCTACGGCGCGACCGTGCCGGTGCCCGGCCGTCCCCACGTCCACATCGTCTTCGGACGGCCGCTGCGCGCCGCCCCCGGCGAGATCGCACGGCAGTTCTCCGACCGGCTCCATCGCTATGTCGTCGAGATGCACGACACCACCGCGCGGGCCTACGGCATGCCCACCCAGGCCGATTTCGCCCGGGCCGTCGCGCTGCGGCAGGCCGCCGCCGATGCCGAGAAGGAGCGTCGGACGGCCGTCACTCCGTTCACCGGAACATCACCGGGTTCGGCCCCGTCCGCGGCCGAGCCGGAAGGAAACTGACGACCGCCGGCGGCGACGTAGGGTTGAGTCCATGAAGTTTGCGCCCGCGCTGCGGGTCGTCGTCTCGTCGCTGCTCGTCCTGAGCGGCTGCGCCTCCGTGGAGTCACCCGCTCCGAGCCCCGTGCCGGACACACCGGCTCCGGTGTCACCCTCCAGCGCGCCGACGACCCAGCCACCGGCGCCTGCCAACCCATCGCCGGCGAAGACCACTCCCACACGGACCCAACCGCCCGAGATCGACGTGGACAGCGTCTGGAACTTCCGCGACGTCGCCGGCAGCGACGCGGGCCTGCCACTGGCCGGCGACGGCCGCATGGCGCGGGGCGTGGTGTACCGGTCGGGCAAGCTGAAGGGAATGTCCGCTGCCGACAAGCGGGAACTCATCGAGGCCGGGCTGACCGACATCTTCGACCTGCGTACCGACGAGGTCGCCAACCGCACTCCCGATCCCGCCATCGGGGACGCGGCCTACCACCTGGTGAACATCTACGCCGCCTACTCCTACTCCGATCCGTTCGCGGCCGACGCCGAGCAGGCCATGGAGCAGCGCGAAGAGCTCAACCGCGCTTTCGTCTCCGACGCCAAGCAGCGCAAGCGGATCGGCGGCCTGCTCGAGGACATCGCGGAGGCGAACGGCGCGGTGATCATCCACTGCTCCGAGGGCAAGGACCGCACCGGCTGGGTCTCGGCCGTGCTGCAGCTGATCGCGGGCGTGGACGAGGCGACGATCATGGACGAGTACCTGCTCTCGAACGAACTCCGCGCGAAGCTCGTCGATGCCGATGTCGCGAAGGTGCGCAAGGCGAAGGGCAGGAATGCGGCCGAGATCTGGCGCGCCCGGCTCGCCGTCCACGAGCGGTACCTGCTGGCCGGTCTGGACGAGCTGACCACCCGCTACGGCGACCTCGAGGGATACCTCACCGACGGGCTGGGCCTCTCCCGGCCGACCATCGACGCACTGCGCGAGAAGCTGGTGCTTCGGTAGACGTCCGGACCTCCGCACGGCGCATCGACGCCAGATGCGACGGCGACTCGATCCAGTTCACTCAGGTCGTGACGCCGTGCTCCGCGAGCAGGGCCGGGATGCTGGTGGTGCGGTTCCGAACGACGGCGATCGAACTTGCCGCCAGGCCGGCGATCAACCAGGCGATCATCAGGAAGAGGTTCGTGGCGACGCCGGTCGACTCGGTGAGCAGGGCGCGGATCGCGTCCAGCGCCGGAGTGAGCGGAGAGAACACCCGCAGCACCCCGAAGACCGTCGGCTCGGCGGAGGTCAGCATCGTGGCCAGGCTGAGCACGGCCAGGCCGAGCGAGACCAGGCGGCCGGTACCGCCGAACCAGGCCACCAGGGCGTGGTTCACGGCCACGAAGGCCACCCCCGCGACCAGCATCAGCCCGAGCAGCCCGACCAGCTTGCCGAACGGCAGCTGCAGTGCGAACTGCCCGATCACGGTCACCACCACCGCCTGGATGCTCACCACGATCACCCCCGGCAGCAGCGCCTCCGTCACCAGATAGGCAGACGAGCGGGCTGAGCCGAGCAGCCGCGAGCCAACCGCGCGGACGACGACGAAGGTCGCCAGCGCACCCGCCCACAGCGCCAGCACCATCAACAGCGTCGCCCAACCGATGCCCGCCCCGGCGGTGCCTTGGAGGTTGTCGGTGTTGATCGGAGCAGCCACCACGTCGGCGAGGTTCTGCCGGTCGGAGTCGGGGTAGCTGGGCAGCTTGTCCTTGCCCTCGGCGATGCCGTCGGCCAGCTGGCGGGCTCCGTCGGCGAGCTCCCGGCTACCGTCCGCTGCCTCACCCAACCCGTCGGAGAACTCGGTCATGCCGTCGGCCAACTGCGAGGCGCCATCGGCCGATTGCCCGATTCCGTCCACCAGGCGGGGGATGCCGTCCGCGAGCTGATCGGTGCCCTTGGCGAGTTCCGCCGTTCCCTTCACCAACTGCTTGCCTGCCGACTTCAGCTGGCCCAGTTCCGCGCTGGGGTCGGACCCTCCGGCGGAGGCCAGCTGCTCCTGCAGTACAGAGAGTCCGCCGGCCAGGGCCTGGGAGCCGCCTACCAGCGACGTGGCCTGATCAGGCGCGCCCAGACCCTGGGACGCAGCCTGTCCGGCAGCCCCCACGCCCACCGGAACCCCGACGCCGAGGCCTACCTGGAGCCCGGCCTGGGCACCCGCCTGTGCACCGACCCCCACCCCGACCTGGACGCCGGCCGAGCGGCCCGCCTCGAAGATCGCGCACCCGCCCGGCATGGCCTGGATGTCATCCGGGCAGGGAACCGCCTGCGCTGCGGCATCCTGCGCCGGCTTGGCGGCCTTGCTCGCCGCCTGATCGGCCGCTCCCTTCAGCGTCTGCTGAACCCCGTCGCTCGAGGCCTGCTGGTCGGCAGCCTGCTGTGCACCCTGCATCAGGTCCTTGTTCTTGCTCAGTTCACCCATCGCGGCCTGGTACTGCCGCAGTCCGCCGGCAAGGTCGTCAGCTCCGGTTGCGAGCTTGCCGACTCCGGCCACCAGCTCACCCTGCTTGCCCAGCGAGTCCAGCGTCTGGTCGACCAGCTGGTTCACCCCATCCACGTACTGTTCGACCCCGTCGGCGAGGTCGCTGGTGCCGTTGGCCAGTTTGCGGGTGTCCTTGGGCAGGGACGAGGTCTGGTTCGCCATCGTGGCCAAGCCGTCCGCGAGCTCCCCAGTGCCGTCGGCCAGCTGGACGGAGCCGTCCGCCGCCTCGGCGATGCCATCTGCCAGCACCTCCGCGCCGTCGGCCAGCTCACCGGCGCCGTCCGCCATGGTGACGAAGTTGTCGCCCATCTCGTTGAAGCCCAGGTAGATCTGGTCGAGGTAGGTGCTGGTGAGAGTCTCGTTCAGCGTGGTTGCCGCGGTGTGGGCGACCACCTTGCCCAGGGTGGCGTCGGCGATCCCGGCCACCGGGGAGGTCTCGACCTGGATGGTCGCGCGCCGAGCCTCAGCGGCGTCCCCGCCGTAAGAGGTGGCTGCCGCCGAGAAGTCGGCGGGAATCACGACCATCGCTGCGTAGCGTCCCGAGGCGAGCCCGGCGCGGGCGTCGGTCTCGGTGGCGGGTAGCCAGGTGAGGTTCTCCACCCGGTCGGAGTCGACCAGCGCGGCGGTCAGCTGGCGGCCCAGCGGGATGTACTGGTCGTCGATGGTGACCGGCTCGTCCAGGTTGACGATCGCCGCGTCGACCTGCCGCGGGTTGCCGTTCCAGGTGGCGGCGAACAGGCCGCCGGCCACCAGCACCGGCACCAGGACGAGCCCCAGCCAGGTGAGCCACCGGGCGGGCTTGGCGTTGTTGCGTTCCACGATCATCGGGTGGCTCCTGCGACGGCGAGGTGGGAGGGAAGGTGCAGCGTGCGGTAGTTCCCGGGCACCAGGGATTCGGGTTCGGTGCCGGGCATGATCCCCAGCACCCAGGTGGTGGGGTGCTCCGGGTCGGGCGGGGCGGCGAGCGCGGCGGCCAGCTCCGCCTGCAACTCGTCCGGGAGCTCGTCAGCGGCCGGGACGAAGACGATGCCGCCCTGGGCCAGGGCTAGCTCGCCGGTGACGTCGGCGGTGGTCGCCAGCAGCACGGGGGCCTGCGTCCGCACCAGCGACGCCTCCTCGGGCAGTACCCGGCCCAGCACCTTGACGTCTCCGCCGGTGAACTTCGCCCGTCCGGAGAGTCCGTACATCAGCGCGAGCCGGCCGAGGTGCTCCCCGGCCACCACCAGGATCTCGCCGCGTTCCAGGCGAACCGAGACACCCTCGAACAGGACGTGCTCACCGTCCCCGGCCAGCAGCCCCTCGGCGTGGATCGCTGCGGCGTCCTCCGGCGCCGGCCAGTCGGCCAGCCGGGTCTGGTGGGCGAGTGATTCACCCTCGACATCCAGGACGGGGAGCCGGCGCTGCAGCCAGGCCGGCAGCCACCAGGCCGACTGGCCCATCAGCTTCATTACCGCGGGGCCGAGGGTCATCCGCACCAGGAAGGCGTCGAAGGCGACGCCGATCGCCAGGCCGAAGGCGATCGGCTTGATCACCCCGATGCCGGTCGGCACGAAGAAGATGAAGACCGAGAACATGATCAGCGCGGCGGCGATCACCACCTTGGCCGAGTGGACGAAGCCGTCCTCGATCCAGGCGGAATTGCCGTGGACGTAGTCCTCCCGCATCCGCGAGGTGAGGAAGACCTCGTAGTCCATCGCCAGACCGAACAGGATGCCCATCAGGATGATCGGCAGGAAGCTGATCACCGGTCCGGGCTCGGGCAGGTTGATCAGCCAGCCGCCGATGCCCTGGTTGAAGACCAGCGTGATCAGGCCGAAGGAGGCGCCCACGCTCAGCAGGTAGCCCAGCGCGGCCTTGATCGGAACCCAGATTGAGCGGAAGGCCATCGCCAGCAGCACCAGCGACAGGCCGACCACGAAGAGACCGAAGGGCAGCAGCGCATCCCCCAGCTTGGTGCTCACGTCGAGCTGGATGGCGGTGATGCCGGTCACGGCGGTGTCGATGCCGAACTCGTCCTTCCAGCGCTGTTCCTGGGCGCGCAACTGGTCGACCAGGTCGCCGGTGGCCGGATCGTCCGGGCCGGTGGTGGGGATCACCTGGATCATCGCGGCGTCGGCGTTCTCGTTCGGCACCGCGGCGGCGACCATCTCGACGCCCGGCATCGCCTCGATCTCGTCTCGCAGCCCGTCCAGTGCCGCGACCGGGTCGTCCAGTTCGACGATCGAGCCGGTGATCACCAGCGGACCGTTGAAGCCGATGCCGAACTCCTGGCTGACCAGGTCGAAGGCGATCCGGTCGGCGGCGCCAGGCGTCGCCCGTCCGGAGTTGGGAAGCGCGAGCTCCAGATCCTTGGCCGGGAAGGCCAGCGCGCCCATGCCGATGACGACGATCAGGACAGTGACCAGCGGCCGGCGGGTGATCACACCGACCCACCAGCGGGAGGCCCGTCCCGGTTCGCGCGGGGTGCGTCCCAGACGGGGTGCCTTCGGACGCATCCGCTCGCCGACGAAGCCCATCAGGGCGGGCAGCAGGGTGAGTGCGAGCATCACCTCCAGACCGACGCCCACCGCGGTGAAGACGCCCATGATCCCCAGGAAGGGGAGCCCGGCGATGCTCAGGCCGACCAGCGCGATGATCACCGTGGCGCCGGCGAAGACGACCGCCGAACCGGCGGTGGCGACGGCCCGGGCGGCGGATTCCTCGACCTCCATGCCGGTACCCAGCTGGTCGCGGTGCCGGGAGAGGATGAACAACGCGTAGTCGATGCCGACCGCCAGGCAGAGCATCACCACCAGCATCAGGGTGGTCGAGCTGATCGAGATCACGCCGGTCGAGATCATCACGATCGTGACCCCGAGCCCGACGCCGGTCAGCGCCGTCCCGATCGGCAGCAGGGCGGGGATGATGCCGCCCAGCACCACGACCAGGACGATCAGCGCCACCACGACGCCCAGCCCTTCGACCAGGCTGATCTCGGGCAGGTGGATGGAGAAGACGTCGCCGCCGACGTCCACCGTAGAGCCGGGCAGGGTGGTGGTGAGCTGCTGGGCCGCGTCGACCAGTTCCTTCCGCTGCTCGTCGGTGAAGGTGGAGACCGTCCCCTCCACCTGGACGCGAGCCAGCGCGTGGCTGCCGTCGGCGCTGATCAGGCCGCCGATGTATTCGCTGAACGGGGTCTGGGTGCCGGTGACGAACGGAAGCTCATCCTCCAGCAGCTGCAGGTGGGCCTCGATCGCGGCCTGGTTGGCCGGCGAATCCACCCGGGTACCGGCAGGCGCGCCGATGACGATCGTCGCCGAGGCCTCCGCGGCCTGCGGGAAGGTGACGTAGAGGGTGTCCAGCGCTCGTGCGGAACTGGAGCCCGGGATGGTGAAGGCGTCGTCGTAGGCGCCGCCGAAGGTCAGCCCGAGCAGGCCGAGCAGGCCCAGCAGTACCAGCCAGGCGGCCACGACCCGGCGGCGGAGCCGGTAGCTGGCGCGGCCGAGGCGATAGAGAAATGCCGACACGGGGTCTCCGTCCATCGGAAGTGCAGGTCAGAGGAGCTAGATACACAACTGTATCCGATACATTTGTGTATCCTGACACGTGAGCCAGGCCACGGACCGGACAGCGACCGTCCCGCCGTCCCAGTCGCCGGCAGGCGGGAGGAGTCAGGGGTGAACACGGTCAGCCCGAAGCGCGCCCAGACCCGGGATCGGCTGCTGGACGCCGCGGTCGCTCTGTTCGCCGAGAAGGGCGTGCTCGGCGCCTCGGTGGAGGAGATCTGCGAGCGCGCCGGCTTCACCCGGGGCGCCTTCTACTCCAACTTCGCTTCCAAGGACGAGCTGGTGCTGGCCGCGGTCGAGCGCAAGGGCACCGAGATCTATCGCTCCGCCACCGTGGCCGTGGACTCGGTTCCCGAAGCGCGGATCGAGCCCGGATCGGTGGACACGGTGATCCGTCAGGCGATGCTGGTCTTCCAGGCGAGCCAGGCGCTCGACCCGACGTGGTTGCTGGCCCGCAGCGAGATGCGGCTCTACGCGCTGCGCAACCCGTCCGTCCGGGAGCCGCTGCAGGCGGTCGAGCAACGCGTCAACGACCTGCTGATCGCCGCCATCGAGGCCGTGATCGCCCGGCAGGGGGCCACTCTCGCCGTCCCCACTCGCGAACTGGTGCGGGTGCTCGAGGGGTACTACGAGGCGCTGGCCACCGAGGCGCTGGTGTCGGGCCGGGATCTGAACGGCCCGGAGTGGGCCGAGCGGTTGGCCGACCTGGTCCGCGCGCTGGTCCGCTTCGAACCTGGCCATTAGGCTCGTCTCGGATCGGTCGTGCGTCCGGTCACCCGACCTAGGAGAACACCCATGAGCAGCCCCGCCTCCGAGACCCCCAAGACCTCCAAGCTGACCGTCGTGGGCGCCGGCGCAGTGGGTTCGTCGATTGCCTACGCGTCGCTGATCCGCGGCTCGGCTCGCCGGATCGCGCTGTACGACATCGACGCCAAGAAGGTGGATGCGGAGGTCAAGGATCTCTCCCACGGCACCCAGTTCACCCAGGCCTCGGTGATGGAGGGCGGGGCCGACATCGAGGTGGCGCGCGATTCCAGCATCATCATCATCACAGCCGGCGCACGCCAGCGGCCCGGCCAGACCCGGCTGGATCTCGCCGGCGTGAACGCCCGGATCCTCTCCGACATGGTGCCCAAGCTGCAGGAGGTCGCGCCCGATGCCCTGTTGGTGCTGGTGACCAACCCCTGCGATGTGCTCACCGTGGTGGCGCAGCAGGTCAGCGGCCTGCCGAAGTCGCGGGTGTTCTCCACCGGGACCATCCTGGACACCTCCCGGCTGCGCTGGGCCATCGCGCAGCACGCCAAGGTGCACCAGCGCAACGTCCACGCGATCATGATCGGCGAGCACGGCGACACCGAGTTCCCGATCTGGTCGAGCGCGAGCATCGCGCAGATCCCGATCCGGGATTGGAAGGACGACCACGGCAACCGGCTCTTCACCGAGGAACTGCTGGCCAGCATCACCTACGACACGGTGCACGCCGCCTACGAGATCATCGAGGGCAAGGGCGCGACCAACTACGCCATCGGCCTGGCCGGGGCGAGCCTGGTCGAGGCGCTGCTGGGCGACCAGCGGACGATCCTGCCGGTCTCCTCGGTGCTGGACGACTACCGCGGCATCTCCGGGGTCGCGATGTCGGTGCCGAGCCTGGTCACCCGCCAGGGCGTCGAGGAGGTCTACGAGTTCCCGATGGACGCCCACGAGATCGGCCTGCTGAAGAAGTCGGCCGATGCCATCAAGTCGACGCTGAAGGCCATCGGGTTCTGAGCCCACTCGCGGAGCCGGCCAGAACCCCCCGGATCCCGACCAGCCAGGGCGCGTCCGGGCGGCCGTCCAGCAGGCCGCCGTCCGGATCGTCCAGGCCACCGGCGCGGACGATGTCGCGGCTCGGGTGCCAGACGTCCCGCACCACGCGGACGCAGAGCCACACCTGGACGCCGATACGGAACAGCACGGCTGCCATGTAGATCCGGTCCTCGCCGCCCACGCCGGTGGCGGTGAGCCCGGCGATGTGCGCCCAGATCGCGACGAAGTAGCCCAGCTCGGCCACCGAGAACACCGCCCAGTCGAGCCAGCGGGGCCGGGCCAGTACCAGCAGCGGCAGCAACCACAGGACGTACTGCGGGGAGTAGACCTTGTTGACCAGCAGGAAGAGGGTGACGATCAGGAAGGCACCCTGTGCCAGGCGCGGCCGTCGCGGGGCGAACAGCAACAGGAACGCGAGCGCCAGGGTTCCGGCGATCATCAACCCGGCGACCCAGACGGAGAGCGCGTCCACGGTCACCCCGGCCAGGCTCAGCACGTACCAGATCGACCCCAGGTCGGCGGTGCGATCGGCGTTCATGCTCCAGAAGTTCAGCCAGCCCTCGGGAGCGAGCAGGTAGACCGGCAGGTTGATCGCGGTCCAGGTGACCGCCGTCACCCCAGCTGTGAGGAAGAAGGGCCGCCATCGTCCGGCCCGCAGGCAGAGCAGGGCCAACGGGACCAGCAGCAGCACCGGGTACAGCTTGGCCGCGACGCCCAGTCCCAGCCAGACGCCCGTCCAGGCCGGACGTCTCCGCGACCAGGCCAGCAGCGCCAGCGAGGTCAGAGCCACCACCAGGGCATCCCAGTTCACCAACGCGGCGGTCATCACGGCCGGGGAGACCGCGATCATCAACGCGTCCCAGGGACGCGACATCCGCAGGTGCGCCCACACCAGCACCGCGAAACCGAGGAAGAGCAGGACGGCGCTGATCCCGAAGAAGAGCTGGGCGGAATGGTCGAGTTCGTCGCCGACCAGACCGGGAGCGGTCAAGCCGCCGAAGAGGTTCACGATCCGCCGGGTGAGGTCGATGAGCATCCCGGTGAGCACCGGGTATTCCAGATCCGCCTCCAGGTAGGGGATCCGGCCCTCCCCCACGCCGCGCCAGTAGAACAGCGCGGTGATGTCGGTGTAGCAGAGGTTCTCATAGGCATCGCCGCCGTCGAGGCAGGCCCGCTGCCGCCACATCAGCACCAGCCAGGAGAAGGTCAGCGCCAGCATCGCCCACGGTCCGGCGGCGTACCAGACGCCGCCAGGACGAGCGTGCCGGCCGAGGCCGCCGCCCAGCATGCGCTCGACCGACGGCCCGCCACTCACCACATCGGCGATCCTAGGTCTCCGTCTTCTCGCCGGCCCCCGGCTGCTCCGGTTCAGTCGTCGGCGGCTTGGTCTCCGGCGGGGCGGTGGTCGGCGGGGCCTTGGTGGGCTGCGTGGGAGTCGGCTTTGGGGTCGGTTTCGTCGTCGAGGTCGGCGGCGCCTTCGTCGGCGTCGTCGGGGTGGGTTCGCCCGTGGGTTGCTCCGTGGGCGTCTCCGACGGCAGTTCGGTGGGCTCCGGGGTGGGCGAGGGCTCCTCGGTCTCCTTGCTCGGCTTCGGCGAGGGCGACTGGGTGGAGACGCGCCTGGTGGGCTGGGCGAAGGCGATCCGCTCCTTGCCGTCCATCGCCACCTTCATGAAGTCGAGCCAGGCCATGGCCGGGTATCGGGAGCCGTAGAAGTACTGGCCCAGGTTGCCGGTCCCCTGATCGCCCTTGACGATCATCACCGAGGTGGTGATCTGGCGGGTGAACCCGACGAACCAGATCGCGCGGGTCGCCTTCAGGTCCGAGATGTAGTAGGAGCCGGTCTTGCCGGCCACCGGATAGCCCAACTGCGAGGCCCGGGAGCCCGTACCGTCCTGGGCCACCTTGGTCAGTGCGTAGGTGACGTCTGTCGCGACGTCGGATTCGATCCCTCTCTCCGGAGCGATCGAGGCGGCGTACAGCCGCTGCTCACGGGAGTCGAACACCTCGGCGACCACGTGCGGATCGACGTGCAGGCCCTGGTTGGCGAAGGTGGAGTAGCCCGAAGCCTGGTTGAGCGGGCTGATCTCGCCGGTGCCCAGCGGAATCCGGTAGCCGGTCTCGTCCCAGCTCTTGCTGTGCGGGACACCGGCATCCTCGGCGGCCTGGACCACCTTGTCGTGTCCATCCTCCAACTGCATCACCAGATCGACGAAGCCGGGATTGCTCGAACGGGTGGTGGCCGACAGCAGCGAGATCCGTCCGGCCCTGCCGGGAATCGGCCTGCCCCCATCAGGTGGTGTGACGGTGCTGCCGTTGACCTTGTCCTCCAGCGTCCAGCCGTCCCGCAGTGCCGCGGCCAGCGCGTAGGGCTTGAAGGTCGAGCCAACCGGACGCGGAGACGTGGCCCAGTTGATGTAGTTCTCCGTATAGTCTCTACCGCCGTAGAGGGCCAATACTCCGCCGGTCTCGTTGTCGATCGAAGCGAGGCCGACGTGGATGTCCTCGGCCTTCTTCTTCGACCCGCCCACCTCGCGGGCGTAGGTGTTGGCGGTCTTCACCGCCGCGGCTTGCGCCTTGCGGTCGAAGGTGGTGACGATCCTCAGGCCACCGCCGTTGATCTGGTCCTCGGAGAAGTCGTTGGCCAGCAACTCCTTGCGCACCATTTCGAGCAGGAAGCCCTTGGGGCCACCCATCGCCGAATCCTTCTTGACCTTCGGGAACTCGGGCAGCTCGGAATAGATCTCCAGCCGTTCGGCGTCGGTGATCTTGCCCATCTCCACCAACCCGTTGAGGGAGTACTGGTAGCGCTCGAGCAGATCGGCGGCCTGCTTGTCGCCCGCGGCCGGATCGAGGTTGCCCGGGGAGTTCACGATCGCCGTCAGCGCCACCGCCTCGGCCAGCGTCAGCTCGGATTGCGGCTTGTCGAAGTACGCCTGGCTGGCAGCCTCGATGCCGTAGGCGCCGCGGCCGAAATAGACGGTGTTGAGGTAGCCCTCGAGGATCTGCTCCTTGGTGCGTTCCTGGCCCACCTTGACCGCGAGCAGGATCTCCTTGGCCTTGCGCGTGAAGGTCTTCTCCTGGGTCAGGTACATCACCTTGATGTACTGCTGGGTGATGGTCGAGCCACCGACGGCCTGTTCGGGGCCGACCAGCGACCGGGCGGCCCGCGCCAGGGCCGCGATGTCGAACCCGGGGTCGGTCCAGAAGGTGCGGTTCTCCGCGGCCACGATCGCATCCGTGACGTAGGGATTCATCTGCTCGAACGGGATGGTCACCCGGTTCTGCACCTTGAACGAGCCCAGCTCGGTCTTGCCGTCGTTGTAGTAGACGAAGGTGGTGTTGGTGCGGAAGTCGGCATTCGGGTCGGGGAGCTGAATCATGCTGTACGCCACCGCGACCCCGGCCGCACCCAGCACACCGAGGGTGAGGAAGATGCCGATGGTCCACTTCAGCGCGCGTACCCAGGGGTTGCGCTTGCGCTTGTTGCTGGGTTTCGCTCGTGCGGGTTTAGCCATAGATGTCCTCGACGGTTCGTTGACGCCGGGGCGGCGGACGGCGGACTCCGTCCCCCAGCAGGTAGGAAGCGATCATGTGGTTCCAGCTGCAGTCGAGGCAGACCTCGACCACGCGCACCATGAACTCGCCGTACTCGGACTGCATCGCGTCCAGTTCCGCGGTGGACTTGATGCGCCCGGAGTACTGCCCGAGCTGGTCGCCGAATACGTAGTGCAGATTCACCATGCGCCGCCCCGCGCAGATCGGGCAGGGGGCCGTGGAATCCTCACCGTGATGCATCGCCGAACGCACGAGCATGGGGTCTGCGTCGCAGACATCGGCCCGGCTGAGGGTGCGCTGCGGACGCCGCAGCGCCTGCAGGGTGTGACGGCGTTGCAGCGCGTAGTCGATCTCCTCGCGCTTGGACCACATGACATCAAGGGTAGTTGGTCGTCCGGGAAGCGGTCTTGTCAGCGGTCTCGGGCATCCCGCGACCCCTCATCCCGCAGCTACCCGTGCACCGGCCCGGGAAGGCGCCCCGTCATCCGGGCGAGGGCGGTCGCCCGATGCGGAGGTTCCCCTCCCGATCCGCCATAATGTTCCGGCAGGGGGCATTAGCTCAGTTGGTAGAGCGGCGGCTTTGCAAGCCGTAGGTCAGGGGTTCGAATCCCCTATGCTCCACCCAAAGTGTCTTACGGGAACACGCGACATCGGAAGATGTTGAGTGTTCCCGTTTGGTCTTCTTCCGTCCGGTCGCCTCGTTGACGATGGTGGCGAACGGTTCGGCGAGGCGTGGGCGTAGTTGCTCGTCGTCGGTGATCTCCAGCCGTGTGTAGAACGCTTGGTTCGCGAGTCTGCGGTTCCCGTCATCGGAGTGCGCGTATGCGCGGTGCGCATCCGTCAGCAGACGTAGCGAGTCGTGGAGGAACGCCCGCGCCCCGGAGTGATGCTCGTCGTGCTGGGCGAGGCGCTGCTCGATGTCGGCGAGCCCGGCTCGGATGCGGTCTTGGTGCCTCTTCAACGTGGGCAGGTCGATGGCCTCGGCGAAGTGCGCCGTGAGGAGCTTGTCGCTCTCGGCCTCCAGCCTGGCGCGGTTGGCTGTGAGATCGGCGAACTCTTGATCTCGCCCGGCGCTCTGCTCATCGAACGCGGCATCGACTTCGGCTGCGAGGTGTCGATAGTCGTCCTCGCCGATCGTGATGTCGCGATACGACGCCTCCACCAGCCGCTCGGCGACCTGTACTGGAACGGCGCGCCTCGTGCAGCTCGTCTTCTTCGCGGCACGACCCGAGCAAGTGAAGTAGGCGTAGGTGGTGCCGCGCGGGTTCGTTGCGAAGTCCAGCAGCATTCGCGACCCGCAACTGCCGCAGTGCAACAGACCTTTCAGGTGGTGGGCGTGCGTGACGTGCCTCGTCATCCCGGCGTTGCGCGCCTTCAGCAGCGATTGCACCTGATCAAACAGTGCGGGCTCGATCAGCGGCTCGTGCGCACCCGGATGTAGGGCTCCCTTGTAGCGGATCACGCCCGCGTAGTACGGGTTCGTCAGCAGCTTGTAGAGCGTGTTCTTCGCCAAAGGCTTCGACGGGCGCTTCGGCGACGGCACCGTCGTAAGCCCGCGAGCGGTGAGGTCACGCAACAGGCCGGTGACGGAGGTCTCGCCCTTGACGTAGGTCTCGAACGCCCACCGGATCAGCGGAGCCCGTTCAGGATCGACCTCGACAGTTCGGACTTCACGACCCTGCTCGTCGGTGCGACGAACGTTGAGATAACCGACCGGCGCACGCATCGGCGTGCCGCCCTGTGCGAGCTTCTGCGTCAGCCCCTTCGTGACCTCGGTAGCCAGGTTGCGTGAGTAGAATTCCGCGATGGACGACATGATGCCGTGCACTAGCATCCCCGACGGCGTCTGATCGATCGATTCCGTCGCAGACACCAAGGTGACCCCAGCGGCGAGGAGGGCTTGATGAATCTTCACGTCGTCGGCGCGGTTGCGCGCCAGCCGGTCGAGCTTGTGCACGATGCAGAAGGTCACCCGGGTTGCGGTGATGAACGCGAGCATGTCCTTGAGCCCGTCACGATCCGCAGACCGTGCCGACTCGCCCGCGTCCACGAACTCACGCACCACCCGCGCCCCCAGCTCGGCGGCCTTCCGCTGGTTCGCCTCGCGCTGCGCCGGGATGGAGAACCCCTCGTCGGTGCCGCCACGTTCGGCCTGCTCCCGCGTTGAGACACGCAGGTACGACACCGCCAGCAGCAACGGAGCCTCCGCCTCAACAGTGGCGTCAGTCGTGATGGTGGTGCTCATGGCGGGTTCCTTCGCTGGGAGTGGGGTCGTCAACTGGTTGAAGCGGCATCTGGTGACGGTGGTGCAAAATGTGCACCACCGTCATGTCGTGCGGAGCAGTCGCCTTCGTGGGCTGACGGTCCCGGAAATCTTCCGGAACCGTCCAGGCGTCCCGATGGTTCGGGTCCGATGCCGTCGGGCAGGCCCAGCCCGTAGGGGTCTGGCTCGCCGTTGACCCAGGCGCGGTGCCGTGCCTCTGCGATCCCGAGCACCCACTCGATGAGCCTGGCCCGGTCGGGCTCACCACGCCGCGTCACGCGCAGCCGCAGGTTCCTCGCATCAGAGTTCATGATAGGTAGGTGCGCAGCGCCTCCCAAAAACGCGAGCACCCCGACGAATTACCGCCCTCCGCACAACCCACTTTCGAGGGGACACGCGTCTTGCACATCGAGGATTCACCACTTACGTCGGTGACGAAACTGACGTACCGTAGAACATGGCTTCCAAACGGTACGACCCTGATGAGGCGGAGTTCGACGCCCGCTACGAGCGATGGCTCGCCGCGCTCGAATCCGGCGATGAAGCCGAACTCGTCGAAGCCACCGCGGCGATCCCCACCCTGAACAGCCGAGTACTCGACAGGTTCTTCGCCGTCGAGAGCGACGACCTCGAACGGCCTGGACAGCGAGCCATGGAGCAACGCCTGATCGTGCTCCTCAGCGAGCTACGCCCACACGACGCAGCCCGGGTCCGCGAACTACACAAGGCCAGGCAACGGCGTCTCGACCGCACCACCCGAATCGGCCGCACCGTGGAGTTGCCCACGAAGTGCGCACGCTGCGGCAACAAGCTCCGAGACGCCAAGCCAACAGGCAGGCCGCGGATCTACTGCTCCCCGGCGTGCCGCAAAGCCGCGTATGAAGACCGCCGAGCCCACCGCGACGGAGCCGTCAAGGTGCAGGTCGTGGAGCGCGTCGTCACCGAGGTCAGAGAGCGCCGCATCGATGTGCCCCACCCGCGAATCGACTGCATCAAGTCGGTACTGGCCGATGAGGACGCGATGATCCGAGTGATCTGGGCACTCGCTGTCCTTGTGCAAGACCGCAGCCGCAAGGAGTACGACTCCGACCAGCCGAAGTTCGAGAGGCTCCGCCAACACACCAAGAATCTGTACGAAGCTCTCGAACGCCGCATGGACAACGACCAGTCGTAGGACTGCTCGCATGATCTGCGTGTTCCGCGTGGCGTCAGTGGCCCCAGATACCCGCGCGCTACCGAGACGCCGCCTGGCATCCGCTTGACAACTACAGATACAGTCGTATTCTAGATACAAGCGTATTCCGAAAGCGAGTCATGCAGACCGAACTTGCACAGATTGAGGTATCCCCTCACGTCCGTCCCATGGCGACCTGGGAGGTGCGGCTGCCGTGGCTCTGGGCGATCGTCGTCGGCCTGGGTGGTGTCGTCCTGACCGCGTTTGGGACCGGCTTCAGCCAGGCTCGAGGACTCGACGAACCCACAGCCACCTATGCTCAGGCCGCCTTTGTCGGGGCGTCGGCACTGATCGGGTTGGTGATCATGTGGCGAACCAGGCCGACCCTCGCCGGGTATGGGTTTCGCCGCCCGCGAGCGATGGCGGACGCGCTGTGGGCAATTCCCTTGGCGGCCCTGCCGGTGATCCTCGTTGCCTCCGCGCCTATCGTCGTGGCGGCCAGCCAAGCACTCGCCTACGGCGTGCTCGCCATCGCAGTGAGCTTCAGCGAGGAGATTTGGTTCCGAGGATTGCTGCTCGCGTCGTTGCGGAGTCTCGGTCGGAGGCGTGCGGTCGTCGGGGCGTCTATGGTGTTTGGCACCTTGCACCTGACGAACCTCTTCGCTGGTGGTGAACCGACCTTTGTTGGGCTGCAGTTCGCGTTCGCGTGCCTGGTTGGGTTCGTCCTCGCCGAACTCGTGGAGGTGACGGGAAGCCTGTGGATCGGCATCGTGTGGCACATCTTGTACGACGCTATAGCCCTAAGCATTGGCGACTCGCTGAGTCGTGGGACGCTGGTCGCAGTAGTGACCATGACAGCTGTCCTGGTCGGCTACGCCGTCTACCTCTGGCGTCGGCTGCCCAACGATACTCAGTTCGGGCAGGTCTGAGCCGTGGACCTCAGCCCGCGTCAGGCGGAGTTCGCTGATGCTGCCTTGCGCCTGGTGGCACGTGACGGGCTTTCGGCGGTCACCTTCCGGTCCTTGGCTACGGAAGCGGGCATGTCGCTTGGTGCGGTGCAGAAAGCATTCCCCAGCAAGGAACAACTGCTCCGTGCCATGTTCGGGCGGCTGCGCGAGACGGCTTCCCTGCCTGCTCTCGGTGAACCCGGGCGTCCTACTTTGCGCGACTGGTTCGTAGCGCTCATGGTGACAGTCCTGCCCCTGGACGCACCCCGCCGAGCGGCCGAGTTGCAGGGCGCGGCCTTCGTCGAACGGGCTCCGTTCGACGCGGAGATCGGGATGGCGGTCGCGGCATCAGATCAGGAACTTCGAGCCGCATTCGCGTCGCTAGTACGCCGCGCCCAAGCAGAGGCCGAGGTTCCCGCGTCCATCGACCCGGATGCCACGGCCTGGGCGGTGCTCGCCTTCATGCAGGGAATGGCAAGTCAGCTAACGTATGATCCGGTGGCCGAGGAAGCAGTTCGAGACCAGTGCCGATTGATCGTCGACGCCCTGCTGCATGGGAGCCAGGCCGGCGAGCACGATGAACCTGCGTCGCCGTGACTCCGGCGGGATGCCCATGGCCCCTGCACCCATACCTTGCGGCGATCGCTGCGGGCCTGCTTGGCGTGCCTGGCGAGGACTGCCCACTCGGGCGACGAGCTCGGAGTTCCCGACCCTGGAGCGGGCTTCGCAGTAGGCTTGCTGTGTGTCCCCTTCAGTGACAAATCAGCGTCAGGCAGGGTGGCGTTGCCTGAGGGAGAACGACACCCGTGGATGATCGGACTACCGCAGCGGGAACGGGTGCAGAACATTGGCGCGGCGTTTTGCTCACCGGTGCCGGTGCTGCTGCCGGCTCGGTCGTCTTCATCGTTGTACAGATCGCCGTTTTCGCCTTGCACCCGCCGCCGGCGTCGGTGGATGGCTTCTTCGTCCTCATGGATGAGAACCCGCTACTCGGCATGCTCAGCCTGGACCTGCTGCTCAGCGTGAACAACGTGCTCGTGGCCTTGGTCTATCTCGCACTGATAGTCGTGCTCTGGGATCGGGCGAGGTCGACCGCCGCGATCGCCGGGTTGCTCATGGTCCTCGGGATGGCGGCCTACCTCTCCTCAAACCCGGCCGTCGACATGCTGCTGCTCTCACAACAGCACGCAAGTGCCACTCCCGCCGATCAGCCAGCACTTGTGGCAGCCGGGGAGGTGCTGTTGGCGTCGTGGCGTGGGACCGCATTCCTGACGTACTACGTCTTGAACGGCATCGCCCTGCTACTCGTCGCCATTGCCCTGCTACGCACCAAGGCACTTGGGCGCGCCCTCGGATGGTGGGCGCTCGCATCCGGGGTGTTGATGCTCGTCCCATCGACCTTTGGGTTGATTGGGCTCGTGATGTCGGTCCTGTCGCTTCTGCCCTGGTGCGTCATGTGCGTGATCGCGGCCGCGCGTCTCCGCGCGCTGGCCGCAGGGGGGCTTGAGCCTTCCCAAGCCCACGGACTGTCGGCCTCCGGGAGTCCATTGCAGTAGGTTGAATTGGTGCTCGGCCCGCTTGTGGTAGCCCGGTGACCCACGCAAAGACCCGATGCGGTCCGCCGTCTTCGAGGCGACCTCCGACCGGAGGAACGGGGTACGAGTCGGCCAACCTGTCGTCGCTACCGCCCACCAGGTCAGCTGACACGATGCCGACTTCGCCTCCGGACCTTCGGCGTGATTGGGATCGCACCCTCGCGTCACCGCCACTGGACCGCGTCCCAATGAGCTTCAGGGTTGCCGCGTCTTCGCCCACACCGTGCCCCGGTGAACGCCGAACTGCTTTGCCAAGATGTTCACGCTGACACCGTTGGCGCGGGCTGTTCGCATAGCGTCCACTTCCTCCCCCGTCAGCGGTGTTCGAGTGCGTCTCCTTGGCTCTGCCGACGTGTCGATGAGCGGGTCATCCGGCTCACCAATGAACTCAGCGGCGCCACCAGACCCCTGATTCCACGTGGAAATCAGCTGCTCGACCCGCTGTCGCGTGTTCCCATAGTGGTCGATGGAGTCCACCCTCGGGATGAGTTTCGGTGCGGCCCGTCGGATTCGATCCCGCTCAGCAGGTGTCGATCGGGGGAGCGCCGTCGAGTCGGTCCTGCGTCCACTCCATCAGCTGTCCGAGCAGCGGCGAATCGCCGGTGACCACGCCCATGTGGTCCTTGCCCTCGAAGCCGCGGAAGTCGACCTGCTGGCCGCTGGCGCACAGTTCTTCGACATACCGCTGCTGCGCCGTGGCCGACACCAGCGTGTCGGTGAGCCCCTGCGCGAGCAGCAGGGGCGCCTCGATCGGCAGGCGCGGCACATTGTGTTCGAGGCGTGCGCCCAGGGGGCCGTCCGAGGGGTCCTGCGTCCAGATCGGGCGATCCATGACCGTCGTCCCGAGCACCGACACGATGAAGGCGGAGTCGCTCCAGCAGCGCGCGACGGTCTCCTGGAATGTGAGCGTGGCCGCGGGCAGCAGATAGTCCTCCACGTGCACGTCGGCGTAGTGCGCCGCGTATCCGGCGAGGACGAGCGGGCCGACGATCGTGCCCGCCGGACCGTCGGCGAGCTGCTCGATCATCGCCGGCAGATTCGCTGCCGGAGCCATCGCCGCGACCCCCGCGATGTCAAGCTCCGGAGCGTAGGAGGGAGCAAGGCCCCCGGTCCACAGCGCGGCTGCGCCGCCCTGCGAGTGTCCCCAGACCACGACCTTGTCGCCGAGCGACGCGTCCGCGAGCTGGCGGGAGGCCCGCACGGCGTCGAGCACGCTGCGCGCCGCGGCCTGGCCCACGAGGTACGGATGGGGTGGGTCGGCGCCGAGGCCCACGTAGTCGGTAGCGACGATGGCCCATCCGTTCAGCAGCACCTCCTCGGTATTCGGCATGGCTCCACTCACGAAGGGATCTGGCAGCAGCGTCGGCGCGCAGCTCTCCGCCGCACCGGTGGTGCCATGTGCCCAGGCGATCGTGGGTGCGTCCTCGACTCCGTTCGGCACCACCACGAGTCCTGACGAGATGGCGGGCACGCCCTCGTCGCGCGTGGTCGTGTAGAGGATGCGCCAGGCAGTCGAGCCCTCGGGAATCGCTCGCGTGAAGGGCTCCGCCCGCAGGAGGACACCGGGCTGATCTGGGATCTCGGCGGGAGGAGCGTAGAACGCATCGGGGATCGGCGTGCCCATGAGGCGGGCGCCCAGGAGCGCCAGCGCCACCGCGACGACGAGCGCTGACGCGGACACTACGGTGCGCGGCCATGAGCGGGGACGCGGGCGACCCTCCTGCTGGAAAGGTTCGCGGCGAGAGACCGCCAGCACCAGCCGGATGCCCGACACCAGCAGCCAGACGCCGAAGAGCGCGCCGATCGCGAGGACCGTCACGTCGGGCCAGGTGAGGGCGACCACGCCGAAGACGACTGCGGCGAGGCCTCCCATCAGGCGAGCCGCGCGGCCCTCCCGCTCCAGCAGGACCCGCAGCAGATCGGCGACGCCCAGTGCGATGAGCGCCCAACCGAACAGGATCGCCACGAGGCCGACGGTGACGCCCGGCACGGTCAGCATGACGACGCCCAGGGCGAGTAGAAGCGGAGCCAGCAGGAGGTGCAGCCACCTTCCGGCGTGCCGGCCCGCTGTGATCCAGGTGACGAGCTCCACGACCGCGGCGAGCATCGAGCCGACGGAGAGCGTCAGCACAAGCAGCCCGACGGACGCGAAGGGACGGGTTATCAGCAGCAGCCCGGTGACCGCGATCACCATCCCGAGCGCCACCGTCACCCAGACGGGCAGGCGCAAGGTCCGGTGGGACCGCGCAGCGTCCGAATGGCTCTCCCGCGCGGCGCTCATGTCCCAAGCCTAGGGTTCTCCACGATCAGGTCTGGTGACACCTTCCCGCTCCCGGGACGTGTGGGCGCATTTCCTTACGTCGACGATAGGTGCCGTCTCCTACGCTGGCTGGGTGCGCGTGTTGGTCGTCGAGGACGAGCTCTTCATGGCGGAGGCGATCCGCGACGGGTTGCGCCTGGAAGCGATCGCAGCCGACATCGCGGGGGACGGCGACACCGCCCTGGAGATGCTGAGCACCAACGGCTATGACATCGCCGTTCTCGATCGCGACATCCCAGGGCCCTCCGGCGACGAGGTCGCGAGCCGCATCGTCGCATCCGGAAGCGGCATGCCCATCCTGATGCTCACCGCCGCGGATCGGCTCGACGACAAGACCTCCGGTTTCGCGCTCGGCGCCGACGACTACCTCACCAAGCCATTCGACCTGCAGGAACTCGTGCTACGGCTCCGAGCTCTCGACCGCAGACGTGCTTACCTCCGTCCGCCGGTGCGGGAACTCGTTGGTCTGCGGCTGGATCCGTTCCGCCGCGAGGTGTACCGCGATGGCCGTTACGTCGCGCTCACCCGCAAGCAATTCGCCGTGCTCGAAGTTCTCATCGCGGCCGAAGGGGGTGTCATCAGCGCCGAGGAGCTCCTGGAACGCGCCTGGGACGAGAACGCCGACCCGTTCACGAATGCCGTGCGCATCACCGTGTCGGCTCTGCGCAAGCGACTCGGCGAACCGTGGCTGATCGCGACGGTCCCCGGCGTGGGTTACCGCATCGACCCCGGGCCGAACGGGATTGACCATGGCTAGAGCCCCCGGGTTGAGCATTCGTCTCAAGCTTGCGCTCAGCTACGCCGCATTCCTCATGCTCGCCGGCCTCCTGCTGATCGCCGGGGTGTGGGTGTTTCTCCTGGGCGCACTTCCCGACGTAACGGCCAGCCCGATTGGAGTGCTGGACTTCCGGGCCATCTTCCTGGGGAACTACCTTCCGGCCGCTGCCGGGACGCTGGGCTTCCTGCTGCTCTTCGGCCTGCTCGGTGGCTGGATTCTCGCGGGCCGGATGCTCGCGCCACTGACCCGCATCACGGACGCGACCCGCAGAGCCGCAACGGGATCGCTCTCCCATCGGATCGAGCTGGAAGGACGGAACGACGAGTTCCGGGAACTCGCCGACAGCTTCGACGGCATGCTGGCGAGGCTGGAAGCGCATGACGCTGAGCAGCAGCGCTTCGCCGCCAATGCCTCCCACGAACTGCGCACGCCGCTCGCGATCACCCAGGCTCTCCTCGACGTCGCCCGAAAGGATCCGGATCGTGCGGGCAGCGAGCTCGATGAACGCCTCCGCGTGGTCAACGCCCGGGCGATCGAGCTCACCGAGGCGCTCCTGCTGCTCAGCCGCACCGAGCAGCGCTCCTTCGCACGCGACGAGGTCGACCTGTCGCTCCTCGCGGAAGAGGCCGTCGAGACCCTCCTGCCTCTGGCCGAGAAGCACGGCGTCGCAATCGAAGCTTCCGGGGATGTCACGCCCACGACCGGCTCCCCTGCCCTGTTGCTGCAGCTGACGATGAACCTGGTGCAGAACGCGATCGTCCACAACCTGCCCGAAGGCGGCACTGTTCGGATTCACACGAGCGCCGGGCCGGGGGTTGCCGTGCTGACGGTGGAGAACACCGGTGAGCAGCTCAGCCCACAGCTGGTCGCCACCCTGACCGAACCATTCCTGCGCGGCGGCGAGCGCCTTCGCAGCGATCACGCTGGCGTCGGGCTGGGGCTGGCGATCGCCAAGAGCATCGCCCAGGCACACGATGGAACGCTCTCACGCTGGCTCGGCTCGACCACGTCTCGGTCAAGATCTCCGGCCTCGGAACCGTCGATGCCCACTGGACGACCGAGTCGATCCGTCCCCTCGTCCTCGGCGTGATCGAGAGCTTCGGCGTGTCGCGCTCGATGTTCGCCAGCAACTTCCCCGTGGACGGCCTGCGGGCCACCTTCGCAGGGCTCTACGCCGCCTTCGACGCCTGCACGGCCGACTTCTCACGCACCGAGCGAGCAGCGCTGTTCGCCGACACCGCCCGAGCGATCTACCGCATCCCGCTGCCCGAGACCACACCGACCCAGCCAGAAACGGAAGGTGCCCGATGAGGCGTCGCCAGCTCCCCGGCAACAGCGGACTGGAGGTCAGCGCGATCTCGATCGGGTCCGGACCGTGGGGGGTCTCCTCACCGATCCATGAGTTGGCTGCCTCGGAGGAGGCGATCGTCCAGACCGTCCACGCCATCTTCGAGAGCCCGATCAACTGCCTCGACACCTCGAACGTGTACGGCGAGGGGGAGAGCGAGCGCCGCATCGGTCGCGCGATCCGCGAGTACGGGGGGGCTGCCCGCTGGCTTCGTGCTGCAGACGAAGCTCGATCGCGACATGGCAACCGACGACTTCGGCCCGGAGCGACTCTGGCGGTCGCTGGAGGAGAGCCTGGGGCGGCTGAGCGTCGACGCGGTGTCGGTGCTCTTCCTGCACGACCCCGAGCACACCACCTACGACACCGCCATGCGCGCCGCCGAGACACTGCAGGAGATGCGTGCGCAGGGCTACGCGTCGCTCATCGGGATCTCGGGCGGACCCGTGCCCCTACTGCAACGGCTGATCGACACCGGCGCCTTCGAAGCCCTGATGACGCACAACCGCTACGCGCTGCTCGACCAGCGGGCCACCGGCCTGCTCCACAGCGCCGCCGAGCGGCGCATCGCCACCTACAACGCCGCCGTGTACGGGGGCGGGATCCTGGCCACCTCGCCGCGCACCATGACGACCTATCGTTACGAGCCGGCAGCGCCCTGGGTGCTTTCCGCCGTCGATCAGATGATCGCCGCGTGCGACCGGTACGAGTTTCCGATCGCGGCCGCCGCGCTGCAGTTCTCGCTGAGGAATCCGGACATCGACTCCACGGTGGTCGGTGTCGTGAGCCCGCAGCAACTGGCGGACACCCTGGCGCTCGCCGAGATGACACCGCCCGATGGGCTGCTCGATGAACTCGTTGCGCTCACCCCGGCAGACGTCGGCCTGCCCTTCTAGACCGGCCGACCGGCCGACACTCAGGTCAGCGCGAGCGTGGTCAGGCAGGTGGCTGCCTCGTCGCCGCTCGTCGTGATCGGCTGGGTGGCGGTGCGGCCCTGGTACTCGACGGTCAGGGTCGCGTCGAGATCGCGGGGCAGCCACAGCCCGAGGAAGCCGTTGTCGTAGGTGCGCAGCTGCTCGTCCACCAGCGTCTCGCCCGCGGCATCGACGACGGTCACCTGGACGTCCGCGTTCTGCAGTTCTCCCACGCACGTGGTGAGGCTGTGGAAATGGCAGTCGTGGGTCCGGGTCAGGTACGGCGCGAAGGAAACGTAGAACTTGTCGGCCGGCAGGGGCAGACTCGCCTCGCGTTCCTGGTCGTCGCTGAGCAGCAGTTGACCGGGACGGACCGATGCGATCAGATTCGCCGGACGTTCGGCGAGTGGCGTCCGGTCGAGCCGTTCGATGATCTGGCTGGCGTCCAGCCCGGTCAGGCCGTGGGCGGCGAGCATGGATTCCGCCCCGGTCGAGGCGGGGCTCGCCGGGGTGGTGGCGCTCTGGCTCGGGGCCGGAGCGCTGGCGCATCCGGGCAGGGCGAGCCCGGCGGCCAGGGTGAGTGCGGCGACAACCGCAACGTGCATCTTCATGGTCTTCTCCTTGATCGATCGCTGACGAGGGCGCCGGGCGGACAGGCCCGGGCGCGGGGCCGGAAGGAATGGATCCAGACCGCCGCGGAGGCGTCACTGGACCCGACTCCTGCGGCCGGTCAGGTGCGACTGACGCAGAGAGCGTGAAGGGAGGGTGGCCGCGGGAACGCGGCCGCGATGGCGACGCCGTTCGCGACCCATGGACGGTGGACGCGGTGGGCCCAGCGGGTCAGCCGGCCCGGGGGAACCAGCAGGCGGGCCATCAGGAGCAGGATGATCACGCACGCCATGGCCATGGCCTGGTGCCCGTCCGCGTGGCCCTCGGCGCCGGCCACCACGCCCGGGTTCACGACGGCCGCCCCCGCGGCGTCACCGTGCACGTGGCTGCTCACCGGCGCGGCATCGAACCGGGCCGGCGCGCTGCCGGGAGTGCCGTGCGTGCCGATTCCGTGCATCCCGATGAGGCCGAGAACGATCAGCACGGCTATCAGCGCGCCGGGCAGCGCGCACCGCACCAACCGGCGGAGGCGCGAATCCGGGTGCAGGAGTCCTGGGGTCATCTCGGCCTCAGCTTACGGGACGAGGGCTGCCGGGGCCGGTGGTGCGGCCGGCCCACTGGCGGGCCGCGGGCAGGGTTCACCCGGGCGGTTCGGGCTTACGCTTGTCCCATGCAGCTCACGGTCACGGTCGTCACCCCGGCTGAGCGTCCCGCGGACGGGACGCCCGTCGTCATCGACGTGCGGGACACCTCGCGCATGGACGTCGCCGCCACCAGCGTGAATCGCGTCGTGACCAGCGTCGGAGCCCTGCCGCCCGAACCCGACGCCGGGCCCGAGGCGGCGCCGGAGCGGGACGACGTCCCGGAAGCCCTCACGATCGCCGAACTGGAGGTGCCGGACGACCTGGTCGACGCCGGCGCGCTCACGGTCTTCGTCCACGTCGAGGCCGCGGGCAGCGAGCAGATCACAGCGGGCGATCTGCTGACCGTCCAGTCGTTCCCCGTGGTCACCGGCGCCGACGAACTCGTGGTCGAGGTCATCCGGATCGGCTGAGCGCGGAGGACGGTACGACCGGATTGGCCAGCCAGCCCGCGACGGCGTCGGTGATGGGGTAGCCGGCGCCGTACTCGCAGAACAGGAACTCCCCCGCGGGGTTCACCTCCAGGAAGACGTACTCGCCGTCGGGCGTGAGCCGGAAGTCGGCACCGCCGTAGACCAGCCCGAAGTGCGCCATCAGCGCCCGTAGCCCGGAGGCGACCTCGTCGGGCAGCCGGACGGCCGAGGTGCCGGCGGTGCGCATCCGCAGCCGGAAGTCGATGTCGGGCGAATCGCGTCCGTCGATCGCCATGGCGAACAGGTCGTCGCCGACCACGGTCACCCGGATGTCGGCCACCCCCGGCACGTACTCCTGGAAGATCACCGGAGCCAGGTGCAGCCGGTCGAGCTGGGCCAGGTCGGCCACGGTCAGCCGCCGGGTCTCCCGCCACACCTGGTAGGTGGCGGCGAAGATCTTGTAGACGACGTTGTCGATG